>ERZ773087.2244-NODE-2244-length-10460-cov-7.714272_pt1 | contig 10460 bp, 8 predicted proteins | sample MGYA00511375_ERZ773087 | MGnify/ENA primary metagenome ERZ773087 (study PRJEB29015, sample SAMEA2737995) | human oral metagenome | biome: human oral; feature: human-associated habitat; material: dental | place: China | collected 2063 ...
CTTGGGAAGGGGACGCGCCGAGCCGCGGGTCAGCCGCGCAAGGACGTGTCACCATCGGAGTCGGGAGCAGGGTTCTCCTCGGACAGCAGCGTCGAGGCGATGCGCGCATACTCGCGCGCCCGCACGGGCCACGTCCACGCGTCAATGAGATCGGGTTGCGCCAGAGGCGCCGGCTCGCGCAGGTAGGAACGCAGGGAGTCGACCAGCGACTCCACGTTCCGCTCCTTGGTGATCACCACCGGGTGCCCCTGCTCCGCCAGGAGTCTCGCCCCCGGTACCGTGAAGGTGACGACGCGGCCGCGCTCGGCGAGCGCTTCGAGAAGCGTCGTCTGGAATCCCTCGGACAGAACCGTCGGATTGACGAGGGTCGCCCCGGCGAGGCGCGAACGCACCTCCTGCGCGCTCACCCGCCCCGGAGCGCAGAGCCGATCGGCCAGGTTGCGATCGGCGATGAGAGCGCGTGCCGCCTCAAGGTCGGCCCCCGCACCCAACAGCTCCCCGGTGACCTCGACTCCCTCCGCGTTCAGGCGGGCCACGGCCTCGATGAACGTGTCCCAGCCCTTGCCGGGCACCATGCGCCCGACGAACACCAGGTGGCGGTGGCGATCCGCGATGGGATCGGGATGGGGCGACGGGGGCGTGATCGCGTTGTAGAAGACATCGGCGTGCACCCCGCCCAGCCGCGAGGCAAAGTCCGCGGCCTGCTCGGAGACCCCGAGGACGCGGTCGGCGTGTCGCAGCACGTAGCGTCCCATCGTCACGTCAACGGCGCGCGAGGCCGCAGCGATCACGGGGGACGAGGCCGCGACGAAACCCGAGCCGTGCTCGGTATGAATGACCGGAATACCGGCCCTGTGTGCGGCGCGGACCCCGACGAAGCTCATCGGGAAGAAACGCGTGTGAACACTGACGATGTCGATGTGCTCACGCGCCAGGAAACGCGCGATTCGACGGGTTGCCCCTGCGGAGGGGAAGCTAATGACGTCGGCGATGGGAAGGTGAGCGCGGTCCGTGCGGACATCGACCGTCTCCTCCGTGCGATGACCGGGCTCATCGGAGATGGTCAGGACGAACACCCGATGCCCCAACTGAGCCAGGGACACCGACAGGTGGTAGATGTGGGACTCTAACCCACCCAGGCGCGGGGGGTAGCTGTTCACGACGAACGCGATACGCATAGGGAATCCTTCAGTCGGTAGTGGGCTGGGCGCCGGTGGGCGCGTTGCGGGCGGGGATCAGCATGACAAGAGCGAAGAGGAGGGCAAGCAAACCCATGGTGGCGGCATACGCCAGTGACGCGCCCATCATGGCCAGGGAGCGTGTGAGCGCTGGAGCGAGCAGGTATGCGGTGACGCCAGCCGCCACGAAGACCGCTAGGACCGCCCGCAGGCGGCGCATCGTCGCCAGGGCGTAGTAGAGGATGACGCTGGCCGCGTTGAGTGCGCCTGCCAGGACGAGCACCATTAGCTCGCCTACGTATCCCGACACGTCCGTGCCGAACACAAGGGCCAGGAGGGGAGGGCCGATCATATAGGTGACCGCGGCGACGATGGCGAAGGCGCCGGCCGTCGTCAGGAGGCCCCTGCGCACGATCGAGAAGAACTCGCCTCGCTTCCCCTCGGTCCAGCGCAGCGCCATGCGCGTGAGCAGCGGGCGGAACACGAAGAGCGAGAGCATATTGATCGCCACCGCGGGCATGTAGATGATCGCGAAGACGCCCAGCTCCTCGTCGCCGAGCGCCGCATGAATCGCGAAGCGTGGCGCGTTCGCCAGGTACTGGTTGAGGAACGCGGCGACGAAGAGAGGCAGGCACTCCCACAGGATTCCCGCGACGCCCCGCACGTTCAGGGAGGGAAGGAGTGGGAAGACGCCCCGAGCGGGTAGCCCGTAGGCCACGATGAGGACCACGCAGGTGACTGCGAAGGTGATGAGCGTCGAGGTCAGCAAATCCTGGGTGAACCAGTACAGGCCCGACCATAGGAACGTGGTTGTAAATATGCGCGCGAAACAGGCCTTTCCCGCGATGTCAAGGCGGCCCGAGCGCTGGAACTCGGAGTAGTACACGTCTTCGAAGGCGTCGAAGATCCGCAGGAGCGCCATCGCGGCGATCACCGTAAAAGCGGGGTAGGGCTCCTTCGTCGAGGCGGTCCACGAGTGGTAAGCGATGAGGCCGACCATGACCAGACAGGTCAGCAGGCGCGTCGACAGGTAGGTGCCGAAGTCGAAGCGGCGCCGCACGTCGGTCACGTGGAAGGTGCGCACCTCGTACAGGCCCACCGTCTGATACTGTTGGCCGATCGCCAGAGCCAGGGTGAACAGCCCGTACTGGGCGCGGGCGAAGGAATCGGTGGCCCCCGATCGCACGATCGCGACGCCCATGATGACGACCGCGAGGCTCGACATGAGCGAGGCCGCCGTGTTCCACAGGTAGTCCCGGCCCAGCTGACCGCGCGACTCAAGGGCCTCCCCTGTGGCCTCGACCTGCGCGTCACCGCTATCCGAGGGAATAGACGAGGCCGTGGTGTCCTTCTCGCTCACAGGTCGCCGTCCTCGGTCGCAGCGTCGAGGCCGGGATCGTTGGGGCCAAAAACGATGCGATACGGCTCGTGAGTGACGCAATCACTCGGGTCGGGGACGCGCATGTAGTCGCCGTATCCCCGCGTCAAGACGACGTCGTACGCGGCCGGAATGCGAAGAGTGATGTCCTCAAAGGGAACGACACGCGCGGGGAAGAGCTCGGCCTCCGAAGCGCTCCAGCGGCGCGGATCGCGCGTCGAAAAGTCTCCGAGGAGGAGCGTTCCATCCGCCGCCTTCTGGGGGTGGGTGCGTCCCTTAAGCGCCGCCTTCAGCCAGCGGCGATACAGGGACGCCTCGCTCACGCGCAGCGCGCGCATCCCCCAGTGGGCGCTCGCCATCGCGAAGGCCGCGAGCTGACGAGCAGGCGCGGGCAGACCCGTCGGCGGGCACGGAATCGAACGAAGGAACATGAGCCTGGCCCACAGCCAGGTTCCCCGCAGCTGTGAACGGAAGACGGACGGGGAATCGGCGATCTCGTCGAGCACGAACAGATCCACGCCAATGGGCATGCGGAACGACCTGTCCTTGGCGACCGTCGATATGAACTCCGACCCCTTGAGGCCCAGGACGCCGAAGCTGATCGGGAAGTCCGAGTGGGAGGCGGGGGACGCGATGAAGAACTCCTTGCCGAGGACGGCGGGGGCCTCGGCGATGAAACGCTCGTAGTCCGCGCGTGGCATGCACACGTCCCCGTCGTCGTCCCACGGGATGAAACCGCGGTGTCGGACCGCTCCGATCGCGGTACCTCCGTAGGCGACGTAGCGAATGTCCAGGAGGGTGCAGACGCGGTCGATCTCGGCCAAGCACCGCTTGGTGATGCGCTGAATGGCTGCCAGGGTTGCGGGATCCGCTGCGCTCATGTGTGTCCGATCAACAGTGGGTGGATGGCTTAGAGGAAGGACTCGTAGGGGCCGAAATCAACGACGGCCGGAGCGTGGTTGTAGCGCTTGTCCGGCGGCGGCAACTGCATGTAGTCGCCGTAGCCCCGGCGCAGCAGCGCATCGTAGTCGTGCTGGATCATCACGGTGATGTCCTCGAAGGGAACCCGCCGAGTGGGGAAAAACTCCTCCTCGCGCACGATCCAATTCTGTGGGTCGCGCATCGTGAAGTCCGCGTACACCCCCGTTCCCGCGCCCTCGTAGCGGCGGACGGCGCGCTCCCAGCGGGCCTGCAGGCTGCGCGGGGTTGCGCGCAGTACCTTGAGTCCCAGGTGCGCCACGGTCGTCGCCGAGTAGATGAGCGCCTTCTTCCACGCCGGCGGGTTGATGAGGTAGGGGCGAGCGGTGCCCTGCAGGAACAGCAGGCGTCCCCACCACCAGGACGCGCGCGACATCGCGCGGAAGGCCTTCTCGTCGGCGGGGATCTCGTCGAGGGGAAGAACGTCGACGAAGAAGGGCATCCGATAGGCCGAATCGCGGGCCGCTTCCGGGACGAGGAGGGTCCCGGGGATCACCATCTTCGTGAACATGAACGGAAAGTCCTCGCACGTGCGAGTGTTATCCAGACGGAAACGCTTATCCATGTGCTCGGGCGCCTCGGCGAGAAAACGCTCGTAGTCGGCGCGCGTCATCATCACGTCAATGTCGTCGTCCCAGGGGATGAAACCCCCGTGGCGAATCGCCCCGATGGCGGTTCCCCCGTAGACCGCGTACGACACCCCGATGAGCCCGCAGACACGGTCCAGTTCCGCCAGGATCAACGTCAGAAGCTTGTGCACCTTGGCCAGGTCGCTGCGGGGTGTCGCCATAAGTCCTCCACTGTGGAAAGCTGGTGGGCGCATGCGCGCCCACCAGCCATTGTCTCACGCCTGATTGCGGCTTTCCGTCCCAGTGCGCCTGGGAAGGAGATCACCCCACGAGGGGGTTGCCGCCAGAACCGTGCCGACGAGAATCACCGCGCAGCACAGGATCTGGAACGCGGTGGGCACCGTCCCCTGCAGGACGAGAGCGAAGATGACCGCCCACGCCGAATACGAGATGTTGAGCGCCATTCCGCGCGACGCCCCGATCGCGGACAGCGCCTTGTAGTAGAACAGGTACGAGGCAGTACCCGCCAGGCCCGCGAGCACCGCGACACCCGCCGAGAGATGAGCGAGGGAGTGCAGCGTGAAGCCAAAGACTCCCGCGATGGGTGCGACGATGAAGAGATAGACCGCCGCCGAGGTCGTCTCGCGGATCTGCAACGCAACCTCGTTGTCCACGGTGTCGTCGCGCATCCCCCAGGTGAGGATCACGGCCTCCGATCCCCATCCGACCACGCACGCCAACGCTCCCGCGACTCCGAGAACGGCGTTGCCGCCCTCGACGGCGTCGGTGGTGGCCGTCCAACCGGTTGCCACGATCGCCGCCAACGCGACCAACAGGGCCACGATCTGGCGGGCCGCCATGCGCTCCTTGAGGAGGATAAACGCCAGCAGGGTGCCCAGGGCCGGGTAGAACGTGGAGATGATGGCCGTCGGCCCGGGGCCGATGTTGTCGATCGCGATCAGGTAGCCGCTCATGCCGATCGGTCCGCCCAGCAGCGCCGCGGCGACCACGGCCCGTCCCGCGCGGCTGCGCAGCGCCTTCGCGCTGTCCCGCAGGCGCCCGCGAATCGCCATGTAGACGAGCAGGATGACGGCGCACGCCACATCGTGCAGGACTGCTCCGGCCAGAGCCGACTGCTCGAAGGACGCGAAAGGTGTCATCGCCAGAGCGATCGCCAACACCACCGTGTCCAGGCCCCACAGGGCACCCGAGAAGATTCCGTAGCGCTTCCCTCCACGCTCCCTCTTCATGCCAGCTCACCGCCCTGCGTGTTCTCCTGAGCGCGCTGCGCACACGCCTCGTAGGAGGCGAGCAGCGAATCGAGGGTGCGCGTCGCGTGCGAATAGTAGGTGTAGAGCCATTCGCCCACGTCGTCGCCCTCGGCCTCCTTGACGAGCGCCCACACGTACCAGCACCAGCCCGCGAAGACCTCGTAGGAGAAGAAGTGCCTCTCCTCGCGCTCGCTCGGTGCGTGCCCGAGGTAGAACTCCAGGGCGGCGCGTGCGCGCTCCCCGGTCATCTCCGGCGTGCACACGACCATGGTTCCAAAGTCCGCGGCCACGTCGGACATGCCGGCGTACTCCCAGTCGATGAGGCTGATGACTCCGTCCGTGGACACGAGGAAGTTGGGCGGGAAGAAGTCGTTGTGGGAGGGGACCACCTCGAAGCCGTCGGCGTCGGCAAACGCCTTCAGGCGCGTGACCTTCTCGCGCAGCTCGCGGTATCCGGGCACGTCGATCGGCCCGAACTGGCGCAGAATGGTCTCGTAACGGTTGGCCTCGGTGATGAAATCGAAGGACCTCTTGAGGACGCGCCCCGAGCAGTGGAGTGCCCGGTCCATCTCCATCGCCGCGCGAAGCTCTTTCTCGCTCGTCACATCCAGGTTGCGAACGTCGGTGATGAAGCGAGAGATCTTCCAGCCCGCCTGCGGGTCTCCGGCGACGAAGGTGTCGTCGATGCCCAGCTCGGCGGCCAGTCGCAGGGCGGCGAACTCGGCGCTGCGGTCCACGATTTTCTCGGTCCCAATGCCCGGATGACGGTACACGTACTGCGCGTCGCCGACCGTGAAGTGGCACGACAGGTTCGTGATGCCCTGTTTGAGCGGATAGAAGTCGCGGATATCGGACTTTGCGCAGCCGAGCGTTTGCACGATGTGGTCGAAGACCTCCGAGTCCACGTTCTCCATGAACAGCGGGTCGAAGCTGCGAAGCTCGTCGACGGAATCGAACTCGTGGATGACTCCGTCCGGGTAGCGGCGAATCACCATGTCGAAGGACTTGATGTGGTCGAGGTAGATGGCCTCCCAGAGCTTGGCTGCGGTCTCCGGACGGTCGTAGACGCTCTCCAACACGGTGCGGAACTGAGCGGAAAACGCGCGATCGAAGTAGACGTGGCCGAGCATGACCCACGCGTCCGCACCGCCGATGCTCGCGCCCGTAATCCGGTCGGAGGGACCGACCTTGAGGCACCACTCGGGCGTGGGACCCTCGACGTAGTTGGCCGAATAATAGGCCTTGTAGACGTAGGGTTCGAACGGGTTCGTCGTGAAGTAGTCGTCGGAGGAGCACACGTAGGTGTTGTCCAGGATGTCTCGCACCAGCCACAGGGAGCCGTTGTTGTTGCGGGTGGCGTACTCGCGATTGACGACGATGTTCACCCCGTACTTCTTTCCGAGGTAGAAGAAGTACTCCTTCTTGTAGCCCACAACCATCGTGACGTTGGTGATTCCGGCCTCGTGAAGCTGGCGGATCTGGCGCTCCACCAGGATCTCCCCGCGCACCTTGAGCGTGCCCTTGGGGCGCTCGTAGCTGATGGGCGCGAAACGCGAGGATATGCCGGCGGCCATGATGACGGCGCCGGTGACCCGGTAGGGTTCGAGGGCCTCGCGGCCAGCGGGGGTCAGGGCGCGGTCGTCAATGTAGCCCATGGCCTCGCACTCGCGGGTCGCAGTGTTGACGCGGCCCAGGCTCATTCCGGTGACCTCGGAGAGGGTGCGCTGGGTGAGGGGGCGCTCCTCCTTCAGGAGCGTGGACAGGATGTTGAACTGAGGTTCGGTGAGGGAACCGATGGTGCAGGATGCCATGGCCTCCCTTTCGTTCACTAGGTGAAATGCTGACTGCGTGTTCGAGCTTAGCACTCAATACTCAAAATGTGAACATGGGGGTGTTGTGCCACTCCACCGCTTCCCAGGCCTTGCCTCTAGTCGCGCGGCGAGGCCGAATCGCTCACTTCCTCGCGCGTGAGAAGCAGCGCAATCGTGAGGGCCGCGATGAAGGCGAAGGAGGCTATCAGGCACACCGCGCTGGGCCCGATGGGGGCGCTTTCCCACCACCACGATGCCTCCTTGCTGAGGTTTAGGGTGTTGGACGAGGCGCTGCCGTGCGTGTAGCGCAGCAGGAGCGTAAAGACGGCGTAGAAGTTGAGCGTTCCCAGGAACACTGCGAGCATGCCGATCTGGGGGCGCGTGATCGTGCGCTCGCGCCGATCCATCGTGAGCATGAAGAAGAAGAGGACCGCCAGCAGGGGCATCATGTAGCGCGGCTGGTAGGAGATGACGTTGTTGAAGCGCTGGAGGACGCCCAGGAGGGTCGGAACCCCCGCCATCGCTCCAGCCAGCATCAGGGATGCCATTGCCTTGCGCCACGACCACGAACGAACCCCCGCAATGATGACGGCGCCGGCAATGAGGAGGCCGATCGTCGACACGAAGCCGTCGTAGGGCACGTCCATCCATCCCGGTCCCCAGCGGTAGCCGTAGAAGCCTGCAAAGAACTGGGGGAGCGCGTGCAGGTTCGCCGCAAGCGCCTGAATGACAGACATGTTCGGCGTGTCCGTCGACACGAGGGTGTTGGACGCGACGCTCGTCGATCTCATGATGAGGATCCCAATGATCGAGGCGAGCAGGGCGAGCACGCCCTCGGGCCAGCGATCGCGGCGCCAGCGCACCGCGAAGATCAGGGCAGCCGAAACGACGAAGAGGAAGAAGGCCGCGTCCGCACGCGACGTGCACGCCAGGAGGGCGCCGATTGCGGCCCCTCCCAGGAGACTCCAGCGGCGCCAGCCCTCGGAGTTGGCGGCCGACCACAGTCCCGCGGCGAAGGCGAGGACCCCGGAAAATGCCCACGATGAGGGGTTGTTTGACGCGATGAAGTAGATACCCATCGGCGTCCACGCCGCCGCCATCGCCACAACGTAGCCTCGACGCAGGAACGAGGGCATGAGCGCTCCGATCCCCCCCAGCAGCAGGACGGCGATGCCCCAGTTGATGACGCGCATCGTCAGGGCTGCGCGATGAGTGTCGTGGGCGATGAAGTGGTGGTGGAACTGGTAGTAGCCCCACGGGTAGTTTCCGTCGTCCCACCGGTCGGTGACGGCCGTGCGCTCATCCGACAGGTTGTAGACGCAGGCGGCCGAACTCTCCCCGTGGAACGCGTAGCACGCGACGCGGTTGGACGCGATCGTCTCGGGAACCACCGGACCATAGGTGTTTTCCTCCGTGTAGCCCGTCTCGCATCCCGATTCCGAGAGCGGGGGAGTACACCAGATGGAGCCCAGGTGGTAGTCGTCATCGGGGGAGCCGCCCACCGGCGAGGAAACGGCCCACGCGACGCCGAGGGCGAACACGGAAGCGAGAAGGGCGATGACGCCCAGGATGTTCCAGTGACGGCGAGTCAGTGGGAGGCGTGCGGCGGGGGCGCGGCGTCCCTCGGTGTCGTTGCTGGAGTGTTGGGCGGTGGCCATGGGGTTGCTTCCTCGTGCTATCGGTGCGGGGATCAGGAGATGGCGGCGCGGTAGGCCTGCGCGTGGACGCGGGCGGCGCGCTCCCACGTGAACTCGCCCGAGCGCTCAATGGCGGCCCGGCTCAGCTCGTCGCGCCGAGAGGGTGCGTCCAGCAGCGCGCTGAGCGCCAGCGCGATCGAATGGGGGTCCGTGTCGCAGTACTCGACGGCGTCTCCGCCGACCTCCGGCAGGGAGGTGAGGCGGGTGGTGAGCGTTGCGGCTCCACAGCTCATGGCCTCGAGAACGGGCAGGCCGAAGCCCTCCGCGATCGAGGGGTAGGCCAGGACGAGGCAGCCCGAGAGGAATCCGGGCAGGTCCGTGAGGGGCAGGTAGCCGGGCCGCAGGACGGTCAGGTGGGAGGGAACCGAGGCCAGCGCCGGCTCGATGTCCTCGTCCCAGCCCTTTCCTCCGGCCAACACGAGGGCGGGGGGATGTGGCCGATCCGACACGGCCTGCACCCAGCCGCGCACCAGGTTCGGCACGTTCTTACGGGGCTCGAGAGTGCCCAGGAAGCCGATGTAGTCGCGGCCATCGAGCCCGAGGCTGGCCTTGACACGCTCGCGCTCGGCGTCGTCCACCGGGTGGAAGATCGCCCGGTCCACACCGTGGTAGGCGACGTAGAACTGGGAGGCGTCCCCTCCCGCGTACTTGATCGTCTCGTCGCGCGTCGCCTCCGAGGGGACCACGAGCGCGGACGCGCGACGAATGGCGCGGCGGATCGCAAACGTGAAGAAACGCTGCTTGAGGCGAGAATGGGCCTGCGGGTGGGAGAAGAACGTCGCGTCGTGCAAGGTGATGACGACAGGAACGCCCGGGAACTGCGGGGAGGTGTAGTGGGGGGAGTGAAGGACGTCGGGGCGCACCTTTCGGATGAGGGAGGGGAGCCCCGTCTGTTCCCACGCCATGCGTGCCGGGCGTGACTCGAAGCGCGGGGAGATGGGAATGATGCGGGCGGAGGGCAGGCGCGTCGCAAAGTGCTCCGCGTCGCGCTCCTGAACCGCCATCGTGAGATCGACGCCCTGCTGCTCCAGTTCGGGCACGAGGTCATCAACGTAGCGGCCAACACCCCCAAGGTTTGCGGGAATCGCGGTGGCGTCCATCAGGACACGGATTAGGGAGGAGAGGAAGGTGGGCATGAGGGTCCCCCGGGTCGCGGCAACGAATTCTCCTCATTGTAGGACATGATGCGTGCGCGATATCCATCGAGGCTGCCGCGTCCACTATTGTGAGGGCATGAGCCTGCGCGTTGGAATGGTAGTGGAGCAAATGTGGCAGAGCGTGCCCGGAGGGTCGGGGCGCTACATCGTTGAACTCGCCTCGCGCCTGGCCGCCGAGGGGGTCAATCCCGTGGGTGTTGCCGCTCGCCACGGGGGGCGAGCACCTTCCGCCGAGCAGGTTGGCCTCACGATTCCCGTGCTCACCTCTTTCCTGCCTCGCCGCGCCCTGTACGCCGCGTGGGACCGGCTGACCTGGCCGAGCGTGGACCGGATGCTGGGGGTGGAATCGCCGGGCGGAGCCCGCGTTGTCCACGCGACGACCTGGGCGATTCCTCCCACTTCTCTTCCGCTCGTCGTCACC
>ERZ773087.2245-NODE-2245-length-10459-cov-7.264129_pt1 | contig 10459 bp, 10 predicted proteins | sample MGYA00511375_ERZ773087 | MGnify/ENA primary metagenome ERZ773087 (study PRJEB29015, sample SAMEA2737995) | human oral metagenome | biome: human oral; feature: human-associated habitat; material: dental | place: China | collected 2063 ...
GAAGAAGATCGGTTATCATACGTACTGGTTCAGCAACCAGGGGCGCTACTGGCAGGAGCAGCAGTCTGGCCGCAAGCAGCGCGGCGAATCGCACCGGGCGCTGGCCAACCGCATCGGACGCGAGTTCCTGTCCATCCGCAAGCTGCGTGAATGGGCCGATGTCATCGGTCAGCTCACCGAGCTGGTGCGCGGGCTCAACTGGCAGATCAATACCGACGAAGCCGCGCCGGATGTCATCCATCGCGCGTTGCTCACCGGCCTGCTGGGCAACGTCGCCCACCGCCTGCCCGAAGGGCCGGGCTGGCAGGGCACGCACCAGCAGAAATTCGTGCTGCATCCGTCGTCCATCCTCAACCGTCGCCAGCCCAAGGCCGAGGGAGGAAAGCCAGCCGCCCCGCAGAACGCCAAGGGCGCCCGCTGGCTGATGGCGGCTGAACTGGTCGACACCGGCCGCCTGCAGGCGCGCACCGCCGCCGCCATTCGCCCGGAATGGGTCGAATCCGCAGCCGGCGACCTGATCCAGCGTTCGTGGAGCAACCCGCACTGGGAAAAGAACAGCGGCAAGGCCATGGCACACGAGCGGGGCGTGCTCTACGGCCTCGTGCTCTACACCGCCCGGCGCGTGCCCTATGAAAAGGTCGATCCGGCCGAATCCCGACGGCTGATGATCCGCGACGGCCTGGTCACTGGCGAATGGCCGGTCGATGCTGACTTCATCCGCCACAACCGCAAGGTCATTGCCGATGTCGAGCGGCTGGAGCACAAGATCCGCCGTCCCGACCTGCTGGTCGACGAGGAATCGCTGGCAGCCTGGTTCGACGCCCAGGTGCCCGCCGGGATCTGCAATGCCCGGGACCTGCAGCAGTGGTACCGCGAGGCCGTCAAGGCTGATCCCGGGCTGCTGAAGCTCTCGCGTGAGGCACTGCTGAAGAAGGACGCCGACGGCGTGGATGAGGCGCGCTTTCCGCGCCTGCTGCGCATGCGGGGGGTCGACTTCACGCTGTCCTATCACTTCGAGCCCGGTGCGGCCGATGATGGCGTCACGCTCACCGTGCCGCTGCATGCGCTCAACCAGGTCGATGCCGATCGCTGCGAATGGCTGGTGCCCGGCATGCTGGCCCAGAAGGTCTCGCTGCTCTTCAAGTCGCTGCCGCAGCGCTGGCGCCGCCACCTGCTGCCGCTCGATGGCACGGCCGCCGAATTCCTCGACGGCCTGAGCACCGGCAAGGCATCGGCCGGCGAAACCGATTCCGCTCCGGCGGAAACCGGAGCCGGCCACCGCGACATCCTCATCCCGTCCGGAACGCCGCTCATCGATGCGCTCCTGGAATTCCTGCGCGTCAAGGGTGGCTGGCGGTTGGCGCCCACCGATTTTCGGCTGGAGAACATTCCTGCTCACCTGCAGATGAACTTCCGGCTGGTCAACGAGCACGGCCGGGTGCTGGCCGTCTCACGCCACCTGTCCGAGCTGCAGGCAGCCTACGGCTCGCAGGCCCAGTCCGCCTTCCAGAGCGAGTTCTCGCGCATTGCCGCGCAGATGCGCGGGCGCGCTGCCAAGGAACCTGCTCCGACCCCGAAGGCAGGCAAGACATCCCCCGGAAAAGCATCCGAGGGGACACAGGCAGGGCGTGCCGAGGGCAGCAGGGCGGCTGGAGCCGACACCGTCATGCGTGCCGGCCAGCGCCACACCCGCTGGGACTTCGGAACGCTGCCCGAACTGCTGGAGCTGCAGACCACCGGTGGCGAGCGGCTGGTGGGCTTCCCGGCGCTGCTGGACAAGGGCGATGCCGTCGAGATCACCGTCTATGACGATCCGGCCGTGGCCGAGCGTCACCACCGACAGGGCGTGGTACGACTCTTTGCCCTGGCCATGAACGAGGCCCTGAAATCGCTGGCGCGCGACGTGAAGAAGAACGCCAGCCTGGAACTGGGCTTCAACGCATTGCCGGGCAGCGGTGGCAAGTCCGCCCCGCTGGCCGAGCAGCTGGCCCAGGCCGCCATCATCCGCAGCTTCCTGCAGGATGGCCTGCCCCAGGATGACGCCCAGTTCCAGAAGGCGCTGGCTGACGGCCGGCCCCGCATGCTGCTCACCGCCCAGGAATTGGCCCGCCTGCTTCAGTCCATCGTCACCGAACATGGCCAGATCCGCCGCAAGCTCACCGGCCTGCGAGCTGACCGGTCCGCGCTCGACGACATCGAGGCGCAGCTGGCCGCGCTGTTCCCGCCCGGCTTCCTGCATCAGGTGGGCTACGAGCATCTCCAGCACTATCCGCGCTACCTGAAGGCCGTCGTCATGCGGCTGGACAAGCTGCGTGAAGATCCGGCCCGCGACAAGGCGCTGCAGGCCTCCATGGTGCCGCTGCTGCAACGCTGGCGCCAGTGGCAGCGCGACATCGGCATGCAGCTCGACCGTGAGGCCGAATCCTTCCGCTGGATGCTGGAAGAGCTGCGCGTCTCGCTGTTTGCCCAGAGCCTGCGCACGCCCATGCCGGTCTCGGTCAAGCGACTCACCAAGGTGCTGGATCAGCGGGACGGGCGCTGAACCGGGGCGGGACAGGCCAGTGTCCCGCCATGCACGCGCCGCGGGCTGCATGGCGGCTTGCCCGGTGCAGGGCAGAGGGCTTCCGCAGGGGTTTCATGTTGTTTCATGCAAACACACGCCCCCTTGTGGAAGCCGGGTTTACCCGGGGGCCGCTTGCCGTTCATCCGCTCAGAAGCGCCGTTCCGCCAGCCCGGCAGACGGCAGCGCACTTCGCCCGTCTGACCGGTAGCGCCAGGGCTGTTCATTTGTCTGCGGCCCGGCTCTAATGACAGGCTGAAGAAAAGACCGGCTGCGTCTTTTGCCGTCTTTTCACCAAGGCCCCGTCCGCGCACGGGGCGTTGTCATTGTGTCGCATGGTGCATGTCGGAGCAGCGAAGGGAGCCTGATCTTGGAGACTGAAAGCGAACGCAGGCGGAACGTCAGTCTGGCCAAGGCCACCCTCCTGCATCTGTCGCAGCAGCGCCTGTCGCCCACGCCCGAGAACTACGCCATCGCCTGGAAAGAGGTCGAGCAGCAGTTCGAGCCTGCCACCATCCCGATGGTCCGCCCCGGCCGGCGCTTTCCAGACGGCATCGTCGAATCCTACGAAGACAGCGAACTGGCCAGCGCCCGTCGTCTGGCCGAACGCCGTCAGCGCCTCATCGTCTCGCTGACTGCGCTGCTGGACACCATCTGCGACGTGGTACCCATCCTGGCCGGGGAAGAAGCCTGGATCATCGAGCAGTTCTCGGCCATCCGTCGTGCCATCGGGGCAGAGCCCGAAGGTGTCGACCGGGGTGAGCTGGAGCAGGTGAGACAGAACGTGCGGCACAACCTGAAGGAGCATGGCAACCTGCTGACCATGCGCCGGACGGCACTGGCTGAGCTGAAACAGCTGCTCACGCAGTGGGTCGGCAATCTGTCCGAGCTGATGGATTCCAGCGCTTCCTATTCCGAGTCGCTTGACGGCTTTGTCGAGCGCATCGAGGGCGTGTCCGACATCGATGACCTGGCGCAGGTACTGGGGGACATCGTGGGGCGCACCGTCGCCATGCGGGGGCACCTGGCCCAGACCCGTACCGAATTCGAGCAGACCTGCCGACGTGCCGACGATCTGGAGCGCAGTGTTAGCGAACTGTCGAACGAACTGAACGAGACCCGGGGCCTCGAGATGACCGACCAGGTGACGGCCATGCTCAATCGCCGGGGGCTGGGGGTGGCCTACCAGGAGCTGCTGGCCGAATGCACGCTGAAGCAGAAGCCGCTGGCCGTGGTGCTGCTGGATCTGGACCACTTCCGCTCGCTCAACGATGCCCAGGGGGCCCATGCGGGAGACGAGGCGCTTCACTACTTTGCTGCCGCCATCCGTGGACAGCTGCGTCCCAGCGACCGCTGCAGCCGCTATGACGGCGACGAGTTCGTTCTGCTGCTGCCGGGCGTTTCCGCCGAGACGGCGCTGGACATCCTCAAGCGTCTTCAGCGTGTCGTGGTCGAGCGCACGCTCGTCTACAATGAAGGCGAAATCAACCTCAGCTTCTCGGCCGGTGTGGCCGTGGCCGAGCCCGGCATGCCGCTGGAAGAGGTCGTGCATCGTGCCGACGACGCCCTCTACGAAGCCAAGCTGGCGGGCCGCAATCGTGTCTGCGCCTACAAGGGAACATCATCCGGGCAACGGCAGCCGGCCACGGCCTGAAGCGGCTGCACGCACCATGACCCGCATCAATCTGGTCGACCCCTCAGAACTCTGCGATCAGCACCTCCTGGCCGAACACCGTGAGCTGACCCGCATCCCCAATGCCGTGGCCCGGGGACGCTTCAGCCTGGTCGGCCAACCTGCCGACTACAAGCTGGGAGAAGGGCACGTCCGCTTCTTCTTCGACAAGCTGGCCTTCCTGCAGCGACGTTATGCAGCCCTGCATGAAGAATGCCTGGCGCGCGGTTTCAGGGTGCAGAACATCTGGCCGCAGGATCTTCCCGACAATCCCTCGCTCTGGCGGGACTACCAGCCGACCGAGCAGGCTCTCGCGCTCAACCGGGAACGCATCACCGCGCGCATGCCCGCCAGGGCACGCTTCACCCCCGGGCTTGCGTCGCGCTGAACGACGTCAGAACCCCAGCAGCGATAAGATGGCCTGGTGCATCTGTGCCAGGGGCGCATACAGCATCGGCATGCCCAGCGTCAGCAGCATCAGGCCCGATCCGATCGTGATCGGGAAGCCGATGGCGAAAACGTTCAGCTGCGGCGCCACGCGCGAGATCAGGCCCAGGCTCAGGTTCACGAACAGCAGGAGCGCCATGTAGGGCAGGGCCATCAACAGCCCCAGCTCGAACACCTGGCTGATGACCGCACCGATGTCCAGCCGCCCCAGGAACTGCTGCGTGCCCATGCTGGCCGGCATCCGTTCCAGGCTGTTCATCGTGGCCGCCACCAGCAGCAGGGGCCCGTTGATCACGGCAAAGCTCGTCAGCGACATCGTGTTGAACAGTCGGCCGATGGCGTTGGAGTTGCTGCCCGTACTGGGATCGAAGAAGGCCGCAAACGAGAAGCCCATCTGCAGGCCGATGATCTCGCCGGCCATTTCCACCGAGGCCAGCAGCATGCGGCACACCAGCCCGATGGCCAGTCCGATCATCACCTCGCTGGCCATCAGCACGAAGAAGGCCGGATCATCGAAGGAAGGGGTCTTGCCGTGCACCAGCGGTGCAGCCAGCACGGCCAGTGACAGCGCAGCCGTCACGCGGTAGCGCACGGGAATGTTGCGCGACGACAGCAGCGGCGCCGAGCTGAACAGCCCCAGCAGCCGGAAGAGCGGCATCAGCAGTGCCGACAGCCAGCCCAGAATCTGCGCTTCGTCAAAGGTGATCATGGGAGAGCAGCGACGCCGTGATCATGGGTGGCAGGGGCACACATGCCCATCTGCCAGGCAGTCACATCCACAGGTGGAGTGTGCGCGCATGGTCCTAGAACCCGGGCTGCCCGTTGATCACCGCCGGAATCGACAGGATCATCCGCGAGATGAAGTCGGTGAGATTGGACAGCATCCAGGGGCCGGCCAGCACCAGCACCAGCGACGACAGCACCAGTTTGGGAACGAAGGACAGCGTGGCCTCGTTGATCTGCGTGAGCGCCTGCAGGATGCTGATCAGCAGGCCCGTCACCAGGATCACCAGCAGGATGGGCGACGCCGTCGTCATCAGCGTCTCCAGGGCCTGGCGGCCAATGGTCAGTACGGTCTCGGGGGTCATGTCGCAAAGCTCGCAACCAGGGAGCCCACCAGCAGGTTCCAGCCGTCAGCCAGCACGAACAGCACCAGCTTGAAGGGCAGGGCCACCAGCACGGGTGACACCATCATCATGCCCAGCGACATCAGCACGCTGGCGCAGATTAGGTCGATCAGGATGAACGGAATGAAGATCATGAAGCCGATCTGGAAGGCCGTCTTCAGCTCGCTGATCACGAAGGCCGGCACGATGGCCTTGAACGGCATGTCCTGCGCCGACAGCGGCTTGTCGTCCGGGGCCTTCACGCGCGCCAGACGGGCGAAAAGCTCCAGGTCCGAGGCACGCGTCTGCTTCAGCATGAAGTCCCGCAGCGGCACGCTGCCCTTCTGCAGGGCTGTCTCGAAGTCAATGCGCTTCTCGGCCAGGGGCTGATACGCCTCCGTGTAGATGCGGTCCAGCGTCGGCGACATGATGAATGCCGTCAGGAACAGCGAGATGCCCACCAGAACCTGATTGGGCGGCGAGGCCTGAAGGCCCAGCGCCTGGCGAAGCAGCGACAGCACGATGATGATCCGCGTGAAGCTCGTCATCAGCAGCAGCACGGCTGGAATGAACGACAGTGCCGAGAAGAACAGTAGCGTTTGGACTGGAACCGACCAGGTGGTGCCGCCATCGGCAGCCGCCGCGCTCTGCAGGCTCAGTGTGGTCTGGGCCCATACGTCCAGCGGCGCGCCAGCCAGCAGCGCGCCCCACAGCATTCGTGGCTTCATGGGGTACTCTTCTTCTGCAGGCCCGCCAGCAGCGAGCCGAATCCCTGACTTGCCGCCTGGGGCAGGTCGGACGGTGCGGGCAGGTCCCTGGCATCCAGCTCGGTCAGCAGCTGAATGGACTGGCTGGTGATGCCCACCAGCATGGCCCGTTCGCCCACCTTCACCACCGCAATCTGTTCGCGAGGACCCACCGACAGCGTGGCGGCAATCGACATCAGACCGTTGGCACGGCCGGCCGGCAGCTGCGACAGGCGTTTCACCAGCCACAGCACCAGCGGAATGGACAGCACCACCAGCAGCAGCACGCCGAAGGAGGTGAGTGCGGCAGACATCGACGACATCCGTCAGCCGCGGTTCAGACGACGCATGCGCTCGGCAGGCGTCACGATGTCCGTCAGACGGATGCCGAAGCGGTCATTGACCACCACCACCTCGCCCTGCGCAATCAGATAGCCGTTGATCAGCACATCCATCGGTGCACCGGCCTGGGCATCCAGTTCAACCACCGAACCCGGTGCCAGCTGAAGCACATTGTTGATGGTCGTGCGGGTGCGTCCGATCTCCACCGACAGCTGGACCGGAATGTCCAGAATGCGCTCGATGTCGGCACCGCCCTCGGCCCCCTGGCCAAGCCTTGCCATCACGCCAGGCAGGGCCCCCGTGACGGACGGATCGACAGCAGAGGACGCCGGGGCGCCGGCCGATTGCACGATCTCCCCGCTTTCCGGGCTCACGGTATTCTGTTCAGACATGAATCAATCCTGGTGGGAATCGGTATAGGAATTCACGGTGTCGATGCGCACCGCATAACGGCCGTTGTGCTCGCCATAACGACCATTGAAAATCGGAACCTGGCCAATCTTCAGCATGGCGCCCGGGCCGGTCTCGATCTCGATCACGTCGCCGGTTTGCAGCTTCATCAGCTCGCCCAGCGTCAGTGTCGCCGTCGTCAGCTCGGCCACCAGCTCCACCCCGGCAGGCTTGATCTCCTTCGACATCTGGCCCAGCCAGCTGCGCTTTTCCTCGCCACTGTTTGTGTTCAGCGACGATGACAGCGTGTCGCGAATCGGCTCCAGAACAGTATAGGGAATGCAGACCTGGATCGTGCCCGACTGACCATTGAAATCCAGCGTGAACGTGGTGCTCACCACCATCTCGGCCGGAATGGCAATGTTGGCGAACTGCGGCTGGCTTTCAGACCGCGTGAACACCAGCTCCATCGGGTGGATGCTTTCCCATGCGCGGCTGTACTCGCTGCTGCTCAGATCGATCAGCTTCTGAATCAGGCGCTTTTCCGTCATCGAGAACTCGCGCCCCTCGCTCTTGCGCATCGGGCGCCCCGTGCCCCCGAACATCAGGTCCACGATCGTGCTCACCAGCTGTCCGTCCAGCACCAGCAGGGCAGAGCCGGCCAGCGGCCGGGTCTGCATGATGTTGATGCTGGCCGGCAGCTGGATCGTGCCCAGAAAGTCGCTGTAGCGTCCCACGACCGGATCAGAGTGGGTGATCTCCGGGTTGCGCTGCATGAAGGCGAACATCGCCAGCCCCAGACTGCGCGCAAAGCGCTCGTGGATCAGTTCCAGTGCCGGCATCCGGCCCCGGATGATCCGCTCCTGGCGGGCCAGGTCGTAGGGCTGAGGGGCAGAACGATCGTCGGCCGCCACCTTGGTCGCGGCCGTGTCCGCCCCGCTGTCGCCGACGGCCTCCGTCCCGGGCGCTGCGTCGGCAGGCGCATCCGTGGCGCTGCCTTCGGGCGCATCCAGCAGCGCGTCGATCTCGTCCTGCGACAGGTACTGCTCGCTCATGTCACTGCACCAGCATCTGGTTGAAATGCACGGCAACCACCGAGTCAGGCACCACGATCAGCGGCTTGCCTGCCGGTGCCGCCGCAGCAGCATCCTTGTGTTCTGCACCCTGGGCAGGAGCAGAGGACTTGTCCCAATGAATGGCCTCGATGGTGCGCTGCTTGATGGCTTCAGCCACGGCTTCCTTGCCCTTCTCGGTCAGCAGCTGCTCGGATTTCTGCGACGACAGCAGCTTCAGGAGCTTGCTGCGCACCACCGGCATCACCTTCTTCAGTTCACTCTCGGCGTAGGCGTTCTGCATCTGCAGGACCACGGCCACCTGAGCCATGCGGTCACCGCCTTCATCGGCCAGGTTCACCGTGAAGGGCTCCAGCGTCACGAACACCGGCTCGGGCGAGGGCTTGTACAGCGCCAGCTTCTCGGCATCGGGATCATGCGGGGGCTTCAGGAAGAACCATCCCGCACCGCCACCGCCCGCCAGCACCACGGCCAGGATGCCGATCAACAGGCCCTTGCCACCTTTCTTCTTGCCTTCTTCGGCTTTCTCGCTCGTATTGCCTGACATGAGATAAATCCAGTTGATTCAGGAGAGATGCCGATATTCTCCATGTCTGCGGGGCGTTCCGATCGGCCAAGAAGGGGCGTTGAACCCCCTTTGTACTCATGGGCCGACCGACGGCGGGATCACCGCCGTCGTGTGTCGGCCCAGGTGCTTCATGCAAACAGGTCGAGACGGCCGTTCGATGGGGTATTGCCCACACGGGCGCCACCACTGGTGCTGCCGGAAACCGCCGTCGGGCGACTGCCCATCGTGCGGCCGGCCCGCCCCGTGTCGGAGCCGCCATCGGCCTGCTGGCCGCCGGATTGACCCCCGTTCTGACCGAAGGCGGTACCGGACTGTTGCATTCCTGCCCCGTTCTCCTGGCCGGACTGGCGCTGCTGCGACAGGAAGGCCGCATTGTTGCCCTGATCCATCCGGTAGTCGGACAGACGCAGGCCGTGATCGGCCAGCATCTGCTTCAGCGTCGACATGGACGACTCGATCGCGGCACGTGTGGCCGCGTGCGCGGCGGAGATGTCCAGCGCCGCATCCTCGGCGTTCAGCGACACCCGGATCCGGATCGGTCCCAGCTCGGCCGGCGTCAGACGGATCTCGGCGCGGTCCTGTCCCTGCACGACCACGCCGGCCACCTGGCGGGCGAACTGTTCCTTGAACTCGGCACTGTGTATCGGACTCTCGATGCGGCTGGAAAGCAGCGGGCTGCCGTCCGTGCGAACCGGAGAATGGGCGCCCGACGTGGGCATTGCCATGCCCAGGCTGAACGAACCACCTTCTGCTCGTCCCGTCGCCACAGCCGCCGTCGGCAGCGGCGTGGGACTTGTGTCCGTGGTGGCCGGACGAGAAGCCGCCGCAGCATCGGAGGCCGGGCTGGTCTGGGGCAGGGCAGGCGAAGTGCTCGGGCGTCCTGCGGCCGCCACGCGTCCATCCTGTGCGGGCTGAGTCGCACTGGCCGATGCTGCCTGTGCACGCCGCGAGGGAGACATGGCCATGGTGGGGTGCACTGTGGCCGTTCCTTCGCCGCCTGAAGACAGGTTCTCGTTGGTATCGGCCGTGATCTCCTTCGCGACCGCGACCGCGGCTGCGTCGGTAGACGTGCCTTGTGCCTCGGTCGGTGCGTGCACGTCCTGGGGGCCGGACTCATCCAGTCCCATCTGGCGGGCCAGCTGCTGCAGTTCGGACTCGCTGACTGGCGAGGCCTCCATCTGTACCTGGGCACCCTGGCGTACCTGATCAGCCAGTGAATCTTCCGGGGACGATGGGCTCGATGATTTTGCTGGTACATCAGCGGTGGCCAGCTCTGCCGGCTTGCTGCTGCCCGAGGATGCCTGGCGGTCAACGGCTTTCGCCGCCTGTGCAGAAGCAGAACCCGCTGCTGCAGCATCGGATGCGGCGTTTGCCTGGTTGGCCGTGGCTGCGGCAGCCGTGCTGTCGGCATCCACCTTATCACCCGGGGCGCTGGTCGACCCGGATTCCGAAGCTGCCGTCCGGGTGGCTGCCTGTGTGGCCGACGGGGCGGCAGGACGGGCATCCTCTACGATGCGGCCAGGAATGAGCGATTCAGCCTCTGTGTAATTGAGCT
>ERZ773087.2246-NODE-2246-length-10459-cov-4.276528_pt1 | contig 10459 bp, 12 predicted proteins | sample MGYA00511375_ERZ773087 | MGnify/ENA primary metagenome ERZ773087 (study PRJEB29015, sample SAMEA2737995) | human oral metagenome | biome: human oral; feature: human-associated habitat; material: dental | place: China | collected 2063 ...
TCTCAACAAGTCCTTCTCTATCGGCATCTTCTCCAATATTTATTAAAATTTCACGTACTGCGTTTTCAATATTTTTTAATTTCGTTTCTTTATCTATACTTTTGTTTTTTTTCATTTTCTTAACCTTTCTTTTTTTTCGGTATTTTTCAATTCTCTTTTGATAAACTTTCTTCTTATATTTATAGCATTAAAGTAAGTCTAGTCCATATTTATTACATGATCTTATCTTTGTAAATTATTATTTACAATAAATGATATTTAAACTTACTCACTAACTTAACATTATTCATCTTTAATAAATAAGATTAATTCCTTTAGAATAATAGTATATCTCTAAATTTATTCAATTACATTAGTAATTGTTAAATGAGTCGTTGTAATGATTTAATAATTGTAAATAAAATAATAAATATAATTAACGTCCGATAATTTAATTTTTAAATTTTAAAAAAATATAAGAATTATTATAATTCTTTTTATGTTATTTCCTAATTTGGGTTACTATAAGTTACTAATTAGTTTTTTTAAATTTTTTCGATTTTTTGATCTCCTACTTTAACTAACTCATTTATTTTTTGTACAATTTTTTCTCTTCCAAAAAATTCCCCATCGTAAATTTCAATCAATGGAACTAATACAAATAATCTATTCAGTATTTCCTTATGTGGAACTATCAAATCAGGTTCGTTAACTTTTTTATCTGAAAAAATCAAAATATCAATATCAATTGTTCTTGGTCCCCATCTAATTTCACGTTTCCTATCTAGTTCTGCCTCAATTTTATTTATAATTTTCAAAATTTCTCTTTCTGAAAATTTAGTTTCAATTTTAATTACTACATTTAGAAACAAATTCTGCTCTAAATATCCAACTGGAGTAGTTTCATATAACCCAGGCTTTCCCAATACCCAATATTTTAATTCCATTAATTTTTCCAATCGTTTTAATAGCTTTTTGGATATATCCTTTCCTATCTCCAATATTTCCACCTAAACTTAAATAAACTTTATTTTTTTCCATTTTTCCATACCTGCCTAATCATTTATCTGAATTTCGACACTATCAAAAATCCCATCAATCGGAACTGCCAATTTTCTAATATTTACCTGCACATTTTCGATTTTTCCATTTAATTTTTTTATTTCCTTTATAATCTCCAAAGCCAGCGTTTCTAACAAATCAACATTACTTGCCTTCACAATTTTTTCAATTTTTCTATAACAGTCTCCATAACTTAAAATGTTATTTATATCATCATTCTTAATAATTTCTTTTGAAAGTGATATAATTAAATCAATTTCAATATTCTGTCCAATTTTTTTTCTTCTTCATAAACACCTATATATGAATGAAATTTCATATTATTAATCTTTATTTTATACAATTATATCTCCTTCACTTACTTTTAATTATTATAGCCATTTATAAAAGTTTTAAATTTCTGCTAATTACAATATTTTTTACAGTTCCACTTCTTACCATTTCTCCAGTATTTTTTAATGTAAAATTTTGATATTTTAAATAAAAATATTATATTTATTGAGTTTTTATATTATTACTTCTACAATTGCCTATTTTGTTTATTAGTTTATTTAAATATTCAAACTTAAAATGTTATTATTATTTTAACACATAAAACTTCAAAAATAAATAGTATTAAATAAAAAGAAAATTGATTAGCACTACTTAAACTAAATCCAAACTATCTCAGTCATAAAAACTATTAAATACTCAAACTTCAAGCATCGTTTGAATAATCTCTTGAGATTAAATCCTTGATGTCATTAATGTTTTTATTCCAAATTAAAGTTTTAAAAATTTTGTTGTTAATTTTCTTTATTAATCATAACAAAAATCTTTAAATATCATATAAGTTATTTTACTACATATATTTTAGAGGTTTATAATACAACAAAAATTTTTCGCTTAATAAATTTTTTTGAGTGCCATCGTGGTACTGCACAATTTAATTATTTTATATTCAAAATATTTGTTTCAAATAAAATCAAACATCATCAATACACTTTTCCCATTCAGATATCCCATAAAACTTAATACACTTATTTTGGTAGTATGCTTACCAGCATATTCACGTGATCTTTCATCAGATGTTCCTTCTATTATTTTAACTCCTTTATATTCATATAATCTTCTTAAAATTTTTCCCACATTTTTTCTGTATCGACTACATGTAATTTTTCATCTATACTTCGTTTCCGCACCCACATAACGGATGGTTTTATGTTTCGCACGCTTTGCATACTCAACTGACTAAAGTCAATAAAATAAAAAAATAATCTCTATTCTAAATTAATATTTAGAAAGAGATTATTCTTATTCTTAAATTTACTTACAAAAGTCTTCCAAAGTTCAAAAATAATTTACTACTATTTCCTTTTTTATTTTTAATAATATTTCAGATTTTAGTTTTATAAAAAATTAATTTATGCTTCCTGTGCTGCATATCCACCTTCAATTGCAACTTCCTTCACTTTTTCCTTCTTTTGTTTAATTTTTAGCGAAAAAGTCCCTGTTCCAGCCTGATTTCCATATTCTTCAATATAATCAACTACAAATACGTTTGTCATGTCAATTTTTCTTACCATTTGTCCTGCTGAAATAATTTCAAGGCTTGCTTGTCTGTAGGCATCGCTCGCTTCTGATGGAACTAATGACCATTGTGCAACTTTTCTTGTGTCATCTTCTGTATCTCCACTTGCCGCAGCTAGAATTTTCCCCCTAATTTCCAAAATTACTCCTAAATCTGTTGCTCTCGCATTTGAATCATCAGGCGTTTCAGAAATGTATTTTACATCCAAAATACTTTCCTTGTCTAGCAGAATTTCATTTTCTTGTCCTTTAACGCTCAATCTGAATCCCATAAATAATTCCCCCTGTTTATTTTTGATAATTAAACAATAGTACTATTTTTTAAATTAATTTAATCTTAATTATCTGTTATTATTCTACAACAAAAATATTCATTTGTCAACAAAAATTTTAATTTTTTATTAATTAATCTACAAGATAAACTTTAAGAGCAGTTTCTTCATCAAAAGGAATTGGTACAGCAACAAATTTTTTCCCAGCATCAATCATTCTAGCAATAATTTCACTTTGACTTTTTGGCAAATATCCAACTTTTTCCTTTCTAGAATTATAAACAGCAACTGCATTTAAAGAAATACCGTTAAATTCCCGAAACAAATCCAACTGAACCTCATCTTTGATTTTAATTGCAAAATTTCTAATATACTTAGCCCCTTCCAAATAAGTATCTAACAAAAACAGCCTTTTTGACTTTTTTGCATATTTGTCAATTAATGTCTTTGCATATTCAAACATCATTTCCTTTCCCAGCCGAATTTTTTCTTCACGCCCATTATCCTTTTGAATAACAAGTACTCCATTTCCAAAATTAAATTCATTTATCATATAATTTCTCTGATTTTTCAAAAGTTCAAAATATTCCATCATTTCTTCAAAAATCATAATTTCCTTCTGATTAATCTGAAATGATCCCTTTTTCAGTTCAACTGATGTATTCTCAATATACGAATAATAAAATCTTCCATCCCCAAAAACCTCAATTTCATAATTTCCTCCATAATAAAGCCCATCAAACTCAAGTTTTATCCCATTAAAATTACTTACCAACATCTTTTTCACCTCTTTTATTGTACCTTCTTATTCCTTATTTCAGTCCTTCTAATTTTCCTTCAAGAAATAATTTTAAATTTTTTTCAACATCATTCATAAGTGTTATCATACTTTTTTCAGATTTCCATGCAATATGTGGGGTAATTACAATATTTTCCAATTCAAATAATTTAGAATTTTTTTCAATTGGCTCAACACTCGTTACATCAATAGCTGCTGATTTTATTATTTTATTTTTTAGTGCAAAATACAAATCATCCTGATTTATAACTGGTCCTCTTGCTAAATTCAAAATTCTAGCGCTCCTTTTCATTTTCTTCATTTTTTCAAGATTTATAAGATTTCGTGTTGAATTAGTCAATGGTACATGAAGTGTTAAAACATCACATCTTTCTAGAACTTCATCCAAATCATACCGTAAAACTCCATCCTCTTCAACTTTTTTATAATCTTTTTCATTATTTTTAGCAACTATTACTTTCATTCCCAATGCTTCTGCCATCTGAGCAACTTTTTTTCCAATATTTCCAAATCCTACAATTCCTAAAATTTTTCCCTCCACATCATCAATCGGATATTTCTGGTAATTAGGAATATCAATATCAATCCATTTACCATTTTTTACTTCCTCAAAATATTTATTAACAGGTGTTAATTCATTTAAAAGAAAGGTAATTGCCAGCTGGGCAACAGAATTAGTCGAATAACCTGAAACATTTGCCACCTTTATTCCAAACTCATTCGCACTTTTCACATCAACATGATTAAATCCAGTCGCCGTAATAAGTATCAATTTAAGTTTCTTAGCCTTCTCAAACTGCTTTTTTCCAAGTTTTATTCTAGTTGTTATTACAACATCCACATCTTCTATTCTTTCATCAATTTCTCCTATTTCAGTATCTTCATATTCAATATATTCACCATATTTATCAAACTTTTCCTTTAAATCAATCGGTCCAGCCGTAATTTTATCCAGATACACTATTTTTAAATTTTTTTTCATAAATATCATCCCTTTTTTAGTATTTAACCATTTAGTATTTAACCATTTAATAAAAAAATCAATTTTCTCAGATTATATTCTAAAAAATAAAAAAAAAACTATACTTTAAGGAATATATTCCGTAAACTTTTTAATTTTATTTATAATAATCTAGTTCATATTTATTTCCCCAAATCAAAATTTTAAAACAAATCTGCTATATAATACTAACATCAGCCTTTAATTTATAAATAACATCCTTTCTTTCCACAATAATCTTAACTTTTTCCTTCAATTCCTTATCCCTTTTTATTTTTTGTAATAATTTTTTTGCTGGATTTATAGCGATGGCATTTCCTACATTTTTAAACATCGTAAGATCTCCTGTTGTATCCCCATAAGCATACGATTTTTTCAAATCAATGTCATACTTTTTACAAAAATCTGCTATTGCCTTTTGCTTACTTTTAGCATCCCACATTGGAATCACATTTCCTGTAAAAATTCCATTTTCATTAACTTCATAAATAGAAGCCCTATAATCTTCGACACCATATCTTTCAGCCATTTTACTCACAAGAAAATCTGGACTTCCTGAAATAATTATAACCTTATGCTCTTTTTCCTTATGATATTTCAACCTTTCCCGTGTATACCGATAAACTTTATCACCTTTTAACTTCATCACTCTTTTAGCAATAAAATCCATATCCTCCTTGCTAAAATTTTTCAATGCCTCCATATAAGTTTGTACAAGCTCATCTAAATAATCATCATAATCCCCAGTTCTATTCTCCCACTTGGAAAATTTCTCCTTAACTTTCCCTTCCCAAGTCATCATATCAATATACTCATACTGAACAAGCATCTTAAAATGTTCAATTAACAGCGAATCCCTATAAATCGTCCCATCAATATCAAAAAATGCTGCCACATTTTTATTTTTACTTTCTTTCATTTGCATTCCCTCTTATTAAATTTGTTTATGTAATATTATCATGCTATATTTTACCTTATTTCCCCCAATAAATCAAATAATTTACTATTTTGGACAAAGTAAAGAATATAAAGATAAATAAATTTAGTCAGATTAGTTATATAGATTAGTTATATTATGTTGTTTATAATTAATGTTAATAAATAAAAATTTGTAAAAATTAAAAAAAATATTACGTCCGATAATATATATATAAAGTTATAATATTGATTATCTCTATTTTTATACTCTTTTGCTTTGCAAAGAAACGATAAATAGGATATAATACTCTTAAGAGTACCTAATTAATTAAACTAAGTAAACTTTGAAAAGAGGAAAAATGGGAAAAATATTGATTGTTGAAGATGATAAAAAAATATCACGTATTTTAAAATTACAGCTTGAACACAAAAATCATGAAATAACGATAATCGAAAATGGGATTGATGCTTTGAATGAAATTGATAAAAAGAGGGATTTTTATGATTTGATGCTTTTGGATTTGGGACTTCCTTCGATGGAAGGGAATGAAGTTTGTAAAAATGTTAGAAAAATATCAGAAGTTCCAATAATCGTTGTTTCTGCGAAAAATAATACGGAAGAAAAAGTTGAATTATTAAAATCAGGAGCGAGCGATTATGTTACAAAACCTTTTGATTTTTTGGAGCTTGATGCAAGAATTGATATAAATATTAGAAAAGAGAAAATCTCTCAGATTATCTACAAAACTTTAAAATTAAATACAGAAAATTATTCTGTCTATTTGGAGGATAGACCTATCTTATTGACAAAAACGGAATTTGAATTAGTTAGGCTATTAATTGAACATAAAGAGGAAATTGTTTCACGGGATAAAATCGTTGAAAAAATATGGGGTTGGGATGCAAGCGACAATCTTCTTGACAGCACAATAAAAAAAATTAGGCAAAAATTGGGAAAAGAAAAAATTAAGACTGTGAGAGGAATTGGGTATATTTTAAAAATATGAAAAAAATAAAACTAAAAAAAATAAAAGATAAAATAATTTTTGCAAATACAGCAAGTCTAGTTTTTATCTCGTTTATAATTATCTTGGGAATGACCATATTTTTAATTCATAAAGCTGTTGAAGCTGAAACTAAAGAAATGGATAAACTTGTCTTATCCGCCATTGAAAAATTAAATAATGTTCCAACTAACAAATTGAAAGAGACTTACAAAAACTACGATTATGCCGATAAACAATACATTTCTCTTGCGGTTGAAAAAAATGGGAATTTCATTTATTTGACAGATGACGAAAATCATTCGGATTTTAAGAAAATTGAAGAGAATAAACTTGAAACAAAATGGGACAGATTTATCTACAAAAGAATTTACACTGTGAATAATACAAAATATTATGCAATAAGAAATTTTAAATTTATGGAAGCACATGAAATCTTGTATGTTATGCTTGTAATGTTTGTTTTAATCACAATTTCGATTATTATAATTTCAAAAATTGTAGCAGAATATGTATTAAATCCGTTGTCAAATATAATTTTTCAAAGTAAGGAAATAAATAATCATAATATTGACGCACAATTGACCAAAACAAGAGATGACGAAATTGGAGAATTAATTGATGTGTTGAATGAAACTTTTAAGAAAAAAGAGGAGATTATAAAGAGTCAAAAGACTTTTTCTTCTGACGTGTCGCACGAATTAAAAACGCCACTTGCCATAATGAAAGGTTATTTAGATATATTAGAATGGGGAAAAAATGACAAAGATTTATTAAATGAAGCCATTGAAAATTTGAATCTTGAGGTAAAAAATATTGAAAGAATAATAAATACATTATTTTTAAGTTCTAATCTCGAAAAAATTACTATTAAAAAAGAAATTATCGATGTAAAACAACTTTTTGAAAAAATAAAAAAAGATTATGAACTTTTGAATATCAAAAGGAAAATTTTAATAAAATCCGATGGCAATGTGAATATTTTTGTTGATAAAAACCTAATTTCAGAAGTTTTACGTGGATTGATTGACAATAGCATAAAATATTCTATTGGAAATATTGAATTAATTGCAAAAGAAAATGAAATGGTCAAAATTATCGTAAGAAATTATGGAGAAGGAATTCCTGAAGAAGAAAAGAAAAAGCTGTTTAATCGTAATTTTCAAGGAAAAAACGCTAAAAAGGGAGCAGGACTTGGACTTTCAATTATAAAAGATATAATTTTGTTAAATGATGGGGAAATTTATCTGGAAAATAGAAAAGATGGAGTTGATGTAAGAATGGAATTTAAAAAAGTTGAAATTGAAGAATAAAAAATAAAAACTTAGTTTAAATGTATATCATAAAATTTTATTGACTTTTTATATAACAGGTGTTATAATACTATAAAATTAAAAATAATGGAGGTATTTTTATGAAACAAAATATTTTAAGTAACAGTATAAAAATTAAAACAAAAGAAAAAGAATTTTTAAAAAGTATCTTTTTGGTATTAAGCGGAGTTATATTTTTATCAATAATGTCGCAACTTATAATACCGCTTTATTTTACTCCTGTACCTATTTCACTAGGATCATTTGGAGTAATATTAATAGCATTAGTATATGGTAGAAAGTTGGGAATAGCAACTGTACTTTCCTATGTTGCAGCAGGTAGTTTAGGAGCTCCAATTTTTGCTGGATTTAAAGCAGGTTCGTTGTTTTCACCAACAGGAGGATATATTTTAGGATATATTGCAGCTACAGTAATTTTAGGATTTTTATCTGATAAAGGTGTTGCAAAATCTTATGTAAAGACATTTCTTTCACTATTACTTGCTAGTGCCGTTATTTTGATATTAGGTGCATTAGTATTGATGTTATTTGTGCCTATTAAAAATGTATTTATGGTCAGTGTACTTCCTTTTATTCCTGGAGATATGTTAAAAGCAGTTGCAGCAACTCTTTTATTTCCAAGATTATGGAAATTTATTAAAAAAAATAAAAATTAAATTATTTGTTAAACAAAGAATCTCCTTTAAAGCAATTTTTAGGAGATCTTTTATTTAATTATCATATTTTTACTTAATACAATTTTTTGAACGCAAAGAAAGGAAAAAAAGATGTTAAAAAATAATAATCAAATTGAACTAGTTAAATTTATATCAAATTTAAAAAATAAAATTATAAATGAAAAATATGAAATAAGTCGTAAAGAAGCAATCTTTTTATCAAAAATTTCTAATAATGATATGGAAACTTTAAATATACTTTTTGAAGCAGCAAATCAAATTAGAGAAAAATTTTGTGGAGAGAATTTTGATTTATGCACTATTATTAACGCAAAATCTGGGAAATGCTCTGAAAATTGCAAATACTGTGCACAATCAATTCATTTTAAAACAGCAGTAAATGTCTACGGTCTTATTTCAAAAGAAACGGCACTTTGTGAAGCCAAAAGAAATGAAAACGAAGGCGCTCATAGATTTTCACTTGTGACAAGCGGTAGAGGATTTAATGGAAATGAAAAAGAATTAAATGACTTGGTTGAAATTTATGAATTTATACGAGAACACACTGATAAATTAAGTCTTTGTGCTTCTCACGGCATTTGTACAAAAGAAGCATTACAAAAATTGGCTAATGCAGGTATTTCAATGTATCATCATAATTTAGAAACATCGAGAAGATTTTATCCTAATGTCTGTACATCTCACACTTATGATGATAGAATTAATACGATAAAAAATGCAAAAGCAATTGGACTAAATGTTTGCAGCGGAGGAATATTTGGTTTAGGAGAAACTATTGAAGATAGAATTGATATGGCATTTGATTTAAAAGAATTGAAAGTCAATTCTGTTCCGATAAATATTTTAACTCCAATTCCTGGAACTCCATTTGAGAATAATAAAGCAGTAGAGCCATTAGAAATTTTAAAGACTATATCTATTTACCGTTTTATTATGCCTAAAACTCATTTAAGATATGCTGGAGGAAGAATTAAATTAGGAAATTATGTAAAAACTGGTTTAAAATGCGGAATCAATTCCGCACTTACGGGAAATTTCTTAACAACTACAGGAACAACAATAGAAAAAGATAAAAATATGGTAACAGAATTAGGCTATAAAATTTAAAGACTTTTTAGAAAATGAATAAAAAGAAAAAAGGCTATCTCAAGATTTTCGAGAAAGCCATTTTTTTATAACTTTTGATTTAAATTATTTTTTTATCTTATTTGTTGTCTTGTTTGCTGTTGATAACTAAATGATTCCAGCTTCATTGAAATATTTTTTTCTTTTCCATTTGATGCAACTTTCAAATTAACTGTTTCCCCAATTTTCTTAGCTGCAAGTTCCCCAATAAATGATCCAGCTGATGTCACAGGTTTTCCATTGATTTCAAGAATTATGTCATTAGCTTTAAGCCCATATTTTGCTGCTGGCGAATTTGGATAAACTTGTTGAACTAAAATACCAGTTGAATAAGAAATTCTTCTTTCTTTCTTCAATTCTGAGCTTAAATCAAGTACTGAAATTCCAATATATGGACGTTCATATTTTCCATTTTTTATAATTGAATCTCTTACATTTTCAGCCAAATTTGAAGGAATTGCAAAACTTAATCCTACACTTCCACCATTTGGAGAATAAATTGCAGTATTTACACCAATTACATCTCCATTGATGTTAAGAAGCGGTCCACCACTATTCCCTTGATTAATAGAAGCATCTGTTTGTATAAAGTTTTCAACTTGCTCAATTCCAAGTGAACTTCTTCCAGAAGCTCCAATTACACCAACAGTCATCGAACTATTAAGTCCTAATGGATTTCCAAATGCAATTGCCCAGTGACCAATTTTTATATTATCTGAG
>ERZ773087.2248-NODE-2248-length-10445-cov-3.302695_pt1 | contig 10445 bp, 8 predicted proteins | sample MGYA00511375_ERZ773087 | MGnify/ENA primary metagenome ERZ773087 (study PRJEB29015, sample SAMEA2737995) | human oral metagenome | biome: human oral; feature: human-associated habitat; material: dental | place: China | collected 2063 ...
CCTCACTATTAAATACTTTCGCTGGTCCCATATGCTGTAACATTTCTGGATCTACTGCTCCTTCTTTAACAACACAGCCGTCTGGTGCTAAATTTCCTTTTAATACTGCAATTCCACCAGTTTTGTAGGCTGGCTTATCCCAAGGCTTGATTACATCATCATCATTTATAAATGCTTCTTTTGCAAGTTCTCCTTGAGTACGTAATGCTACAGTTTTTGTATTTTCATGCAATCTTCCATTTTCAAGCAGTCTTTTCATTACTCCTGTTACTCCACCTGCTCTGTACAAGTCTTCTATAAAATATTCTCCAGATGGCGATAATTTACACAATTGCGGAGTTATTTTTGCAATTTCATTAAAATCTTCCAATGTCAATTTTATTCCTGCTTCATGTGCTATCGCTGGCAAGTGTAGAGCTGTATTTGATGATCCACCAAGAGCCATATCCATTGCAACAGCATTTTCAAATGCTTCTCTTGTCAAAATATCTTTTGGACGAACATCTGCTTTCAATACTTCCATAATTTGCATCCCAGCTTTTTTAGCAAGCCGTATCCTTTCTGAAAATACCGCTGGTACAGTTCCATTTCCTGGAAGCCCTAGTCCAAGTGCTTCTGTTAAACAGTTCATTGTATTTGCTGTATACATTCCTGCACAAGATCCGCAAGTCGGACATGCCATTTCTTCAACAGAATTAAGTTCTCTTTTAGTTATTAATCCAGCTTCATATTCTCCAACTGCTTCAAACACATTACTAAGCCCTATCTTCTTTCCTTTATACACTCCCGCAAGCATCGCTCCTCCACTTACAAATATTGAAGGTATATTTAGTCTTGCAGCTGCAATTAACATTCCAGGCACTACCTTATCACAGTTTGGCATAAATACAATCGCATCAAATGGAGTAGCCATTGCAACTGCTTCAATTGAATCTGCGATTATGTTTCTTGTTACCAGTGAAAATTTCATTCCAATATGATTCATTGCAAGCCCGTCACAAATCCCAATTGTATTAAATTCCATTGGAACTCCTCCAGCCATTCTTATACCATCCTTCACAGCCTGAACCAAATTTTTCAAATGAACATGCCCCGGTATAATTTCATTAAATGAATTAGCAATCCCAATAATTGGACGATCCATTTCCTCACTTGTAAATCCTAACCCTTTCAAAAGCGATCTGTGTGGAGCTCTAGCCTCTCCTCTTGTCAAGTTGTTACTTCTTCCTTTTCCTTTCATTGTCATTGATTTCACTCTCCTAAAAATTTTTTATGTTTTCCAAAATGCAGATAATCCCGAAATTCCAAGATTTTCCACACATTATTGTATAAATAAATATTCAAACTGGCTCTAATTCACTTCAGCGTAACTTAAAGCCACTTGATTAAATACCAAAATTCTTTAAATCCAAACTAAAATTCAATTTCAATCGGCTTTGTCTATATTTTATCACATTTTTTATAAAATTTTTACATTTTTATATGTGTACAGTAAAATTTCTAAAATTATAAATTTTATCTTAAAAAAATAAAAGACGACTTAATATAAATCGCCTTTAAAGTTATAATTTTTATTATTATTCTAAGTCTATGATTTTACTAATTATTTTGCAGCAAAATTAGTCATTACATCTTTACCATTTACCGACATAACAAAATCATTTTTAGAAACTTTTAAGGCAACATGTTGTTTGTTTTGCACGACTATGATTTCTAAAATTTCAATAATCAGTAATAATGATAAGACTAAAATTAATAATGACATAATTTCCTCCAGATTTTCAATTTTTTCTATGTAATCATTATAGCAAAAATCAATCATTTTGTAAAATATATGTTATATATATGACTTATATATATTATTTATACTTAACAATTTTTAATCAAAAAATTTATTATTTACCCGCCTCTCGTAATCTTTTCTCTAAATCTTTCACCAATTCTGTATTACCTGCGTTTCTAGCTTTTACTATTCCTTCTCTTACCGATTTTTTTAAAGCTTCTATATCGTTTATTTCCTCATATAGAAGTGATAAACTGTAGTATGACCGCAAAAATCCTTTTCTAATACTCGCTAAAAACCACTTTTCTGCTTCTTTATAATTTTTTTCGTCCCTAGATACAATCCCTAATCCTTGTTCTGGATGACCAAAAAAATAATTATCTTGCTTAATATAGTCTATTGCTATTAAGTACCAGTTTTTTGCATTTTTATAATCTCCCAATCCATAATATGCTTCTGCAGTCCAGTAAAAATACTCAGGAACATAATCCATATAATATGGATTTTCTATTAATATTTCCTTTAATATTTTATTATATTCCAGAAGACAATCTAATCCTTTTTTATATTCTTCACTTTCAACATAAGCCCTTCCTAGATAAAAATATGCTAGAGAACTTCCACTTTCTATAGCTTTTAAATACCATTTTTTAGCTTCTGAAGAATTTCCCTCATTTGCATAAAACAATCCTATCGTAATTAAAAGAATCTTATCATTTGGATATTTCCCTGCAAGAGACAATAATTTTCTTATATCCCTATTAAGAGCTGCTTCATCTACCTGTGCATTTAACTCGTCTTGTGTTATCGCAAAGCTTTGAACTCCTAATCCTAAGTTTGCAATTAATAGCAATAAAATTAATGTTTTTTTCATTTTACACCACTTCTTTCTTTTTTAATTTAGTGTTTTTAAATTTAATTACTGCTTTCAATATAATTTATTTTTTTAATTTAAAATATTTAATATTTTCTCAATATAATTATAACCTATATTTTTGAAAAAAGAATAGCTGTATAAAAAAAAATTTGCTTGAAATACAAAAACTTGAAATTGAAAAATTTGAAAAAGACACGGTATTGGAAATTTACGAGGTGGAGAATGCCTAATAAGAAGCAATATCCCAAAATAAAATAATTAAAAAAAAGACAGCCAGAAAAGCTTTGTTGTACTGTTTAGTGACTGCCCCTAAATATTTTACTCCGTCTTATATATGACTTATATATTATTTATACTTAAAAGTTTTAATTAGAAAATTATTTTTCTTTCTGAATGAAATCAAATGTTTCCTGCAATTCTTCCAATAATTCCTTATCACCTTTCTTTTTAGCTAGTTCCAATCCTTTTCTTGCCCATTTGTCTGCAGTTTTATAATCTTCCATACTAATGTATAAAGCTGCTAAACTGTCGTATGCCCACAAGTTTCCTTTTTTAATAGCTGCTGAATACCATTTTAATGCTTCTTTTTGATTGCCTTCCTCTTCAAACATTACCCCCAATTTATTTTCCGAAAATCCATCTTTCTCAAATTTAGCTACCTTTAAATACCATTCTTTTGCATTTTTATAATCGTCCATTTCATAATATGCTGCTGCAATCCAAAGATAATTATCGGGATTATCCACCAACTTTTGATATTCTTTATAATACTTTATTGATTTTTCATAATCTTTTTTTTCAAAATATAAATACGCTATATTTGAAATTGCTGTAAAGTTACCCTTTTCTATGGCTTTTAAATACCACTTTTCAGCCTCTGAATAATTTTTTTGATTAGTATATAAAACTGCCAACCTATTTAAATAATCTGCATTGTTTGGAAATTCATTTACATATTTTGTAATTAAAGTTTCCAATTTTTTCTTATCATTTTTTCCATAAGCATCATCTATCTGTTTTTCTAATTTTGTTTTTTCTTCTTTTGTCATCGCTGAAAAGCTTTGAACTCCTAATCCTAAATTTGCAATTACTAATAACAAAATCAAGTATTTTTTCATAATGTCCCTTCTTTCTATCTCCTATATTAATAAACTTAGTTATTACTCTCAACTTCTTTAATGATCTCCTGTATATCTTTCATTTGTTTTTGATCTTTTTCTTTTTTCGCTGTTTCAAAAGATTTTTTTAGCCATTTTAATGCTGCATTCTTGTCTCTCTGCTGATAGTACAAAATCCCTAGATTCGCTTGGCCTCCTGAATTTCCTTTATCTGAGGATTCTAAAAACCATTTTCTAGCCTCTTTTTGATTCCCTTCAGCAAGATAAATTTGCCCTAAAATATTTTGTGACATACCTTCTTCATCCTTGATGTAGGATTTTAATAAATATTTTTTTGCTTCTTCTGTATTTCCCAATCTATAATTTAAAGTACCCATTACAAGATCCATTTCATCTATTTTTTCAAAAGTTGTATTATCAATTTCACTAAACCATTCTAATGCTTTCTTATAATCCCTTTGATACATATATAATATGCCAATCACTAGCCTTACATCATATTTTTTACCATTATCTGCTATAAAAGGATATTTCTTCTGCAGCTCTACTGCCTCATTTAATTCCTTTTCACTTTCGTTCTTTCTACCCATATCATTATAAAACATTCCCAGCATAACTTTTAATATGATATTAGAAGGATTTTTTTGTATATCTTCTTTTAACATTGACAAAGCTTTCTGCTTATTTCCTTTATCGTATTCTTTCGCTACTTTCGCCATCACTTTTTCAAATTCCTTAGAATTCATTTGCGAAAATCCCTGCACTCCAAAAACTAAATTAGCGAGAATCACCATAAAAACTAATATTTTTTTCATTTTCTACCTGCCTTTTTCAATATTTCGTTGTTTTATCTTAGTAAAATTTTCTTTGTTTATTGTATCATAATCATTAAAAAAATCAAAGTTATAGATATAAAAGTATTAAAATTAATAACCTTTAACTTTAATTTTTATAAACTAAAAGTAGAGTTCTGAAATTCATCATTGAAATATTTGTAAACCTTATTAAATTTAGTTTTTTATTTAAACAAAAAAACTGCCTTTCAATTCTAAAAGACAGTTAGATATTTGTTTTTTATTTTATATTTAATTATAATCCAAATGAGTAACCTACGCTTAAAGTAAGTGCTCCGTGATTAGTATTAAATTTATTATTTGCTTTATATCCAGGAAGATCCACATCTAATTTTGTTTTCAAACTATTTATATTATATGATAAATCAGTTACAAAATTTTTATATTGAATTCCAGCTCCAATTCCATAATAAATTCCTGAATTATATTTGAATTTAACACTAGAAGGTCCTTCTTTAATTTCTATTTTTCCAGAATTAAATGCAACTCCTAAATTACCTTTTACATAAGGAGTAACTTCAGAATCATTTTTAAAGTTATATCTTGTTGTAAAATACACAGGTACTGAACTAAGTCCTTTTACACTAACTCCTGGTAAGTTCTTACTGCTTAATTTATTATATTTATAAGCAATTCCACCACCCATTTCAAGATTTTCATTGAATACTGGTGTTCTATATTCACCTGTAATTTCAAATCCTCTCTTTAATGCATCTTTGTTGATTCTCCATGTTGAATTGTCAGTATCCTTAAATGTTGCACGGTTTGTCAAGTCTCCACCTATTCTAACTTCAGCAACACCAGCCATAGCAGTTGCACTTACAACTAATCCCAATAATAACAATAATTTTTTCACAAAAATTACCTCCAATTCTTAGTTTTTATTTTAACAAAATTTTTGTTAATTATTAGCATAGTATCAAATTTTTAATGTTTTGTCAACAACTTATTTTAAAAAATATAACACCTGATGTTGTAAGATAATACATTTACTTCAAAGTCTCAAAAATAAAGCATTGAATATTTATGATAAATACTTTATAAAAATATATCTAAAACTTGTTTTATTAAATAAAAAAAGTTTTATCTTATCATTTCTCTTATTAAAAAATATACAAATAAATTTATATGACACTAAACAAAATAAAAACTAAAAAACTAAATAGTTTAAACAATACATTCTAATCTTATACATCAGGATATTTTCTTACAACTTCAGTAATATTACAAGCTCCCTCAATCACAGGGAACATCACAACAGCTCCAGTACCTTCCCCCAATTTCATATTCATAAAGAGCATTGGCTCTAAATCCAGCTCCTTCATAATATACTTCATTCCAGGCTCTTCGCTCAAGTGGGAAGCAATCATAAAATTCCTGCAGTTTGGACAAATTTTATATGCAACAAGGGCAGAAATCGCTGAAATAAAACCATCTATCACGACAGGCACACGGTTTTTTGCACATCCTAGATAAGTTCCCACCATTCCAGCAATATCAAGTCCCCCAACTTTTGCCAGTACATCTATTATTTTATTTTTTTCAAATTTTTCTTTTTTTCCTGTTCCATTTATATTTTCTTCAAAAAATTTTGACAATCCATTTACTTCAACTGCTCTTTTAACAACATTCTTCTTATGCTCCAAAGTTTTATCATCTATTCCGCTTCCATAGCCAACAATCTCATCTAGCGACAAATCTGTCAGAACCTTTAAAATAGCACTACTAGTCGTAGTATTTCCAATCCCCATTTCTCCAGTTGCAAATAAATTGTATCCGTCCCTTGCAAACTCATCAACCATTTCAATCCCAGTTTCTATAGCCTTTACAGCATCTTCATACTCCATTGCGGCTTGTTTAGCAATATTATTAGTACCTGATTCCATAATTTTTCTGCTAATAATTCCTGATAAATCTATTTCTTTTTTTATGTCCGAACTCTCATCAATTCCCAGATCTACCACTTTCACATCAGCATTATATGCCATTGAGAGAGCATTAATTGATGATTTGCCATTTAACATCGCTTCCACTACATACTGCGTTATTACTCTTTTGGATTTGCTGACTTTTTCTCTTTCCACACCGTTATCCGCTGCCATTACAAGCACCATTTTTTTGCGAGGTTTATAATTTTTACTCATTCCCTCAAGCCTGATTGCCAGTTCTTCGAGTTTTCCCAGTCCATTTGGAGTTTTTAGCAGTGAATTCAGTTCATTTTTCTTTTTTTTCATTTTATTTCTATCTAAAGCCGTTATTTTTTTTATTGTATCAAATAAAATTTCTCCTGTAATTTTACTCTTTATGATTTCCATATATATTCCTCTATTTACAAATTTATTTTAATTTTTCAGCAATTTTTTGAAAAGTTTTTTCCACACCCTTCAACAATTTTTCCACATCCTCATCATTATGAATATAAGAAACAAAATGTGCCTCATATTTTGAAGGTGGCACAATTACTCCATTTTCAAGCATTATATCAAAATATATACTGTAAAATTCATCATTCGTATTAATTGCATCTTCCAAAGTTTTCACTTTTTCCTTTGAGAAAAATATTGTAAATAAGCTTCCGAAGTAGTTCACACTTGCTGGAATATCATATTTTTTTATTAATTCATTAATTTTATTTACCAAATTCTCCGTTTTTTTATTTACATTTTCATAAATTTCAGGATTTTCCTTCAAAATCGAAATTGTTTCTATTCCTGCAGCAACTGAAATTGGATTTCCAGAAAGCGTTCCAGCGTGATAAACATTACCAACTGGCGAAATTAAGTTCATAATTTCTTTTTTTCCACCAAATCCACCAACTGGATAACCACCACCAATAATTTTTCCAAGAACAGTTAAATCAGGTATAATTCCAAATACTTTTTGAGCACCGCCTAACGAAACTCTAAATCCAGAAATTACCTCGTCAAAAATTAACACTACATTTTTTTCTTTCGTGATTTTACGTACTTTTTCCAAATATTCCTTTTCTGTTTCAATAAGCCCCATATTTGCTGGAATTGGCTCAATAATCACACACGCAATATCATCATCATTTTCCAAAGTTTCCTTCAATTTCTCAAAATCTCCAAAAGGCAATGTTATCGTATCCTTCACAACACCTTCAGTAATTCCGTTGCTATCCTGATGTGCAAATGTCAAAAGTCCCGAACCAGCCTTAACCAGCAATGAATCTGAATGTCCGTGATAACATCCTTCAAATTTTATAATCTTATTCTTTCCAGTAAACGCACGGGCAACTCTCACACTAGCCATAGCCGCTTCTGTCCCAGAAGTAGTCAATCTTAATTTTTCAATCGAAGGAAAACAGCTCTTTACAAGTTCTGCCAGTTCCACTTCCTTTTTTGTAGGAAGCCCAAAAGAAGTCCCATTTTCAAGTTCTCTCTTCACAACTTCCAAAACTTTCGGATAATTATGCCCTAAAATCATTGGTCCCCAAGAACCTATCATATCCACATACTCATTTTCATCCTCATCATAAAGTTTACTCCCATTTCCCCTTTTAATAAAAATCGGATATTCCTTATCCACCGACTGAAATGCTCTAACTGGACTATTTACTCCACCTGGTATTGATTTTTTAGCTTTTTCATAAATTTTTTTTGAATTATCTGTTTTCATTAAAATTTCCCTCTTTTCTAAATAATATTTTCTCCATTTTATCATATTTATTTTATTTTGCAAATATTGATTCAAGTTAGTAATTTTAAAAAAATTTACTAATTAAAATAATAAGATGAAATGATAAATTTTTATTCTATATTTTTTAGAAAAAAATTAGCAAAAAAAACAATATTATGATAAAATGAAATATAAGAATTTTTTTTTAGGAAAGGATTGATCTTATGTTGATAGATAAAGTGAAAAAAGTCAAGATTACTGATAATCTTACTATTGGTAATGATAAGATTTTTTTGATTGCTGGACCTTGCGTGATTGAATCAGAAGATTTGGTTATGGAAGTGGCTGGAAAAATGAAGGACATCACTAACAAGCTAGGTATTCAATATGTTTTTAAGGCTTCATTTGATAAGGCTAACCGTTCTTCTATTTCCTCGTTTAGAGGTCCAGGACTTACAAAAGGACTTGAAATTTTGGCACGAGTTAAAGAAAAATACGGTGTGGCTCTTGCAACAGATATTCACGAACCTTGGCAATGTAAAGAAGCGGCCAAAATAATTGATCTACTTCAAATACCTGCATTTTTATCACGACAAACTGACTTGCTTGTTGCCGCTGCAGAAACTGGAAAAGCTGTAAATATAAAAAAAGGACAATTTTTAGCACCTTGGGATATGAAAAATGTTGTAAGAAAATTTGAAGAAGTTGGAAATGAAAATATAATGCTTTGCGAACGTGGGGCTTCATTTGGATACAATAATTTAGTCGTAGATATGCGTGGACTTCTGGAAATGAGAAAATTTGGCTATCCTGTTGTGTTTGATGCAACACATTCAGTACAAATTCCAGGAGGACAAGGAGAAACTTCAGGTGGAAACCGAGCCTATGTTTATCCACTTGCTAGAGCAGCTGTGTCTATTGGAGTCGATGGAATTTTTGCAGAAGTACATCCTGAACCTGACAAAGGATTATCTGACGGACCAAATATGTTAAAACTTGACGATGTTGAAGATATTTTAACAAAATTATTACAGTATGATAAATTGACAAAAGAATTATAAAATAAAAATATTTATTTTAATAAATTTTTAGGAGGATTATGATTATGAGTTCAAAATTATTATTAACACCCGGGCCAACTAACATACCCGAAGAATATTTAGAAATTTTGGGAAATGATATTATTCATCACAGAACACCTGAATTTAGAAGAATTATGAAAGAAAACAACGAAAACTTGAAAAAAGTCTTTAAAACAACAAATGATGTAGCTATACTTACTTCATCTGGAACAGGCTCAATGGAAACTGCCATTGTAAATTTCTTTTCAAAAGGAGATAAAGTTTTAGCAATAAATACTGGATATTTTGGAGACAGATTTAGAAAAATTGCTGAAATTTATGGTTTAAATGTAATCAATTTACAATATGAATTTGGGGACAGCTATAATCTAGACGATGTAAAGAAAGTTATTGCTGAAAACTCTGATTTAAAAGGAATTCTAGCAACTCATAGTGAAACTTCAGTTGGAATTTTAAATAATATAAAAGCACTTGGGGATTTAACAAACAATACTGATATTCTATTAGTTGTTGATACAATTAGTGGACTTGTAGTAAATGATTTTGATTTTGATGCTTGGCATATTGATGTAGCAATCGCAGGAAGCCAAAAAGCATTTTTAATACCACCAGGACTTGCTTTTGTTGCTGTAAGTGACAAGGCAAAAAAAGCTATGGAAACGTCTGATTTGCCAAAATATTATTTTGATTTGAAACAATATGAAAAATATTTTGATGCTAACGCAGAAACACCGTATACTCCAGCAATCGCTTTAATTTTAGCATTAAATCAATCGCTAAAAGACTTAGTTAAAAATGGAGTTGAAAGCACAATTAAACAAAAACACGATTTAAGAAAATATGTTGAAGAAAAAGCACAAAAATTAGGATTTGAACTATTAGTAAAAAATGAAGAAAATAGAACAAATACATTAATTTCAGTGTATAGAGAAGGAATTGTTATAAAATCAATTATTGCCGCTCTTGAAGAAAAAGGATACACTGTTACAGGTGGAAAAGGTAAATATGCTGAAAGTCTTATGAGAATTGGAATTTTAGGACAAATTTCAAAAGAACAAATTGATGACTTCTTTGTTATCTTTGAAGAAGAAT
>ERZ773087.2252-NODE-2252-length-10437-cov-118.369004_pt1 | contig 10437 bp, 6 predicted proteins | sample MGYA00511375_ERZ773087 | MGnify/ENA primary metagenome ERZ773087 (study PRJEB29015, sample SAMEA2737995) | human oral metagenome | biome: human oral; feature: human-associated habitat; material: dental | place: China | collected 2063 ...
ACATGAAATTCATGTTGAACGGAGCTTTGACTCTTGGTACTATGGACGGAGCTAATGTGGAAATCGCTGAGTTGGTTGGCGACGATAACATCTATATCTTTGGTGAAGATTCTGAAACTGTTATCGACCTTTACGCAAAAGCAGCATACAAATCAAGCGAATTCTATGCTCGTGAGGCCATCAAACCATTGGTTGACTTCATCGTCAGTGACGCTGTTCTTGCAGTAGGTAAGAAAGAACGCTTGGAACGTCTTTACAAGGAGTTGATCAACAAAGACTGGTTCATGACTCTCCTTGACTTGGAAGACTACATCAAAGTCAAAGAGCAAATGCTTGCTGACTACGAAGACCGTGACGCATGGTTGGATAAAGTTATTGTAAACATTGCTAAAGCTGGTTTCTTCTCAGCTGACCGCACGATTCAACAATACAATGATGAAGTGTGGCATTTAGATAAATAAAAAATTCTTATAGATAACCCTATCAGTTAGGTCTCCATTCTGACTGATGGGGTTTTTGTTTTTCGAAGGATAAAGACATGAGCTTCCTGGTTAAAGGGAGTAGGCCTATAGGAAAAGAGGAAGAAAGGTCGCATTTTTCTGTTGTTTTATGACTTTATATTTGACTTTATGTATAAAATCTATTTATCGTGTTTATAATGTATAGATTGCATAAAAATTAGATGAAATATCCTTGACAACTTCATAGAAGAATATATAATATAAAGTAAGGGATTGTACCCAAATATAAAGGAGGAAATGTTGTGAAAAAGACGAATAGAAAGCTCTTTCATGCATTTATGACGCTGTTGTTAATAGTATCGGTATTTATACCTCTACTAAAAACAAGCTATACAGTAAAAGCGGAAGAATTACCGTCAAACAACTATACGATGACAACCTCTCCAACCATTAATAATAATCGGTTGGTTGATGGTGCCAAGTATGGTGAAGGAAAGTTTTATCTTAATCCGACCTACAAGTTTGATGATTCTGCCACTTTGAAGAACGGGGACTTTATGGTTTATAAAGTGCCAAAAGAGTTTAAAGTTGAGCGTGACATCACGACAGATATCTACGCCAAGGATGGAGCTACTAAAATCGCAGAACTGCAGACAAATGCTGCAACTAATTCTGCTACAGTGACCATTACTAATGAAGAATACTTCAAAAATCTGACAGAAGATCGTGAATTGACTGCTTTATTCACTGTAGTTTGGGCGGATGATGTCGAGTTAAATAAGGAATACAGCATTGATATTCCTGGTGCCGGGACATACAGATTGACTCGTATCGTACCAGATGATGATCCTACTGGTTATACCAAGTGGGGTGTCCAAGATGCTGATGATCCTAATTATGTTAACTGGCGTATTCGTATCAATCGTTACGTAAAACCTGTTACAGGAGTTAAGATTGAGGATACAATCCCTGAAGGTCAAGTCTTAGCAAGTGAAATTACTGGATATTACTTTACTGAGTGGAATAAGGCTGAGGCTCGTCCAAGACTGGATGCTTCACATGTAAATGTTACAGGTACAAACTCTTTCACTATTACTCCAAATGGTAATGGTGACTTAAGTACTCAAGGTCTATATGTTTTGTACCGTACTCGTTTGACTGCTCCAGTTGACAATACTACCAAGAAAGCTTTCAACAATGTGAAAGTGACAACATCAGATGGTGTCTATGATGTAGATGGTTTTGCCTCTCTGACAACTACTGAAGGAATTGGATCAGGTGCTCGCCCTTCTGAAGTTGAATTTGAAGTTACAAAGCAACTGAATGGTGGAACATTGAAAGGTGATGAATTCATCTTCCAATTGATTGATCCAGATGGCAAAGTAGTTGAAACTGCCAAAAATAACAAAGACGGGCAAGTCAAATTTAAAGCCATTAAATTCTCAACAGCTGGTACTTTCAAATACCAAATCAAAGAAGTGGATGAGAAAGAACCAGGCTATGTTTATGATAACAAGACGATTAATGCTGAAGTTACAGTAACAGATGTATATGGAGAAAAGTTCGCAAGTGTTAAATACGACAACAAAGTATTTGTGAATTCCTACTCTGCCAAACCAACTACAGCAACTATTGAAGCAATTAAAGTTTTGAAAGGCAAAGCCCTTGAAGCTGACAAGTATGAGTTCGAGCTCAAAGAAGGCGATACAGTCGTTGGTACAGCTAAAAACAAAGCAGATGGTTCGGTAGTTTTCCCAGCAATTGAGTATACTGCTGCAGGCCCTCATACATATACAATTACTGAAAAAGCTGGTAATGAACCAGGTGTGACTTATGATACGGCTTCACACACAGTAACCGTAGATGTTGCGGATAATGGACGTGGTCAGCTTGAAGCAACTGTTCCAGCTGAGAAGCCAGTCTTCACCAATACTTATGCTGCAAAACCAGGTAAAAAAGTAATTGAAGCTAAGAAAGTTCTAAATGGTAAAGAACTTGAGGCCGACAAATATGAGTTCGAGCTCAAAGAAAACGACAAAGTCGTTGGTACAGCTAAGAATACTGCAGATGGTTCGATTAGTTTCCCAGAAATTGAATACACTGAGGCAGGGACTTATACTTACACTATGTCAGAAAAAGCTGGTAATGAACCAGGTGTGACTTATGACAAAACTTCACACACAGTAACTGTAGATGTTGCGGACAATGGTCAAGGTCAGCTTGAAGCGACTGTTACAAGTGAAAAGCCAGTCTTCACCAATACTTATGCTGCAAAACCAGGTAAAGCAATAATTGAAGCTAAAAAGGTTCTAAATGGTAAAGCCCTTGAAGCAGATAAGTATGAGTTTGAACTGAAAGACTCTGAAGGAAATCTTGTTGATACCGCTAAGAACAAAGCAGATGGCAGCATTACTTTCAAAGAAATTGAGTATAAAGTACCAGGCCTTCATACTTATCTTGTGTCAGAAAAAGCTGGCAAGGAAGAAAACGTTACCTACGATACAAATACTCACGAAGTAACTGTAGATGTTGCGGATAACGGACAAGGTCAATTGGTAGCAACTATCACTAGTGAACAACCAGTTTTCACTAACACTTATACAAAACCAGCTCCAGCTGCTGATACCATTACAATTGAAGCGACAAAAACTTTAGTTGGAAAGGAATTAGAAGCAGGTAAATATGAATTTGAATTGAAGGAAGGCGACAAAGTCATCGGCACGGCAACAAATGCTGCAGATGGAAAAGTTGTATTCCCATCAATCACATATACAGAAGCAGGTACACATACCTACACTGTTGCTGAAAAAGCTGGCAATGAAGAGAATGTTACTTACGATACGACAGTCCACACAGTAACCGTAGAGGTTGCAGACAATGGCCAAGGTAAGTTAGTATCTACAATTACTGGCAATAAACCAGCATTTGTGAATAAATACACTGCACCAACTCCACCGCCAACTCCAAATCCGCAACAACCAACTCCAGCCACTGCAACTATTCAAGCAAACAAGGTCTTGACTGGTAAAGAGTTGAAAGATGGTCAGTTTGAATTTGAGTTGACTTATCAAGGTAACGTAGTGGATACTGCTAAGAATAAAGCGGATGGTTCAGTAACCTTTAAATCACAAAGCTTCACTTCACCAGGTAAGTATGAATACACTATTACTGAAAAAGTTGGGAATGAAGCTGGTGTGACTTATGATAAGACAGTTCACAAAGTGACTGTAGAAGTTGCTTATGATACGAATGGTAAACTTGTAGCGACCGTTACTGGTAACGGACCAACCTTTACCAATACGTATGCTGCTAAAACACCTCCAACATCATCTGAAGAAAAACCAAAACCATCAGGTGATAAGCATGAAGATCCTAAGAAGGAAGAACCTAAAAAAGAAGTGAAGAAAGAATTGCCTAAGACAGGAACAGCTGAGTCCTCAGCCTTCTCTGTTTTTGTTGGCTTCCTACTCCTTGCAGCTTCAGTCTTCTTATATCGTACTAAAAAGGTTAATTAATCTTTGGTTTTAAAAGAAAGAGAGCGATAGAAAGCCTTCATTAAAAAGGTTTCTCGCTCTCTTTTTTATTTAAAATAGTCCTAAACTATGATATTTTGATATAATGGTGACATGAGTAGAATTTTAGATAATGAACAAATGATGGATGAAGAAATGGTGGAGCGCACGCTTCGACCACAATATCTGCAGGAGTATATTGGCCAAGATAAGGTCAAGAATCAGTTGAAGATTTTTATTGAAGCAGCTAAACTCAGAGATGAGGCTTTGGATCATGCGCTTTTGTTTGGACCTCCTGGACTGGGGAAGACGACCATGGCTTTTGTGATTGCCAATGAGCTGGGTGTGAATATCAAGCAGACTTCGGGACCAGTTATTGAAAAAGCAGGAGATTTGGTTGCTATTTTAAATGATTTAGAGCCTGGTGACGTTCTTTTTATCGATGAAATACACCGTCTGCCAATGGCAGTAGAAGAAGTCCTCTACAGTGCTATGGAAGATTTTTACATCGATATCATGATTGGTTCAGGGGATGCTAATCGTAGTGTCCATCTTGATTTGCCACCATTTACACTTATCGGTGCGACGACACGTGCAGGAATGTTGTCCAATCCTCTGAGAGCTCGCTTTGGTATCACAGGGCACATGGAGTACTATGAAGAAGCTGATTTGACTGAGATTGTTGAGCGAACGGCAGAAATTTTTGAGATGGATATCACTCATGAAGCAGCCAAGGAGCTAGCTTTGCGTAGTCGTGGCACCCCTCGAATTGCCAACCGTCTATTGAAGCGGGTTCGAGATTATGCTCAGATTATGGGCAATGGTTTGATTGACGAGACGATCACAGATCAAGCTCTTTCCATGTTAGATGTAGATCATGAAGGTCTGGACTATGTTGATCAAAAAATTCTGCGAACGATGATTGAGATGTATGGTGGTGGTCCAGTCGGTCTAGGTACCTTGTCCGTAAATATTGCTGAAGAGCGTGAAACGGTCGAAGATATGTATGAGCCTTATTTGATTCAAAAGGGCTTTATCATGAGAACGAGAACTGGTCGTGTTGCGACTAGAAAAGCCTATGAACATTTAGGTTATGAATATATGGAGAAATAGGCTTATGGAGATAGAAGAGAAAAATCTTCTAGACCTTTTCTATGATGATCAGCATTTAATGACTATTGTAAAGATTATTCGAGAGTTGAATTTACAGGATAGCTGGCTGGCAGCTGGAAGTGTTAGAAATTTCATCTGGAATCATTTGTCAGGTCGGGAAAAATTTGATTTTGAAACAGATATAGATGTGATATTCTTTGATCCGACAGTCTCTTATGAGGAGACGTTACAAATTGAGAAGCGCTTGAGAGAAGCTTATCCACTCTATAGCTGGGAAGTAAAGAATCAAGTTTATATGCATATTCATAGTCCTAATACTAAGCCTTATACTAGTTCACAGGACGCTATGAGTAGATATCCAGAAACCTGTACAGCTCTTGGTTTACGTTTATTAAAAAATGATGATCTTGAGTTATTCACGGCTTATGGCTTGATTGATCTTGTTAACTTTCAAATCAAACCCACACCGCATTTTTTAGCGGATGAGGAAAGGATTAAACTTTATAGAGAACGTTTGGAAAAGAAAAAATGGCAATCTAAGTGGCCTAGGTTGGACATTTATTTGCCAGAAAAAGAAACTTAAAATTGCTTTAAGATAATTTTAAGTTGGCTCGAGTATACTGTAATCATAAGTTAAGGATACTTAGCTTGAACTCCTAAAACTTTTCTTTTTCATAATAATCTCCCTAAAAGACCACCCAATCAGGTGGTCTTTTCCTGCTTATTTGGAAAGGAGAAAAATGCTAAATTGGCAGAAAAGCGTCCAGTTTTTTTGGAGGTCAGCAACCTATTTAATGTCATTTTCTGATATAATTAAGAAGAGGTATTTCTATGAAGAAAATTGTATTTGTTTGCTTGGGCAACATCTGTCGGAGTCCAATGGCTGAATTTGTTATGAAAAGTTTGACTGATAAATTTCATATTGAAAGTCGGGCAACTTCTAATTGGGAACATGGAAATCCAATTCACAAAGGGACTCAAGCAGCTTTGAATGAGCATGCGATTATATTTGATGTTGAAAAAACTTCTCTGCAGATGTCTGAAAAGGACTTTGCCTTCTTTGATTATATCGTTGGTATGGATGCTTCCAATGTGGCGGATTTAAAAGAGATGGCCCCTCGGAAATACCAGGATAAGATATATCAATTTATGGATAAAAGTGTACCAGATCCTTGGTATACTAATGATTTTGATGAAACTTACCGGCTAGTTCAAGCAGGCTGTGAGCGCTGGCTGGAACGTTTGGATGGATAAAAATGGATAAATTAAAAGAATTTTATAATCGTTACCAGCATTATTTGACAAGAACAAATTTTGAGATAGTTGCTGTTACACTAATTGCTTTGTCTGCGATTTTAGTTTTTACTTCTAATATTCCAGATAAAGGGGTGCTTACTCTTGATAAGGGGGCTATTAAGTATGATGGCAGTCTGGTTCATGGAAAGATGGATGGTCAAGGAACTTTGACTTTCAAAAATGGCGATAAGTACGAAGGAGATTTCAAAAATGGAATCTTTGATGGCAAGGGGAAATTTACCTCTAAGAGCGGTTGGAAGTACGAAGGTGAGTTTAGTAAAGGCCAAGCGGACGGCCAAGGCACTCTAATAACCGAGCAAAAGGTCGTTTACAAAGGAAAGTTTAAACAAGGAATTTATCAAAATGCGCATTAAATGGTTTTCATTAGTAAGGATAGCAGGTTTGCTTCTCGTTCTACTCTATCATTTCTTCCAGGGAGTGTTTCCTGGAGGCTTTATTGGGGTGGACGTTTTCTACGCATTTTCTGGGTTCTTGATCACCTCACTCCTGATTGATGAATTTGCTAAACGTCAAGAAATTGATATCTTAGGATTTCTAAGACGACGTTTTTATAGGATTTTTCCGCCTCTGGTCTTTATGATTCTGATCACTCTGCCGTTTACCCTCTTCATTCGCAAAGATTTTGTGGCTGGTATTGGAACGCAGATAGCGGGTGCCCTAGGTTTTGTAACAAATTTCTATGAAATTTTATCGGGCGGTAGCTACGAGAGTCAGTTTGTACCTCATTTATTTGTACATACTTGGAGTTTAGCACTTGAGGTGCATTATTATATTTTGTGGGGATTGGCAGTCTGGTTCTTGGCTAAGAAAAGTCGAAGCCTCGGCCAATTTCGAGGGATGATTTTTCTGATTTCGACAGGGATTTTCTTATTTAGTTTTCTGTCCATGTTTGTAAGTAGCTTTTTCACTAAGAATTTTTCTTCACTTTATTTTTCAAGCTGGACACATATCTTCCCCTTCTTTGCTGGGACAGCTTTAGCTACAGTTTCTGGTGTTCAAAATGTAGGTGCAAATTTCAAGAAACTAGAACAGTCTTGGAGCATGAAGCAGACGATAGCCACTATTGGTGGTGGTTTTGCCGTCTTAATTCTTCTAACCTTCCTGCTTCGTTTTGACAATATCTTCACTTATTTAGTCGGCTTTCTCCTAGCAACGATAGCTGCCTTGGCTATGATTTTGGGTGCTCGTGTTCTCCATGAAAAGACACCTAAGCTGGAAGAGCCAATCTGGGTCACATTTATTGCTGATACGAGTTACGGTGTTTATCTCTTCCATTGGCCTTTTTACATTATTTTCAGTCAGCTGATGGGGAATGCAGGAGCGGTAGTATTAACTACTCTTCTATCCTTTGCCTTTGCAGCAGTCTCTTTCTATATTTTAGAGCCTGTATTAGCAGGAAGAAAACCAGATTTGTTTGGTATTAAGCTCGATGTAAAATCAATTGCGAGACCGATTTTTTATAGTCTGATCCCTTTGGGGCTCATCTGCTTCTTTATCATCTTTACTTCCCCTAAAGTTGGAGCTTTTGAGGAAGACTTAATGATTAATGCCTTAAATCAAGCGGATAGTAAGATGCAATTAACTCGTAGCCAAGCGGATCAAACAACAGCAACTGATTACAATGTGGCGCCTGGAACGACCTTGATAGGTGATTCTGTTGCTCTGCGAGCTAATGACTGGTTACAAGAGGCCATTCCTGGTGTGCAGTTGGATGCGGCTGTCAGCCGAAATCTGGAATCAGGTCTAGAGGTTTTCCAGACAGATATTAGCAACAAGGTTCTTCTACAAAATGTAGTCCTTGCTTTAGGCGCTAATACAGTTCCTAATTACGAAGAAGTGCTTAATAAACTGGTTGAAAAACTTCCAAAAGGACACCGTTTAATCTTAGTGACTCCGTATGATGGACGAGTTGCTGGAGATGAAAATAGCGATCTAGTAAAAACTCGGCAGTACCAATTGGAATTGGCGAAGAAATATGATTATGTCTACGTAGCAGATTGGTATCAAGCAGCTATTGATAATCCTGCTATCTGGTATGGAACAGATTACGTTCACTTTGGCACTGAGGCACAAAGCATTGCTGCAGGTGGTCAATTATACGCTCAAACAATAAAAACTACACTTGATGAAGCTAATCAAGGTCCTGTTAAACCCTAATTAAATGATGAATATAAAGACCCGAGCTTCGGGTTCTTTATATATAATATATGAAAGCGCTTACCTTACTTTTACAAGCTTCTGTGAAAATATGTAAATGAATCTATGTGAAATGAAATTATTATAAAAGATTAAATTCACAAAGAAATAGCGGAGTCCCCAGCTATAAAAAGATATTGATAAAATTTTCACAAACAATAATAAAAAAGTTTGTGAAATGTAAGCGAAAGTGTTTACAAAGGAAAGTAAATGGGTTATAATAAACTTGTGAAAAAATTAACAAAGGATAAATTCCTTGAAAGCTATGGAGGAAAATATGGCTGATAAAAAAACTGTGTCACCTGAGGAAAAGAAACTTGCAGCTGAAAAGCATGTAGATGAGCTAGTACAAAAGGCCTTGGTTGCTCTTGAAGAAATGCGCAAATTGGACCAAGAACAAATTGACTACATTGTAGCTAAGGCTTCTGTTGCAGCACTTGACGCCCATGGAGAATTGGCGCTTCATGCTTATGAAGAAACTGGCCGTGGAGTTTTTGAAGATAAGGCGACAAAAAATCTATTTGCCTGTGAACACGTTGTAAACAACATGCGTCACACAAAGACAGTTGGCGTTATTGAAGAAGATGATGTGACAGGTTTGACTTTGATTGCTGAACCAGTTGGTGTTATCTGTGGGATTACTCCAACAACCAATCCAACTTCAACTGCAATCTTTAAGTCTTTGATTTCATTGAAGACTCGTAATCCAATCGTCTTTGCCTTCCACCCATCTGCTCAAGAATCATCTGCACATGCAGCTCAAATCGTTCGTGATGCAGCAATCGCAGCGGGTGCGCCTGAAAACTGTATTCAATGGATTACGCAACCGTCTATGGAAGCAACTAGCGCTCTTATGAACCATGAAGGAGTAGCAACAATCCTTGCAACTGGTGGTAATGCAATGGTGAAGGCTGCGTATTCATGTGGAAAACCTGCCCTTGGGGTAGGTGCCGGAAACGTACCAGCTTATGTTGAAAAATCAGCGAATATCCGTCAGGCAGCTCATGATATCGTGATGTCTAAGTCCTTTGACAATGGTATGGTCTGTGCATCTGAGCAAGCTGTTATCATTGACAAAGAAATTTACGATGAGTTTGTTGAAGAATTCAAATCTTACCATACTTACTTTGTTAACAAAAAAGAAAAAGCCCTTCTTGAAGAGTTCTGTTTCGGTGTAAAAGCCAACAGTAAGAACTGTGCTGGTGCGAAGCTTAATGCAGATATCGTAGGTAAGCCAGCAGCTTGGATTGCAGAACAAGCAGGATTTACAGTTCCAGAAGGAACCAATATCCTTGCTGCAGAATGTAAAGAAGTTGGCGAAAAAGAGCCGTTAACTCGTGAAAAATTATCTCCAGTTATCGCAGTTTTGAAATCTGATAGCCGTGAAGACGGAATTAACAAGGCTCGCCAAATGGTTGAATTTAACGGTCTTGGTCACTCAGCAGCGATCCATACTGCAGATGAAGAATTAACTAAAGAATTTGGTAAAGCAGTTAAAGCTATTCGTGTTATCTGTAACTCACCTTCTACTTTCGGTGGTATCGGGGACGTTTATAATGCCTTCTTGCCATCATTGACACTTGGATGTGGTTCTTACGGACGCAACTCAGTTGGAGATAACGTCAGCGCCATCAACCTCTTGAACATCAAAAAAGTCGGAAGACGGAGAAATAACATGCAATGGATGAAACTTCCTTCAAAAACATACTTTGAACGTGATTCAATTCAATACCTTCAAAAATGTCGTGACGTTGAACGTGTCATGATCGTTACTGACCATGCCATGGTAGAGCTTGGTTTCCTAGATCGTATCATCGAGCAACTCGATCTTCGTCGTA
>ERZ773087.2255-NODE-2255-length-10432-cov-5.032668_pt1 | contig 10432 bp, 11 predicted proteins | sample MGYA00511375_ERZ773087 | MGnify/ENA primary metagenome ERZ773087 (study PRJEB29015, sample SAMEA2737995) | human oral metagenome | biome: human oral; feature: human-associated habitat; material: dental | place: China | collected 2063 ...
AGGAATAATGAAATTTATTATAAATTTTCTGAAGAAGATGATTCAGAATTTAAAGTTGAAAATGTGGATTTGAATACATTTAAAATATTGAATGATAAATATGCAAAAGATGATAAAAGTGTTTATTTTTCAGGAAATAAATCGTTTGAAGATGTAGACAGTAAAACTTTTGAAGTGCTGCCAAATTATTATTCAAAAGATAAAAATAATGTTTATAAACCAATTAATGAATGGATTCACAAAATAAATGGAGCAAATTCAAAAACAATAAAAGTTTTGAATGAATATTATTCAAAAGATGATAAAAATGTGTATTATGATTCAGACAAAATTTCAAATGCAGATGTAAATTCATTTGTAGTTCTGGAAGGAGACCATAGTTATGCAAAAGACAAAAATGCGGTCTATTATTCAGGAGAAAAAATTAAAGGTGCGAATCCAAAAACATTTAAAATAATTGGGGATGGAATGTATTCAAAGGATGATAAAAATGTGTATGCTGCAGTAGACATTATAAAAGATGCAGATCCTCAAACTTTTATAAGAATTCCTGAAACAAATTACGCCAGAGATAAAAATAATTTGTACTATTACTTTGGAGATGTTAAAAATCTTGGGAAAATAAATGAAAAAGATTTTAAAGTTTTGGATAGTAATTTGATTAAAAATGGAAATGAAGTCTACTATTTGGGAGAAAAAGTGAATATAAAAAATCCTGATAAATTTGAAATAATAGAAAATTATTTAAGCAGTCCAAGTATGGTTGTTTATGGAAAAGATGATAAAAATGTATACGTGATGACACCGTATAAGGAAGCTGGTTATCTTAAAATAATAAAAAATGCTGATAAAGATACTTTTGAAGTAATGGAAAATAGTGATTATTCTAAAGACAAAAATAATGTTTATTACGCAGGATATAATGTTGTGCAGTTACAGGATGTGGATAAAAGCAGTTTTACTATTGGAGAAGAAAATGGTTTTTCGTATGACAAGAAAAATGTTTATTACGCAGGAAGAAAATTAAATGATATAAGTTCAAATGGCTTTAAAGTTATAAGGCTTGATAATAGACCAAATTTACCGATTAATTTTTTAAATGATAATAAAAATATATATAAACTTATTGACGTATTTGATGAAGAAACTGGTGAGCTGAAAAGTGTAAAAACAGCTGTTGTAAAAAATCCTAAAGTAGATTCTAAAACTTTTGAAACGTTTAGTTATTCGGGAAATTATTTTCGTGATAAAAATAACGTGTATTACGAAAATGAATTGTATAAAATGGGCTTGAAAAAAATAGCAGGTGCAGATAGAAATAGTTTTGAGGTTTTGAATGATGAATTTTCAAGAGATAAAAACAATGTTTATTATTATGGAAATAAAATGAAAGGTATAAATCCAGATGGATTTGAATTTGTGGGCCGTGACTTTAAAAATAATGAAGATATTATTTATTTCTTAAAAACTAAAGATAAAGTTTATGTGTTAAAAAATAAAGCTGGTAAAGAAGTATATGAAATAGTTCCTTTAAATTTTGATGCAAATTCTTTTAAATATTCTAATGCTGATAATTCGTATGAATCTGAGTCTATAGGTTATTTTCAAGATAAAAATGGAGTTTATTATTTTGACGTATTTAGATTAGATGAATTAAATCCAAATAAAGTTTTTGCCAAAGTAGAAGGGGCTGATACTTCATCATTTGTACAATTAATGTTTGGTTATGCAAAAGATAAGAATAAAGTGTATATTGAAGAACGGGAAATTAAAGGTGCAGACCCAGAAAGTTTTAAGATAATTGAGACAAGTGACGGAGTTACAATAAGAGATAAAAATAAAATTTATAAAGAATTTAAAAAATAATTTTTGATTATACTTGAATTATTTAAAATCAAACTAGGATATAAATAAACTAAATAGTTATTTTAGCAAGGGGTCTTGACCCCTTATTATAGTAAAACTGATTTAAAACCAAACTCAAAAGTTAGGGCTATTTTACTTAAACCCTAAATTTATATGATTTTTAACAGTTCAATTTTGAATATGTTTGAGTATATTAATAAAAAATATTATTTTTAAATTTAGAAAATAGAAAGTGAAAGAATAAAAAATGAGAGATGTAATAGCGAGTCCAGATAATAAATTTTATAAATTATTAAAAAAACTGGATAAAAAGAAGTATCGTGATGAAAACAGCATTTTTAAGGCTGAAGGGGAAAAGTTTCTAAACGAGAATATCAATTTTAATAAAATTATTGTGAAAGAATCGAGATTTGAATATTTTGATGAAAGGTATGAGATTTCTAAACATGATAATTTAACGATTTTGAAAGATAATCTGTTTGATGAGGTTTCAACACAGGAAAATAGTCAAGGGATAATTTTTTTATATTCTAAAAATTTGAATACAATTGAGGATATAAAGGGAGATGTGGTAATTCTGGATGATGTTCAGGATCCGGGAAATGCTGGAACTATTATCAGAACAATGATTGCTGCAAACTTTCAGAATTTAATTCTGACAAAGGGTTCAGTAGATGTTTATAATCCAAAGACAGTACGTGCTACAATGAGCGGGATTTTCAAGTTAAACATAATTTATGAAACACCTGAAAAAATTGTGGAATTTTTGAATAATAAAAATTATTTAAAAATAGCAACTGCTTTACATGAAGATTCCATTTCTTATGAAAAAATAGAATTGCAAGAAAATAATGCGTTTATTTTTGGACACGAAGGTGGCGGAGTGTCTGATTATCTGATAGAAAATTCTGATATAAAGGCAATTATTCCAATTTATGGGAATATTGAGTCGTTGAATGTAAGTGTGGCGACAGGGATATTTTTGTATAAAATGAGAGAGAAACTGGAAAATCTGTAGAATGGAGAATTTTATGTTTGATAATACAAAAAAATTAACAAAAAATCAAAAATATACTCAAGCTGAATTGTTTAAAATGGTTTTAGAAAATGAAGATTTGAGAGAAAAAACAGAAGCATTATTTGCATTGGACTTTAAAGAATTGACACTAGTAAAAGATGAATATTCAGATTATGAATTTAATATTGATGGAAAAGTTTTTGCAGAAGATGGTGGAGCTGGGGTTTATGTTTTGCTGGAAGATGGCAGTATTGGGTATGTTTGTTTTGATTTTCCGCTTGAGTGCGGGAGAATTGCAGAAAATTTGATGGAATGGTTTGAACTGCTTTTAAATTGTGCTAATTTTTGGTGGAATTATGCGAATAGGGAATATTTGGAAAATTTTGAAATGCTGGAAAAGGAAGTGGAAAAAGCTGAACCAGAAGGGCGAGAAGATTTTGAAGATACTTATGGGGACGATATGCCATCTTATCTTGAATTGCAGAAGGAATTATCAGAAAAGCTGGATATAAAAATATACGATAGTATTGCAAAAGATGTTTTGCAAAGATTTTTTAAAACGGCAGAAAGAGAGCCTAAGTTTACAATAAAATATGTTCTAGATAATGAAATTGCAGAAGAATTAATAAAGAATTAGGAAGATAATCTATAAGAGCTAAATAGATTTAAAGGAAAATATAATATGGAAAAATATTTAGAAAAAAAATAAATAGTCGAAAAAATTTTTGGAATTAAGAAAAAAGAGAACTATTTGAATTATTAATTTTGTAAAATTATAAACAATATGATTTATAAGATAGTTATAAATTGTAACTAATCTAGAATAAATATAAAATATAGAGAGGGAAAAATAGAAAATGTCAAAAAAAGAAATTTTTAAAATTGGATCACATGTGGGAATGAGTGGGAAAGATATGCTTTTGGGATCGGTTAAGGAAGCGGTTTCTTATGGATCGAATACTTTTATGATTTATACTGGAGCTCCGCAGAATACACGTAGAAAGCCGATTGATGAGCTGAATATTGAGGCTGGGCTTAAACTTATGAAGGAGAATAATATTGATATTGATGATATTGTTGTGCATGCTCCTTATATAATTAATCTTGGGAATGCGGTAAAGCCTGAAACATTTGAGATTGCAGTGCAATTTTTGAGAACGGAGATTGAGAGAACGGATGCAATTGGAGCGAAAAGAATTGTTCTTCATCCAGGTGCTCACGTTGGGGAAGGTGAAGAAGTTGGGATTAATAAGATTATTGAAGGACTGAATGAAGTTTTGACAAAAGATCAGAAAACGACTGTGGCACTTGAGACGATGGCTGGAAAAGGTACGGAAATTGGGAGAAGTTTTGAAGAAATTGCAAAAATTATTGATGGTGTAAAATTGAAGGATAAATTAACTGTTTGCTTTGACACTTGCCATGTTCATGATGCCGGTTATGATATTGTGAATGATTTTGAGGGAGTTATTGAACAGTTTGACAAAATTGTAGGAATTGACAGAATTTCGGTAATTCATTTGAATGATAGCAAGAATGTGTGTGGTGCACATAAAGATAGACACGAAAATTTGGGATTTGGAAACATTGGCTTTGAAGTGTTAAATAAAATTGCACATTTTGAAAAATTTTCTCATTTTCCAAAAATTCTGGAAACGCCTTATGTGGCTTTGAGTGATGATAAAAAGGCTAAAAAAGTTCCGCCATATAAATTTGAGATTGAGATGCTTAGAGCTGGGAAATTTGATGAAGATGTGATGGAGAAGATAAAAAATCAGTAAAGTTATTTGGGACAAGTATTGAGGTAAGTATATTTATAAGGAGAAAAGTAAAATGAATATTTGGACTCAGAAAAGTATAGAACTTGCTAATCAAAGAAATTATTTAGATTTATTATACAAGATTTACCCTATGTCTAATAATTTGAGAAGAGAAATGAAAGAAGAGGATATTCAAAAGTTAAATGAATATTATGAAATGCGAGATAAATATAAATTGTTAAATTTATTGTTAAAACAGGAAGTTTTTCCAATTAAAGATTCATATATATCATATTTAAAAAGAGATAAAAGTGCAATAAATAGAAATCCTGCAACTGTTGATAGGATTGTCGGAATATTATATGAAATGGGGATAAATAAAATTATAGATAGAACAACAGCTCCAAAGGAAACAAATAGACAAATAGGTCCATTATTTAAAAACTGGATTGATAGGGGAACTATTGGCTGTGCTGTAACAAAAAGTGAAAATGAATTTTTAGAATATGATGGGAATATTATATTTAATTCATCAGATAGAGCTATGCAAACGTTTGCTAAAAATCATTTAGGGTATTTAAGAGAGAAAGGACTAGATTTTATAGGTAAGTTTAATAATACTTATGTAATTGGAGAAGCAAAATTTTTGACAGATTTTGGAGGGCATCAAAATGCACAATACGAAGATGCAATGGCTACACTTGATACATCACTTCTTAAAACTGATAAAAAGGTTTTAAAAATAGCAATTTTAGATGGTGTTTTATATATAAGTAGTCAAAATAAAATGCATAGTAGTTTATTTTCAAAAGATGGAATTATAATATCAGCCATATTATTAAGAGAGTTTTTGTATAGTATATAGATTATAAAAGGGGGAAAATATGGAATTAACATATAGAAACAAAAAAAAAGAAAAAGAGATATTAGAAATAATAAATAAAAAATATAAAGAAGTAGAAAATAATAAATTAAGCTTCATAACTGAAAATAGCTTTTATATAAACGAAGATAATTTTTATGCAATGATAAAATTATTAAAAAATTATAAAAATAAAATTGATTTAATTTATATAGATCCACCATACAATACTAATTTAAATTTTTCTTATGATGAAGAAAAAGTTTCAACAATTAGTCAAACTGAATCTGGAGTGATAGCTTATTCGGATAAGATGAATTTAGAAAGTTATTTTGAATTTATGAGAGAACGTTTAATATTAATTAGTCAGTTGCTTAGTGATAAAGGGACTTTATATATTCATATTGATGATAAAATAGGGCATTACATAAAAATACTGTTGGATGAAATATTTGGAAGAAAAAATTTTATAAACAGCATTGCTAGAATAAAATCTAATCCTAAAAATTTTGCAAGAAAAGCATTTGGAAATCAGAAAGATGTAATATATATTTATGCAAAAAAGAACAAAAATAATATTTTTAATGAGATACGTTCAGAACTTACTGAAGAAGAAAAAATAAAAAATTTTCCAAAAGTTGATGAGAAAGGACGTAGATATAATACTGTTCCTTGCCATGCACCAGGAGAAACAAAAAATGGAAATACTGGAAAGATGTGGAAAGGAATATTTCCACCAAAAGGGAGACATTGGAGATATTCAGTAGAGGAATTAGAAAAATTAGATGAGCGAGGAAAGATTGAATGGTCACAAAATAATAATCCTAGAATAAAGAAATATTTAACAGAACATAAAGGGAAAAAAATTCAGGATGTATGGTTAAATTATAAAGATCCACAATATCCAGTTTATCCAACTGAAAAAAATAGAGAAATGCTTGAAATGATAGTATTACAATCATCAAATAAAGATTCAATAATTTTAGATTGTTTTTGTGGGTCAGGTAGTTTTTTAAAAGCTGGATTAAAATATGGAAGAAAAGTGATAGGTATTGATAAATCAGAAATATCTTTAAAGGTGGTAAAAGAAAGTGAAGAATTAAAAAATATTGATATAATAGAAAATGATAGTAATGATGAAAACTTTAATCAGATAAAATTAAAACAAGATTTACAAGAATTAAAACTATTTAAAATATAATAAAAAACAATAAAATTATGAAAATTTCAAATAAAATAGAAAGAAGTGATAAAAATGACAAAAAATAAAGAATTGACAAAAAAGGAAATGCTTGAAATATTTAACAGAAGATATGCGTGCAAAAAATATGATAAGACAAAAGTTGTTTCAGACGAAGATTTTATGGCAATTATTGAGGCAGGTAGGCTTTCTCCTAGTTCATTTGGGCTTGAGCCTTGGAAATTTATTCTTGTGAAAAATGAGGAAATGCTGAATGACATGAGAGAGTTTGCTTGGGGAGCAATTAACAGCTTGAATGGGGCGAGCCATATTGTTATGGTGTTGACTAGAAAAGGTGTTACTGGTAATAGCAAGTATTTTGAGAGAATTGGGAAGGAAATAAAAAATATTTCTGATGAAAATTTGAAGATCAGAAAAGAATTCTTTACAAAATTTCAAAAAGAGCATTTTAAATTGCTAGAAAGTGAAAGAGCATTATTTGACTGGGCTTCAAAACAGACTTACATTGCATTAGTAAATATGATGAATATGGCTGCGGCTCTTGGGATTGACAGCTGTGCGATTGAAGGATTTAATAAAGAAATGGCTGAAAAATACTTTTCTGAAAAAGGTGTGTTTGATTTGAAGGAATATGGAATTTCATATTTTGTAAGTTTTGGATATAGAGATGAAGAGATTACTCCAAAAACTAGAAGAAAACTTTCGGAAGTTTATGAGGTTGTTGAGTAGTAATTTATAAATTTTTTAGAGAAAAATATTAAAAATAATGTAAATCTGAAATTCTCAGATATATTTTATAAAAAGAAAGAAGTGGTAAAAATGTCAAAAGATACAGAATTAAAAAGAAAAGAAATTATAGAAGTATTCAATAAAAGATATGCATGTAAAAAGTTTAGTACAAAAAAGAGAGTGTCCGATGAAGATTTAAAAACAATTATAGAAAGTGCGAGATTATCACCAAGTTCGTTTGGGCTTGAACCTTGGAAATTTTTATTGTTAAGAAATGAAAAGATGAGAGAAGATTTTAAGGAGTTCTCAACTGGAGCTATAAATAGCTTGAATGGAGCAACAGAAATTGTGATAATTTTGGCTAAAAAGGGAATTACTGCGGATAGTGAATTTTTTAGACATAGTTATAAAGATGTAAAAAAATTGCCAGATGATGTTTTTGAAATTAAGAAAAATAGTTTTTCAATGTTGCAGGAAAAAAATATGAAATTATTGGAAAACGAAAGAACTCTTTTCGACTGGGCTTCAAAGCAAACTTATATTGCACTTGGAAATATGATGACTGTTGCAGCTTATTTGGGAATTGACAGCTGTGCAATTGAAGGATTTAATAAAGAAAAAGTCGAAAAATATTTGTCAGATATGGAACTTCTTGACTTAAGTGAATACGGAGTTTCTGTGATGGTAAGTTTTGGGTATAGGGATGAAGAACAGCCTAAAAAAATAAGAAAGCCGCTTTCAGAAGTTTTGGAAATAATTGAATAATTTATAGAAATTCTAAAATTACGATATGAAAAAAATAAAAAGGAGCTTTGAATGAAAAAAAAACTTTTAATTGCGTTAATTTTATTATTAACGGTGTCGTGCGGTGAGAATAAAACAGAAAAAATATATGAAGAAGAATTAATGAATTTAAAAATTAACGGGTATAATGATTCAAAACAATTAAGTAAAAGTGATATAAAAGAAATAAAAAAAATGCTAAAAAAAAATTTTAAAAATTTAGGAGTAACAGCTGTAACAAAAGATGGAAGATTTTTTATAAGTAAATACGTTACTAATCCTAAAAACAAAGAACAAACTGCAAAAGAAGTAGCAATAGAAAGACCCGATATTATTGATACTATTGGAGAATGGTGTAAAAGTAAAGGAATAAAGTTTAAAGTTATCTTTGTTGCTTTTTTTGACAAAGAACAAGATAAACGAATTAGTCAGTCAATGCATCATTCTCATATTTTAGAAATTGAATATGAAGATAAAGATTATAAAAAAGCATTGCAAGAAGGATTTTCTAAATATGCAAGAGCCACAAGATTTTAAAATAGAAAATATTTTTCTAAAAAAGGTGTGCTTAATTTGAAAAAATAAAAATAAAATAGGAAATTTCGTAATTATAAATTAATTTATTGACAGAAAGAGGATTTTTATAAAAAAATTTTTTTAATTATGTCTTTAGTAATGGCATTTGCATGTGGAAATAAAAATAAAAGTAGCGTAGATAAGAATAAAAAAATTGAAAAAAATACAACTACTGAGCAAGTGAAACAAAATCAAGAGGAAAAAACTGATTTTGATAAACTTAGTAAAAAAGAACAGGAAGAATATTTACAAAAACTGGAAAAGATAGAAGCAAAATATGAAAAGGAATTAATGGAATTAAAAATACCAGAATTCAATAAGTCCCAAACTAATGATTCTAAGCAACTGACTGAAGAAGAGGTAAAGGAAATAAAGGATGTATTACGTAAAAAATTTAAGAGAATAGGGTTGACAGCTGCAACAAAAGATGGCAGATTTACATAATAGAAGTTATTACCGATGGAAAAAATAAAGAACAGACTGCAAAGGAAGTTGCTCTTCAGAGACCTGATATTATTGACACTATTGGTGAATGGTGTAAAAATAAAGGAATGGAATTTAAAGTTATTTTTGTTGAGTTTTATGATAAAGTTCAAAAGAAAAAGATTAGTCAGTCTGCATACCATTCTCACCTTTTGGAAATTCAGTATGAAGATAAAGAATATAAAGATGCACTAAGAGAAGGATTTTCTAAATATAAGAGGGCTACAAAATTTTAAAATGAAAACATTTTTATAAAAAAGTGTATATTTAAAGGAATATGGAGTTTTTGTAGTGGTAAGTTTTGGGTATAGGGATGAAGAGTGTTTAAAAAAGCAAAAAAACCACTTTAAGAACTTTTGGAAATAATTGAGCAAAGAGTTTTACTTCTTGTTGCAAGATAAAAAAGTAAAAAGTCGATAAATATAAATAAAGATAAAAACACAGTTCTGGTTGGTAGTCCAGACGCAGTAATGTAAGTAACCTGCCTCCTTAGGTTGTCCATTCTTTATTAAAAAATTTTTTAAGGAGGCTGAAATTATGAAAAAGATTTCAGGAAAGTTGACAGTTTTCTTTGAAAATCCGTTTTGGGTAGGAATTTTTGAAAATTTTGAAAATGATAATTTATCAGTTTGTAAAGTAACTTTTGGTTCGGAACCTAAAGAATATGAAATTTATGATTTTATATTAAAAAAGTTCTATAATCTTCGATTTAGTAATGAAATGAAGTCAAATTTTAGGGAGAAAGCAAAAAATCCAAAACGGAGACAACGAGAAATAAAAAAAGAACTTCAAAGTAAAAAATTTTTGAAAAAATCAGAAGAAATTCTAAAATTACAATTACAATACGAAGAGAATAAAAAGGAACGAAAAGTAAAAACAAAACAAGAAAAAGAATTTGAAAAACAGAGAAAATTTTTATGAATTATGCCAGAACACTCACAACTCTAGCACTCGTTAGGGTGTTAGTCGTGAGACCTGTACTCGTTAGGGTATGAATGGCATATTTTTTGTTTACAAAAAATTTGAAATAGTTAAATACATATGATACAATAAAAACGGTGATAAATAATGTCAAATATTAATTTTGGAAGAGGATATGTGTATTCAATTCAATATCATATAGTGTGGTGTGTAAAATATAGAAGAAAAGTATT
>ERZ773087.2257-NODE-2257-length-10429-cov-17.481396_pt1 | contig 10429 bp, 8 predicted proteins | sample MGYA00511375_ERZ773087 | MGnify/ENA primary metagenome ERZ773087 (study PRJEB29015, sample SAMEA2737995) | human oral metagenome | biome: human oral; feature: human-associated habitat; material: dental | place: China | collected 2063 ...
TGCTCAGACACCCTCAAAATGGTTTCCAACGGGGCGTCTTTTTGCTCAGACACCCTCAAAATGGTTTCCAACGGGGCGTCTTTTTGCTCAGACACCCTCAAAATGGTTTCCAACGGGGCGTCTTTTTGCTCAGACACCCTCAAAATGGTTTCCAACGGGGCGTCTTTTTGCTCAGACACCCCATCTGTGCATTTTTTTGACGGCTTCGGGGACTTGGTGGCTGCCGGTGGATCGCACTCGGAAGGCGCGGACAGACCCGCGGCCGGCGATGGGAAAGAGGAAATGAAGGACGGCGTACTTTTGCGCCCATGAATTTTAATACGGATAAGATGAATAAGACGAGTTGGTTAGTGTGCGCTTTGATTTTGATGCAAAGCGGCGGAATGTTGCTGGCGCAGAAGGCGCCGAAGTGGGCCGAACGGGCGCGGCGGTCGGTCTTTACGATTGAGGCCACGGACAAGAGTGGCAATGTCACGCGCGGCACGGGATTTTTTGTGGGCGACCAGGGCGAGGCCGTCTCTAACTATACCTTATTTATAGGCGCCGATCGGGCCACGGTGATCGATGCCGACGGCGGACGACTGCCGGTGGTCTGCATCCTCGGCGCGGATGATCTGTACGACGTGATCCGGTTCAAGGTCAGCTCGCAGAAGAAACTGCCCGGCCTGACCCCGGCCACGAGTCAGCCCGCCGTCGGAGATCGGGCCTACCTCATCCCCGCCTCGTCGGCTAAGGGCGCGGCGCCGGCCGTGGGCCCGATCTCGGAGGTGACCCGCATCAAGGAACAGTATGGCTACTACCGCGTCGACATGCCCCTCACGCGCGAACAGGTCAGCGCGCCGCTGCTGAACGAGGGCGGCCAAGCGTTTGCCCTGGCGCAGGCCGATGCCTCGGGCAAGGGCAAGACGTACGGCATTGACCTGGCTTACATCATGAGTCTGCGGCCGGCGGCAACCGATGTCCTGAACAAAGTCTACTCCTCCATAGGCATCCGGACGGCTTGGGCCAGCTCGGCCGACGAGGCGCTTGTGGCCCTCATGCTCTACGCCGCCCAGCAGGACGCGCACGCCTATCTCGCCACCCTGGACGACTTCATCGCCACCTTTCCCAGCTCCCCGGATGGTTACCTGACGCGAGCTTCGCACTACGTCTACCAGCGGAAAAAGCTCTCCGACGTGGGCACCGAGCAGCAGTTGCTTAGCCGGGCCGAGGCGGACTTAGCGTCGGCGCAGAAGCTGTTCGGAGACAATGTCGCCGAGGGCTATTACAACCACGCGAAGCTCATCTATGGTGTCTCTGCCGCCGACTCCACCCTCACGGCTCCCGGCTGGACAATGGACCGCGCCGCCGACTGGATCGCTAAGGCGATCGCCGCCGACGACCGCCCCCTCTACCGACAGCTCGAGGCCGACATCGCCTTCTTCCGCGGCGACTACCCCAAGGCGGCCGCCGACTATGCACGCGTCAATCAAGGCCCCGGCGCCTCAGCCTCTTCGTTTTACATGGCCGCCAAGACCGAGGAGCAGCTCGAGGCCCCCGACACCACCCGCATGTTTATGCTCATGGATAGCGCCATCACGCGCGCCACGGGTGTCAACCCGACCGACGCGGCCACGTACATCATGGACGCCGTCGATATGCGCATGCGCCGCGGCCAATTCGCTGAGGCCGTAAAGCTCTACGACCGCTACTATGCCCTCACGGGTGGCGAAGTCTTGCCGCGCTTCTACTACTACCGCGAGCAGGCTAAGTTCCGGGCGAACGATATGGACGGCGCCCTCTCCGACATCCGCCTCGCACTCGAGGGCGACCCTAACAATGCGCTCTACCTGGCCGAAGAGGGCTCCATCTACCTCCGCAAGCAGGACTTCGCCAAGGCCCGACAGAGCCTGGAGCGCTGCATCGCGCAGGCCCCTGACTTCTCGGCGGGCCACCGTCTGCTCGGGCTCTGCCTCGTCCGCAGTGGAAAGAAGGCCGAGGGCTGTCGGGCCTTCGAACGCGCCAAAGAGCTGGGCGATCCCGTGGTCGAACGTCTCATGAAGCAGCATTGCCAGTAACTATCGGCGGCGTCGATCGGTGGGCGGCCGCCTGCCGATCGCTCGTTTGTAGCTTTTTATTTTTCGTGTCACATCATGGATAGTGTAGCCTTTCAGTATCTCCCTCAGGCGGAGATCAAAGCCTATCAAGAGCAGTGCCTCGTCGAGACACTGGCTTACGTCAATGAACGGTCGCCCTTCTACCGCCGCCGATTCGCCGAAGCCGGCATCGACGTCAGCAGCATCCGGCGTCTCGAAGACCTCGTGCGACTCCCCGTCACGACCAAGGAAGACCTCCAGCGCCACAACGAGGATTTCCTCTGCGTCCCCCGCACCGAGATCCTCGACTACGTCACCACCTCCGGCACCCTCGGCGAGCCGGTCACCTTCGCCGACACCCGCCGCGACCTCGATCGCCTCGCGCTCAGCGAATACCTCTCGTACGAGATCTGCGGCTGTCGCCCGGACGATGTCATCCAACTCATGGCCACCAACGACCGCTGCTTCATGGCCGGTCAAGCGTGCCTCCTGGGCAGCTTCCGCCTCGGGTCGGCCATCGTCCGCGTGGGCAACGGCATCCCCGAATTGCAATGGAACATGATCCGGCGCCTCCGCCCGACCGTCTGCGTGTGCGTACCCTCCTTCATCCTCAAATTGATCGACTACGCCCGCGCTCAAGGCATCGATTACCGGAACTGTAGCCTCCGCCGCGCCTTCTGTGTCGGCGAAACGGTCCGCACCGACACCCACGAGCTGAACCTACTCGGCCGCAAGATCCACGATCTCTGGCCCGAGCTGTCGCTACACGTCAACTATGCCTCCACCGAGATGCAATCGTCCTTCATGGAGTGCGAACATCAATGCGGCTCGCACCACAAGCCCGACTTGACCATCGTGGAGTTTCTCGACGACGACAACCGCCCCGTCGGCCCCGACGAGCCAGGCGAGATTACCATCACCACGCTCGGCGTGGAGGGTATGCCGGTCGTCCGTTTTAAGACGGGCGACGTCTGCCGCCATTTCGAAGCGCCCTGCGCCTGCGGCCGTCACTCGTTACGTGTCGGCCCGATCATCGGTCGCAAAGGGCAGATGATCAAATTCAAGGGCACAGCGCTCTATCCGGCCGCCCTCTACGACATCCTCGACAACGTACCCGAAGTAACGAACTACATCGTCGAAGTCTACACCAACGCCATCGGCACGGACGGCATACGCATCCTGGTCGGTGCCGGCGAGTCGGCTGACGAAGGCTTCGAGAAGCGTCTCAAGGATCTCTTCCGGTCGAAAGTGCGTGTCGCGCCGGACATTGTCTTCGCGCCGGCCGAGCTGATCGCCCGCAAGCAGATGCCACCGACGAGTAGGAAGCTGATCAAGTTCATCGATTACAGAGGGGAGACCTTCGCATAGCGGCGCAACCTGCGCCGCTGTCTCGGCAAATGCTTTGGGAGTTGCGCAACCTGCGCAGACATCGCGGCAAATGCTTTGGGAGTTGCGCAACCTGCGCAGACGTCGCGGCAAATGCTTTGGGAGTTGCGCAACCTGCGCCGCTGTCTCGGCAAATGCTTTGGGATCGGCGCAACCTGCGCAGACGTCGCGGCAAATGCTTTGGGAGTTGCGCAACCTGCGCAGACGTCTCGGCAAATGCTTTGGGAGTTGCGCAACCTGCGCCGACGTCGCGGCAAATGCTTTGGGATCGGCGCAACCTGCGCCGCTGTCTCGGTAAAAGCTTTGGGATCGGCGCAACCTGCGCAATGCCTGTTGCTTATTTCTTGGAGGCCTGCAAGTTCTTAGGCCGAACTCACGTTGATTAGAAACCTGCGGGCTGCATCATCCGTCGCAGATGGTGCAGCCCGCTTTGTCATTATACCCGCCGATGCAGGTAGGCCGTTTTGCCGGTTCACCGACAGCTTCTCTCTGTTAGCTTTTCATTTTTCGTCTGACGATCGCCACGCCGAGCATGATGGCGAAGAAAACGAGTGAGGCTGCGGCATAGGGGGCCACGTCCGACAGTCCGCCGCCCCGTACGAAGAGCGTGTTGAAGCCTTCCAATCCCCAGTTCAGGGGTGAGATGCGGGCAACGGTGCGCATAAGGGGTGGCATGACGAACGTGGGGATCCACACGCCGCCGATGGCCGCCAAGATGACGACGGACACGGCGCCGAAGATGCTCGCCTGTTGTGCCGTACGAGCCACACTGCCGATGGCCAAGCCGTAACCCACAGCCGACAGCGAGACGGCGATGCACATCAGGGCGAGGGCGGCATGGTCGTGGCCAAGGCGGAGGGGCGGTAGGCCGAGGTGGGGCATGAGGTAGAGGCCGGTGAGGAGAAGCAGGGCGAGCTGCAAGAGGCAGACAAGGAGGTGGACGAGCACCTTGCCCGTGAGGTAGAGAGCGTAGGGGCAGGGCATGGTCAGGAGGCGGGCGAAGCAGCCTGTTTCGCGCTCGCGGATCATGTTCCCGGCCAGCGAGATGACGATGAAGAAGACGGCAAACATGCTCCAGGCCGGTACGTTGTGCTGCGTAGCGTTAGGCAACAGGTCGGCGGTGGAGGAGGTGCGGGCGTAGGACTCGTGGACCGTGATCCAGCCCTCCGTCTCCATCTCTAAATCGATGGGCATGGGGATAAGGCGGTTGACGTGACGCGAGATTTCACCGAGCAGGAGCCGGTTCTGGACCGTGAGCATGTGTTCGCGGACGGCGCTGAGCAGCGTGGCTCGAAAGGACGGCTTTGCGGTCGGGTCGACCCAGAGACGGATCTCAAGCGGTTGAGTCGAGAGGGAGTCTGCCTCGGCTTCGCTCACGCTATCCTCCTCACCACCGAAGGCTTGCGCCACACCTCGCGCTACGCGTTGCCGCAGACGGTCGGTGGTGCCGGACGGGATGACGACGCCGATCAGGTAATCGCCCCGCGCCACGGCCGTCTCCACAGCCTCGGGCGTCAGCAGCTGGCCGTCGGGCGCCGTGGTGGTGATGTCGAAGAGATGGCTATCGGCCAGCTCGCGGCTGACGGTGTTGCCGAGCGAATCGGCGTCTTCGTTCAGCAAGAGAAGGGGGATATGCTGTTCGTCGAGGGTGCGGAAGGTGCTGTCCTGCAAGCTGGCCATAAGGATCACGAGCGCCCACGGCATAAGGAACAGCAAGACGAGCCCCCACGGATCGCGTAGGAGCAGTAGCAGGTCTTTGCGGAATAATGCAACTAGCCTCATACCCGTCCCGCCTCCTCTGTCCGGGCGATAAAGAGCGCTTCCAGCGAGGGCATGCGCGTCTCGGCAAGCAAGGCGTCAGGCGTGCCTTCGCAGACGGTTGCGCCGCGGTTCATGAGGGCTACGCGGGTGCAGAGTCGCTCGGCCTCGACCATGTCGTGCGAGGTGTAGATGATCGTCATGCCGTCGGTATTGAGGGCGCGGAGGTATGCGATGATCTCTTGCCGGGAATGCACATCGACGCCCACGGTCGGCTCGTCAAGAAAGAGGATACGGGGGCGATGGAGCAGGGCGACGAGGAGGTTGAGCTTGCGTTTCATGCCGCCGGAGAGGTGTTCGATGCGTTTGTGCAGGTGGGCGCGGAGATCGAGGCGACCCGCGTCCGTGTCGATGCGTTCGCAGAGCGTGCGGGTGGAGAGGCCGTGCATGCGACCGAAGAAGTGAAGGTTCTCGGCGGCGGTCAGCTCGGGGTAGAGGGCAATGTCTTGCGGCACGACGCCGATCAGCGGACGGATGCGGGCACGGTCGCGACGTACATCGAGGCCGCAGAGATGCACCGTGCCACGGTCGAAAGACAGGAGGCCGGCGAGGATCGAGAGCGTCGTTGTCTTGCCCGCGCCATTGGGGCCGAGTAACCCGAAGAATTCGCCCTCGGAGACGTGCAGCGTGAGTCCGTCGACAGAGGGTGCAGTGGCGCCGCGATACGTCTTGCGGAGGTCGCGGATGTCGATGGCAGATGTCATTTGTGAGCCTTTACGACGCGTTCCAGATCCGTGAAGAGCGTGCGCTCCATGCCGCCGATGGCCTTCAGATCGGCGCCGAGCGTGCGGTAGTCGACGTCGGCCGAGGAGCGGTTCTTGCAGACGCGCCCGGCGTCGGCGGCGAAGCGTCGCCATTGGTCGCCGATCTCGGTCAGGCGGGCGGAGAGCTCGTTGAGGGTAGGGATGCCGGTCACGTCGGCGGCCTCTTGCAGAAAGGCGGCGTAGAGGAAGCGGAAGCCGGCGCCGCCCGTGCCGATCTCCTCCATCATGCGGATCAGCTGGGCCAGATGGAGCGCGGCGCGCTTCGGCCCGTACTGCTGCGGGAAGCGAGGGATTTGTCGGCCGAGATAGTCGAACGTGTTGATGCCCACCCAAGGCATCGGCCCGGGCTGGTGGATCATGCGGTTGCAGTTCGTGAGGATGGCGCGGAGCACGAGCGGCGGCAGGTCGGGCGTGCGCCGGGGCAGCGAGCGGATGTAGTAGAGCTTGCCCATGGGCGGATAAGTGCCGCGGGCGAAGCGGGCGCGCTTCATGTCGTGCGCCGAGAGTCTCACCTTCTCCATCGCGATCGGGTCGCTGACCAGGTACTCGTCGCCATCCTTGCCAAAGACGGCGATGTTGTGTGCATTGAAATGGAAGCGGTATTCCGCAGGCATATAGGGCAGGAAGTACATGCCCACCACGGCGCCCACGGGCGTATCCTCAGCCAACAGTTGGTCGAGCTTACGTTCGGCCCGCGAGCGGTTGAAGTAGATGTGTTGCCGCGTGCCGAAGCCGAGCAGGCGCGTGGTGCGTGAGAAGATCATGCCGGGCAGGGGGCGGAACGACGTCACGGGGAAGCCCGCCAGGCGGACGAAGGGCAGATGGACGAAGTAGAGCGAGGCGGAGAGGCCGAAGACTAACGGCTCGGAGTAGTCGTAGCCGTAGAAATGCAGCAGGTTGCGGGTGACGCCATTTTCACAGTGGGCGCTGGGGCGGTGGTCGAAAACTATTTCATTCATTCCACACTCCTCAGTTCGTCCACAGTGATGCGCAGTGCGTCGGCATATCGCTCCAGGGTGCGGTCGTCGAGCTGCATAAAGGCGTCATAGGTGAGGTGTTTCTTCACCTTGCGCTTGGGGATGTCGGCGTAGGCGGCCAGCATGCTGACGTCTTGCAGGTTCTTTGTCATGTGGTAAGCCAGCGGACTGGCCTCGTGGCGGAGCACCTGCTCGCGGATGGCCTCGCAGGAGGCGCGGATGTCGTCCCAGACGAGCTCCAGCACATCATTCTTCACCGCCCAGCCGTCGCTCACGACGCTCTGGTAGCGCCCGTCCTCATCGACGGCATACGCCACGTCGCGGATCACGCCGCCGGCCATGTATTTTAAGTCTTGGGGTACTTCGTTTATCGTCATCTCGTATGCGTTTTGTTCTAATCATTCATGAAAGCGTTTGCGGGAACCCCGCAAGTGCCTCGAAAAACTTTTTGGCGTTTGCAGGAGTTCTGCAAGCTCCATTTTCTCCTTTTGGGCATTTGCAGGAGTCCTGCAAACACCATTTTTCTCTTTTGGGCATTTGCAGAAGTTCTGCAAGCTCCATTTTTCCCTTTTTGGCGTTTGCAGAAGTCCTGCAAGCTCCGATTTCTCCTTTTTGGTCTTTGCAGAAGTCCTGCAAGCTCCATTTTCTCCTTTTGGGCATTTGCAGAAGTCCTGCAAGCTCCGATTTCTCCTTTTGGTGTTTGCAGGAATGCTGCAAACGTTTTCGGAAGGCTAACGAGAGGCTTTATACCACCGTCAGCAGCGCGTAGGAATACGAGAAGCGGGCGCTCTCGGGCACCATCAGCAGGATGCGTTGCCCCTGCCGCAGTCGGCCCGTCTGGCGCAGCCCGTCGAGCATGGCGAAGGCCGAGACGGAGGCCACGTTGCCGATCTCGGGCAGGTTGACGTACCAGCGTTCGGCGGGGATGTCGTGCCCCATACGCTCCAGCTCGGCCTCGATCTTCTTCTTGAAATACATCGACGAGAGGTGCGGCAGGAACCAGTCGACCGACGAGAGATCGAAGGCGCGCTTCTTCATCACCCGGCGGAGGAAGTCGCCGCCCAGCGTGATGATGTTGCGCTCCAGGATGCGCGTGTCCTGCTTCAGGGCGAAGAGCGATCGCGACAGCCATTCGGCCTCGGGGTGTTGCGCCCAACCGACGAGCTGCCCCTCGGCGTCCTTCTCCCCACCGGCATACATGCACGTCTCCACCCGATCGGCGTACGACGTGCCCTCGATCCATTCGATGCGGAAGGCCAGCCGACCGTCCGTCGGCGGTTCGTGCCCGAGCAATAGCGCCGCGCTGCCGTCCGACAGCATCCAGCGCAAGAACTCCTTCTCGAAGGCCAAGATCGGCTTCTCCATCAGCTGGTCGATCAGCTCTGCCTCCCGTTCGAAATAACGCGCCTGCATCCAGGCCGAGAGTCGCTCCGAAGCCACGCACACGGCTCGCTGGGCGTCGCCCGTGCGCATCGAGAGCCAGGCATACTTCAGCGCGTGCATGCCCGTGCAGCACGATCCGGCGAAGGAGACCACCTCCGCGCCGCCATCGCCACCGAGTGCGCCGTGCACCATCACGCCGTGCGAGGGCATGAGCTGTTCGGGCGAGGCGGTGCCGCAGGCCAGCAGGTCGATGTCCGAGGGTGTCATCGCGGCCTCCGCAAGCAGATGCCGCACGGCCAGCGCGGCCATCTCTACGTTCGTGTGTGTCACGCGGCCGCTCTTGTCTAATGCGTAATAGCGGCTGCGGATGCCATTCTTCTCCAAGACCAATCGCTTGGCGATGGACGATTTCGGATTAACGAGTCCGATATAATCCTCCATCTCTTCGTTGCGCACCGGCGCGTTGGGGAAGAAGGTGGAGAGGTGGGTGATATAGATGTATTCCATTGTTGGGGATGTTTAGGTGTTGGGGATGTTTAGCTGTTTAGGCGTTGGGGGCGTTGCCCCCGGGCCCCCACTCCTTTTCTTTCCTTGATGAAAGAAAAGGAGGCAAAAGAAAATCAAGGCACCAGGGGTGCCGGCCAAGTTTGCCGGGTACATGAGTGGATTACGACAGCTCATAGCATACTTCTCTTTGCGCGCGTTTCAACGTGGCGCGGCGCAGTGGGTAGGTGAGTCCATAAAACAGTAGGCCGAAGGGGGAGACGGCGTATAACACGAAGAAGAGGTAGGCCTTGAAGAGCCGCAGCCGTCCCTGCCGACGGGGATCGCCCGGGCCGCCCCGATGCCGTACGAAGTGGGCCCAACGGCCCCACATGCGGTAACCGTTGCGCTCAATAAAGTAGAGCTGGGGAATGAAGGTGACGGCGCCCTCACGCATGAGTCGCTCCTGAAGTTGCTCCCACTGCCCGTCGTAGAGCGTACGGAGGAGGATGAGGCCGAAGCGATCGGCGTCGGCCACGTCGCGCTGCGAGACACCCGCGGCGGGCAAGAGGCGAGTGGCCTCTTTGCGCCCGTAGAACAGCCAGCGGATGATGGTCAGCACGCTGACGAGGTTCGGCGCCTTGTCGTGCAGCTCGATGAAGCCGACGTAGCGGGCGCCAATCTCGCGCAGGTAACGACGCGTTTCGTGTTGCGTCATGACCCACATGTTGCGGCAACCGTTGACGAAGACGACGGGCCGGCCGTGGAGGTAGGCGCGCACCGTACAAAGGTCGCCCACCGTAATTGGACTAAAATTCTTTTCCCATTCCTCGTTCCAATTTACCTGCTGTATAGTTTTATAGCTATAAGTAATGTGATAATCAGAGTTTTGCAGTAAGTATATTTCATTTAGAATATCCTTATGCCAAAGAGGTTCTTGCACGTAAGCCAATAGCCCCCTTTCAGTATCTACAAAACTTTCAAAGCCCACTTCGGCAAGTTCAGCCACCAATATTTCAGCAGCAGTTTCACTTGTCGGAGTAATAGTGAAATCGTATTCTACGTAGTTCATTTGTTTAAATTACTTTTTCTAATTTCTAATTTGCTGCAAAGATAATAATTTGCTTACAAAATTGAACTTTATTAGTAGTAAAAAATGTTAATCAAACTGACAAAATAACTGTAAACCTTTTTTAGGACGTAACAGTCACAACCTAACTCCTGTCTTGTTCCTCTTGGTTACTAAACTCCTTTTGACGTACACGCACCTTATTATTGCCAAAATTATAACTCAACCCAAATTGAAATTGCCTGCTATCAAAATTAACGTGGTATATTTGCTTCATTTCTCCTGAATATCCTATCTTATAAGGGGTTGCATCATCAAAGATGTCTCTAATGGTAAGTGTAAGTTTCAGTTTATTATTAAGCAATGATGCTTTCAAGCCTGCATTTACAAAAGTGTAGGTATTTGTTTTATAGATAAGATTATTTTTGGCCTACGCACTCGCATTTGATGCGCCAGCCCGGCCCTCCGGTGCCC
>ERZ773087.2261-NODE-2261-length-10401-cov-137.551517_pt1 | contig 10401 bp, 8 predicted proteins | sample MGYA00511375_ERZ773087 | MGnify/ENA primary metagenome ERZ773087 (study PRJEB29015, sample SAMEA2737995) | human oral metagenome | biome: human oral; feature: human-associated habitat; material: dental | place: China | collected 2063 ...
CCGATTTGTGTGCCATCGCCAATCTCGACATGTTCGCCGATAACAGCGCCAGGACCTACGATTACATCTTTGCCCAATTTAGCATTTGGATGGACTATGGCTGTACTATGGATGTTGGATTTCGCATTTTCCATGCCTACAACTATCACTACAATCACTCCTCATTCTATTATACAAGGGCAAACATGTATTCACCGCTAGCGCACAATTTGTCGCCAACATAGGCACGGCCTTCAACCTTGCCCATTTTACCTTTAATTTTAACAATATCTACCTCCATGCGAACTTGATCGCCAGGTTTTACAGGATGGCGGAAACGCACTTTATCAATACCTGTAAACATAGGAGTAAGACCACGATTTTCCTCAGGGTATAATAATGCAATACCACCGACTTGAGCAATAGCTTCAGTCAATAATACACCTGGCATAACTGGGTTCCCTGGAAAGTGACCTTGGAAGAACAATTCGTTGAATGTAGCATTTTTAATACCCACAGCACGTTTCATAGGTTCTAACTCAACAATGCGATCAACCAAAAGCATTGGGTAACGATGAGGTAAAATTTCTAAAATATCTTCGTGATTAAGAATCATGGCTGTGTCTCCCTTATTTCTTCCATTATACTGCGAGCCAATCTTGAATTTAATTCATGACTCGATTTCAAAGCAATTACATGGCCTTCAATCGGTCCTAACAAGAATAAATCCCCTATAACATCTAATGCTTTATGGCGAACTAATTCATCCTCAAAGCGTGGTATAGATAGACATTTCTCATCATCATAGACTAATGCATTATCTAGGCTACCGCCTTTTGCAAGCCCCATGGCCTGTAATTGTTCCAATTCCTTCATAAATCCGATAGTCCTAGCCGGTCCAATGTGTGCTTTGAAATACTCAGGCGATACTTCAAAATCACATTGTTGCGTACCAAGTAACGGGTGGCTGTTAATTGATGTAAAAGTCATGCGATAGCCATCATATGGCAAAATCACAATAAAACGATCCCCATCATAAACAGCATGAGATCGAGTCACTTTGTATATATGACGCGATGCTATTTGTTCTTCAATGCCAGCCTCTTCAATAAGATTGACAAAAATAGCACTACTACCATCACCTACAGGAGGTTCTGGGGAATCCATTTCAATATAACAGTTATCAATATTCATAGCACTGAACGCTGCCATCACATGTTCAACAGTAAATACCTTTGCTTCACCATTTTCCAGCGTGGTAGCGCGCATAGTGTTCGTCACATTATCAATGTGTGCTCGCACAGAAGGATGCCCTTCAATGTCCGTGCGGACAAACACAATTCCTGTATCTTCAGGTGCAGGCTTAAAAACCATATATACTGGTTCACCGCTATGAAGGCCAATCCCTTGATATGAAACAGCCTTTTTTATTGTTTGTTGTGGCTTACTCATAAGAATGTCCTTTCATAATCCGAATTCACGTTTACTATACACCAATATGTATTATACCCTATTTGCATAGGCGTTACAAGAAATTTACCATATATTACGCTAATTGGAAAGACTATTCTTAGTCTTTAAAATTTTAATAGACTATTTTTAAACACTAAGTTATAAGTTATAAAATAAAAAGAGATTTCATCCATGCTAGTAGGAATCAGTTTCATCTTGAAGATTCCACAATCGCATAAACAAAATCTCTTTAAAATTATTAACTATTGAAAAACATCAGGTGGTGTATCTATTTGTTCACCATAAAAACGACGAGTCCATTTCCAACGGTTATGAAGCCAGAACCAATCTTCAGGATATCGCCGAATATAATCTTCAATAAACTCATTTAGACGAGTTGTTGTTACCGCTATATCACGCTTTTTATCATCTGTACGTTCCACATAAATTGGTGGATGTGCTTCAATCTCATGTTTCTCAGAAAACGGACTATAATGTATGGTTACAAAAATAATAGGCACATCTTGCATACGAGCCAGTACAGCTGGCCCAGCAGCCGTCAATGTTTCATAGCCAAAGAATGGTGCAAGAACGCCATCATCACCAGGGTCCTGATCCATAATAAGGCCTAAAAATGCACCTTTTTTTAGTTCATTAATCATTTCACGAACACCTGTTTTATAGGTCACATGTTGATGCATAATCCGACGATATTCATTGATAAACTTATCGGCATCACCATTCTGTTTCATAGCCACAGAAATCAGCGGATATCCTTCAGAAGCAAGAACGCCACCTAAAAGTTCCCAGTTACCACTATGAACAGCAGCTAAAATTGCACCTCGACCATTTTCTAAGGCATCATCTAAGTACTCTCGATTAATAAACTCCACCATATCTTTGTATGCGCCATCTTTAATTTCAGGATAGCGCAATACATCAATAATCATACGGCCAAAGCGTGTAGTACTAGCTTTCGCAATACGTCGAGCTTCTTTAGGATCATCTGTAATATTACAGAATAAAATTTGGCCTATCGCCAGGCGCTTGCGTTTAGGTGGCACCACTAACCACACAATTTCACCAAGCAATGTACCAATAGCATATTGCAAACCTTTAGGTAATAAGCAAATAAAGGCACTAAAGATTTTCATAAACCTATACATGGATTATTAGCTCTCCTTAAGCTGTGCTTTCAAAGCGTCAATTTCTTTTTGTAATTGTTTTACAGTTTTCACCATTTCTGGCAAACGATTCTCGTAAGCAGCCAATTTCAACCACTCTTTATGAGGTCTCATTGGATACCCAGCCATAACAGAATTAGAAGGCACATTGCCAGTAATTCCTGTTTTACCTGCAAATTGTACATTATCTCCAATTGTAATATGACCTGTACAGCCTGTTTGTCCTGCAAAGATTACATGGTTACCACATTTTGTACTACCTGCAATCCCAACCTGTGCGATTAAGAAACAATCTTCTCCAATCTCAACATTGTGGCCAAGGTGAACAAGATTGTCAATTTTGGTACCGCGGCGTACCAAGGTAGATCCCATTGTAGCATTGTCGATAGTAGTGCAAGAGCCAATTTCTACATCATCTTCAAGAATAACATTGCCTACTTGAGGAATATGCGTATGAATACCATTTTCTGTGGCAAAACCAAAACCTTCACCACCGATAACTGCTTTAGCACGCAATACAACGCGTTTACCCAAAATACAGTTCTCATGTACGATAGCACCCGCATAGATGTCAGAATCTTCCCCAATTCGTACATTATGACCAATATATACATAAGGTCGAATCGTTACATTATCACCGATAACAGCATTATCATTAATAACACAATAGGCACCAATAGCTACATTTTTACCAAGTGTAACATTCTTGCCAATAATAGCAGTACTATGCACTTCACGGGGAACTACAACAGGTGGATGGAATACTTCTAGCACTTGGGCAAATGCAGATTTTGCATTATCAACTACGATTTGCGCCATCGGTGCATTTTTTACTTCTGATTCAACGATAACAGCACCCGCTTGGCATAACGCAATATGTTCAACATATTCACCAATTGCAAAAGTTATGGATTGTTTTACCGCTTGTTCAAAGCTACGTGTCTCAGTAATGACAATAGACTCATCCCCTATAAGTTGACCGCCTACTAAATTTGCGAGTTCCTGTAAAGTTTTTTCCAAGGCAAACTCCTCCCCCTGTGGTAATCCTCAATTATTGTGCAGCTTCAGTTGTACTTGTTGTAGCTTGATCTGCTTGCTGTGCATTTTGCTGAGCATCTTGTTGCTCTTGGGCTTTAGCCGCATTTTCAACTTCTTTGATTTGATCGTCAGAAGCTTTACCCATTTTTGTGATCAAATCATCGGTTACATCAGAGCCACCACCAACAACAGCGCCTTTTTCAATAATAACATCAAGTTTTTTTTCTTTCACAAGTTCATTGATTTTTTGTTCTTGATATTGACGGTATTCTTGTGCTTTTGCATTTGCAAAGGCATTTAATTCTTGATTCGCTTGGTTAAATACATTTTGTTTAGATGCTTCATCAGCAGCAGCAATTTTAGCATCTAATTCCGCTTTTTTAGCGTTAATCTCTTTAGTAATTTCAATACCTTTTTCAGTACTATTTGCTACTTTCACGCTATCCACATAGCCAACATTGTTAGAACCACAACCACCTAAGATAGCCATAGAAGCTACTAAAGCTGCACTTAATACTAAAGATTTAATACGTTTATTCATAATATAACTCCTTATTGAACTCGATAAGACGCCTTCACTGCATCAGTAATATCAAGCCCTTTAATATTACCACCATCATCGATGATGACTAAATCTAAATGTTGTTCCTCAGCAATAATTGTTACGCGCATACGAACATCTTCTAAAATAGCCTCATGAAGTGCACTCACTTCAGCTTCTTTATCTGAAAGTTTTTTTGCCCATGTATCATTCCAATCTTGCGCCACAGGCAGATTATTATTAGCAATGATGGCTTGTGCTTGTTGTTGCACCATGGAGTCACGTTTCTCAGCTAATTCCTTCTGTAGGGATGCAGCGTATTGATTGAGCTCTTCCTGCCCTTTTTGTTGCATTGGAGCAAGCTCAGCCTGTACCTTTGCTTTAATTGAATCCACATCGAAATCCGACGGTTTTCTCTTAGCTAATAATTCTTTTAATCTTTCTTCTTTTTTAGCCTTTTCAGCCATAGCCGCCACCCTTTGTGCATCATCTATATATACACGTGCATCATAGGCATATAAGTCTAATTGAAGGTTTACGATTTCCAGATCATATTCATTAGTACTAACCTTTAACTCAGCTAAATACTTTTGAGTCAATTCATTGCGCTTCGAATTTAATTGCTGATTTAGTTCATTTTCTTTTGTTGCAATACGAGTTTGCAATTCTACCGTAAGAGCATCTGACAAGGTTGAATCCAGTGCAAGTGTTTTCAACTGTTCATCTTGTGTCTCTGACTTGGCATTTAAGGCTTGTTGTTCAAGTTCATATTGACGTTGTAAAAGTTCCAGTTCATTCTTGGCTTGTTTATAATCCGCATAGGATGGATTAAACTCTAGTACATCATCAATGCGTACAACACCTATTGACATGCCATCAGGACCCTGTTGGCGATTTGTTACAAAACCATAGGCCCAAACCATAGCACTTATTGCAGCAACGAGAAATATGACTAGTCCTATATATCGTTGTTTCCCGTTCATTGTCGTTCTCCCTTACATAGAACTACAGTTTATTTTTTTGCATCAGTAGCTAGTTTTTTCAATACTTGATCTGTAATGTCAACACCGCCATATAGTACAGTATCTTTAGTCATAACAACGCTAAGACCCTTAGCATCACCAACCGCTTTTGCAGCCTCCATAGCTTTATCTTGAACGGATTTAGCAATTTCTTGATCTTTTTTAGCTAGGTTTTGACGCGCTTCTTCAGCGATTTTTTGTTTAGTAGCATCATCTTGTGCTGCATCAATTTTAGCTTGCGTTTCTTGTTGTAATTGGCTTTGATAGCTCATATACTCTTGAGCTGCAGAGATATAAATTGGATTATCTTGAGACAACATACGAGATGTATCGATAACCCCAATAGTACTAGTCCCACTATTACTACTAGGCGAAGCCATTTGCGTATAAGCTAACGCACCAATACCAACAATAAAAATTGCAGCAATGACGATGGAAAAAATCTTTACATTCGCCTTGTTGTTCATCATTCGCATCATAATAGAGTGCCCTCATTTCTTTAAATCACTGCATCAAAGGATGCCATATAGAGATATTGGTGAAAGCCTCTTTAAAAAGAGGCCTTCACCATATACATTTACTATATTAGAATTGTGTACCGAAGCTGAAGTGGAATTTATTTTTGTGTTTACCCACGCCATAGTCAAGTTTAACAGGACCAATTGGAGTTGTAATACGAACACCAGCACCAACGCCATAGTTAAAGGATTTTTTGCTGTTATACCATGTAACATTTGGTGCATCCCATGCATCACCAATATCACCGAATAACACACCGCTAACTTTCTTAACAATTGGGAAACGGAATTCCAATGTAGCATTGTACATCTTCTTACCACGGAATTGATCATCTTCATAACCACGTAAGGAATCAGCTCCGCCCAATGTGAACAATTGGCTATAAGGAGCATCACCTTGGATGAAACCAGCACGTGCACGGAATGCCAATACATTTTTAGCACCCAATTTCTTGTACATACGAGTTTCAGCTGTGAATTTGTAGAAGTCGAAGTCACCGCCCAAACCATGACCAGCCCATTGTGTAGTATAGGAAATACGACGACCACGAGTTGGTTCATAGATATTATCGCGAGAATCGTATACTTTTTGCCATGTTACAGAGTTAATGCGACCGAAGTTATTTTTTACATAGTTGTCAGATGCGAAGTTATAGGAACCATTATCCCAGTTTGTACCTTTACCCGCATTTTTATCATAACGGAAACCAGAGCTATCATCATCATCCCATTTATAAGAATCTTTACGGGATTCTAATGTCAAGTAATCACGAGTATATTCCCCAGTTTGACGACCGAAGGAAATATTGAAACCACGAGATTTCTTATTGTATTCTGCTACTTCATTACCATCTTCATTGTAATCTGTGTATTCATCTTCGCGGTTGAAGAAGGAGAAGCCAAGGGATGTACCTTTGCTATCGATCCAAGGTTTCAAGTAGGAGATTTGGTAGTTCTTATATTTTTTCTTACCACCGATTTCCCAGTGAACTTTAAATTTATCGCCAGTACCACGGAAGTTATCTTCACCGAATTCAACAATACCCATCAACCCATCAGATTTAGAGTAACCAGCACCTAATGTGATGGTACCAGTCTTATGTTCCAATACATCGATTTCAATAATTACATTATTTGGATCTTGTTCACCTGGCAACATACGAACGTTTACGTCATCAAAGAAACCTAAGTTATATACGCGTTCTACAGAACGACGTACCAAGAATTTATTAAAAGGTTTTCCTTTCTTTTGAACAAATTCACGAGTAATAACTTTATTGCGGGTTTTCTTGTTACCTGCTGGAATGATATCTTCTACGATACCTTCAACAATGTGTATATGAAGTACGCCTTGGTCATCTACACGGACACCATCAACATGTGCTAACATATAGCCATCGCGAGCATATGCAGCATTAATGCCTTGAACTTTTTGCCCTACGGATACAGAGTTAAGAACTTGACCTGGTTGAATGTCCATGAACTTAGTCAATACTTCGGAGGAATATACAGTATTACCTTCAAAGGAAACGCCAGTAGTAACTGGATTTACTGTTACGGCAAAGTCCAATTTTACGCCTTCAGGCACGGAAGTGAATACAGGATTTACTTCGGAGAAGTAACCAGTATTACCAAGATTAGTTACATCTTTAAATACGCCATCAACAGATACGGCATCGCCAACTTTTTCAGTTAAAATTGGCAACAAATTTGCTTGCTGTTCAGCTGTAACGCCAGATATAGATAAACCGGTAATCAATTTACCTACGTAAGGATTAACAGATTCTGCACTAGCAGATGTAACATATTGTGCTTCTACTGTTGTAACAGCTTGAGTTTGGCCATTTTCAGCAGCCTTATCAAGATCAGTACCACCAGTAGTTTTAGATACCATTTTTACTTGTTTATCATCAGTTTTTAAAGCAGCATTATTGACTGTAACAGTTCCATCAGAACCTTTTACTACAGTGCCGTCACTAGATATAGTCGTATCACCACGAGCAGCTAAGATAGCTGCATCAGTTTCATCTTGTATAGTTGTAGTAGTTGCATCAGCATTATAAACAGCTTGTGTAGTAGCTGCATCATTTGTTGTAGCAGCATTAGTCGTCGTTGTGCTATTTAAATCTGGAGTATAGCCAGCTTGTACCTCAGCAGCAAATACACTGCCTGTCCCCATGACAGCGGTCAACACGGACGCTGCAAGCATACTTTTATAAGCTTTTGGTTTAAACATAAATTCCTCCTAGAACTCATCCCCATAAAGAGTTTACATCTTATTTATAAAGACTAATAAATCTTTATCATTATAGCATAAATTGCTTGGAATGAGTACTATATTAAACAAATTTTATGAAATTAATATGACTAGAATGTGCATACCTAAGGGGTTTACACATTCTAGTCATACTCTTAAAAGCTACGTGTCCAACGACCACCTATATAATTGTTCCCTTTTGATGTATGCCATCCCGTGAACTTAAGGTTTCGTTTAACAGAATATTCTATACCATATTTATTTTGTTTGTTATTAATACCTTGAGAATAAGTCAACATGACTCTCGGTAATACATATTTACCGATTTCAATATTATAATTACTTGCCGTATCCCTATTAGTTGGCTCATCGGGATCAATTGACCCTGTTGTAATATTGATGCGGTCTAACCCAAGTGTATTTTGTAATGCATCTTGTACATAGCCAAAAGCAAACATTTGAAGCCCTGCTGTAGCCACAGCATTCACATCTTCATTTGTCAAAGTACTACTATTTGAATCTGCACCGCGGCCGAAGGTCAACATGGAAATGATTTGCTTTCTAGACAATGTAGGATTAGAGGACAATGATAAGTCCATATGATCCACTGTCCCTTTTACGCCAAGCATAATAGTGTAATTACTTACATTTGTTTCAGCCTCTAATTGTAAGTTTGGTAAATAAGAGCCACCTACGAAATGAGCATTCCCTTTTGTAATATTAAATACATGGCTCAAATACTTAAACGTGCCATTTCTAACATCGAATTGACCACTAGCAGTTGGATTTTGTAAGGATCCACCAAAATGAACATCGCCACTGATAAACATGTTGTATAAGGTGCGATCATATAAACGTACACCTTTACCCGCATGAACAGTAACATCCACCCCCATATCTTTGGTACTTTCACTAGATTGTAAGGAAAGAGGAATTTTGAATTGAATCTTTTCAAGATTTAAAGTACCAATAAGGGTCGGCAATCCATCTCGGTCAGCAATATAAAGTTCACCATTCAAAGGTCCTCTTACATATTCACTGCGAACCTCTAAGTCTTCTAGCTGAACTGCCGCCTTGTAATTAGTAAGAGTATGTCCAGACCAATTTACTTTAGCAGCCAAACCAGCTGAGCCTTTGCCCATATTAATACGGGATTGGAAATCACCTTGTTGACCAGAGAAAATTAAGTCACCATCAATACCAGTAATTTGATTTTCTACACTTGCCAATTTCATCGTACCATTACGTACCGATACAGTACCATATGCTTCAGGCTGATCAATAGTGCCTGTAATGTGAACCGTGCCTTTTAACGGACCTGTTGCCTCCTTAACACTAGTTGTAAGAAGAGGAATAACAGCCATATCTGCTTCGTTAAAATCAATAGTTACATCCATAGATTTGCTATCATTTGCTGGAATATACCCAGACGTAAAGATTGCCGCTAATGGAATCTTACCATAGACACTTAGCTTATACCCACTTTTGGCACCTTGAATTCGTTGAATCTGAATAACTTGATCTTGCATTGTAGCCAATACAAAACCTTCATCAATACCAACACCATTAAAGGACCCCGACTCTACAGCACCGGATAATTCTACTTTAGGATTCTTAGTTTCCCCAGTGATATTTACAACGCCAGTCACCCAACCAGTAGCTTGAATATCCTTACCCATAAGTGGCAAGAACGGTACTATATCAACATCCTTTAATGCAACCTGTAAGTCCGCTTGACCATCAAGATCCATCGTACCGCCTATTGCAATGAGACCTTCATCAACAGGCAGTTTCAAAGTTGTAACTTTGAATTTACGATTAGCAAGACTTGCATCGATAGTTGCATCACCAACAATCTTTTCATCAATACTTACATCATTAATCTTGCCTGTTACATTAACGCTTGGATTGTCGCGTGTACCTCCGATTTCAACAGAACCATTTAATTTGCCATCAATGTGTTCATTGGACCGGTCTAGCAAGGTTAGCAAATTCTTTACGCTACCATTAGTAACATCTAATACACCAAATAGTTGTCTACTATCATCAAACTTCATACCACCTTTAGCAGTGTAGCGACCACCATCGGCTTCAGCAAAGGTGAAATCTTGCACATTTACAACCGATTTATCTGCATAAACACGACCATGAATATCGTTCAATAATTCCCCATTAACTGATAAGGCATCGGATGAAATATAGCCATTAAATTGAGGGTTATCCACAGATCCAGTAATTTGTCCTCGACCAGATAGCAAACCATCAACTTTGTAATCCGTATTAATGAGCAATCTGCCCATATCAATTTTTTTGCCTTCAAAATCAATATTAATTGCTTCTTTAGATACTGTACCGCCACCTGTGATAGTTGCACCATAACCTTCAATATCAAATCTATAAAGCTCTAATG
>ERZ773087.2282-NODE-2282-length-10331-cov-23.430031_pt1 | contig 10331 bp, 5 predicted proteins | sample MGYA00511375_ERZ773087 | MGnify/ENA primary metagenome ERZ773087 (study PRJEB29015, sample SAMEA2737995) | human oral metagenome | biome: human oral; feature: human-associated habitat; material: dental | place: China | collected 2063 ...
CTCACCCGCGCACGGCTCCACACCCCCGCGGGAGGCCTGCGCCTTCACCGCCTCCACCCCCACCATCCTGGAGGCCCCGCCCGAGTCCGCCACCGTGGCGCCCGCCCACGGTACCCGGGCGGAGGAGCCGGAGACACCGCCCCCGCCTGGCCCCGGTGGGACGGAGGACGCCGGGCAGGCCGCGGCGTGGGAGGAGGTCCTCGACCTTGTCAGCAGCAAGCTCCGCCTGTGCACGGAGGCACTGCGACACCGCGGGGCGAGGCTTCCCCTCGTGGGGGAGGAGGTCGGGGACGATCGCGTCAGCTGGCCCATTGAGCTCCTCTGGGACGACGAGCACCTCGCCGTCGTCGTGGACGCTGACCCCGAACGCGACGACTACCTCCAGGCGCGGGGCTTCACCGTCCTCAACGCCTTGGATGCCGCAGACCGTGCTACTGATCTCATTATGGCTCACCTCGCAGGAGAGAACTGATGGTCACCATCTTCATGACACGGCGCTTCGCCCGCCAGGTCGACAAACTGGACGGTACCCTCAGGAGCAAGGTCCTGGCCTTTATGGCCAAGATCCAGACCGGGCGCCCGGGCCTGAATATTGAGTCGTTCAAGAACGCCGCGGACCCGCGCGTGCGCACCGCCCGCGTCGACATCAACCACCGCGCCGTCATGATCCAGGCCGGGGCCGACGTCTACGGCCTGCTCGCCGTGGACACGCACGACAAGGCGAACAAGTACGCCGAGCACGTCACGATCGGTGTCAACACGGCAACCGGGGCTCTGGACATCTTCGACGCCGATGCCGTCCGAGCCTCTCGGGAGCTGGAGGCCGAGGATGCTGCCGCGAGCCGTCCCGCTGTCGGGCAGGACGCGGATAGAACGGGCTCACCGGATAAAGCCAGTACCGCGAGTACGCAGCGGGTGAATGACGCGGAGGCTGCTGCGGCGCCGACGGCCCCCGCGACGTCGTCGCCCCTTCACGGATGGGATCCCGCTGTACTGGTCGAGCTGGGGATACGGCAGGACTCCGCCGAGGAGCTCGTGGCCGTCCGGACCAAGCAGGAGGCGGAGCTCGTCGCAGAGGACCTGCCCCTCACGCAGGGCGTCATTGTCCTCGACCTCCTGGCGGGCAAGGACGTCCAGGCCGTGCGCGAGGAGTACCTCGCCGTCGGGGAAGTTGACACGGACGACCTCGTTGAGGCCATGCGCCGCCCCATCTCCCAGATCGTCTTCGTCGACGCCGAGGACTCCGCGGCCGTCCAGGCGGCCTTTGAGGGGCCCCTGGCGGCGTGGCGCGTCTGGCTCCACCCGACCCAGGCCTCTCTCGCCCGGCACACGGGCTGGAACGGCCCCTACCGGGTCACCGGCGGCGCCGGGACCGGCAAGACCGTCACCGCCATTCACCGTGCGCGCTTCCTGTGCGAGCAGACTGCCGGGCAGGCCACCGGGCTGATGCCCGCGGTCCTCCTGCTGACCTACACCAAGAACCTCGCCACCACGATCGGCACCCAGCTCGACACACTGGCCGGGCAGAGACTGGCGGGCAGCCGCGTGGGGGTCCTGACCGTGGACGCGCTCGCCCACCGGGTCCTGCGGCAGTCCCCTGAGGGAGAGAAGTGGCTGGACGGACGTCGGGCACTGACTTCCAGTGAGTACAGGGACTACGTCGCGGATGCCGCCGACGGGATGACGGGTCTGCCAGCGGGCCTCGTCCTCGCCGAGGAGATCGAGTCCGTCATCCTCACGGGGGCCATAAGCAGCCGGGACGACTACTTCGCGACCCCGCGAGTAGGTCGCGGCTCGCGCCTGTCCCGACGTCAGCGTCTTAGCGTGTGGAAGGCCTATGAGCGGCTTACCAACGCCCTCGATATTGACGGCCGCTACCTGTGGTCGCAGGTCCCGCACCGGGCTGCTCTTCTCCTGGGCCGCGACCCGGATATCGCAGAGCGCCTGGGAATCCGGCACGTCGTGGTTGATGAGGCGCAGGACCTCACCGCCGCGCACTGGCGTCTTCTGCGTGGCGTCGTCCCCCCGGGACAGGATGACCTCTTTATCGTCGGCGACGCCCACCAGCGCATCTACGGGCGCCCCGTCCCGCTGAGTCGTTTCGGCATTAAGACACGAGGGCGTTCGCGCAGGCTTACTGTCAACTACCGCACCTCCAAGGAGATCCTCTCCTGGTCCCTCGGCGTGGCTGACCCCGACGCCGACGACCTCGACGAACAGTCCGACACTCTCCGCGGCGCTCGCTCGGTCTTCTCCGGTCCACCGGTGGACCGGCCTGGTGAGGCGGGGCTGCCGCCCGACTCTGACGCCGCCCTGACCGAGTGGCTGCGACGCCTTATCAGTCCGGACCAGGACAGGCCGATGAGGCGTCAGGAGATCGCCGTCGTGCGTGTCAGCCGCGAGGACGTGGAGGACACTGTGGGGCTGCTCACCGAGGCGGAGATACCCGCCGTCGAGGTCGGACGGACCACCAACGAGGAGACCCTCCCCGACGCCGTCCGCGTCATGACGATGCACCGCGCCAAGGGGCTGGAGTACCGGGCGGTAGCGGTGCGCGACGCCTCCGCCCTGCGCACCAGGGACGACCGTCGCGACCGCAACCTCGTCTACGTCTCCGCCACCCGCGCCCGCGAACGCCTCCTCGTGTGCTGAGCGTCCCGCCCATACGAGTACGTCGGCACGTGCTGTCAACGGCGAGATGACGAGACTAGATCCGGCCTGACGACCGGTCTAATAGTGGTTGAGGGGCCCTCGATTGTTGTTGTTACGTTCAATAGGGTAGTAGGCTGTCTGCTGCGCAGGGCGCAGGGTACCTGCGAGGTCTGCTAGGTTGGAGTCCTCCAGCATCGCCGGATTGCGCACCATGCGCTCGATAATTGCAGAGAGCTCCTCCCGAGGGATTTTCGAGAGTATCTGACTGACGTCGACCGTGTCCTGTGCGTCGACGATGCGGGCATTGAGGACTTTCCGCATTTGTTCGTCGCTATATGCACGGGCCGCAATCGCGGCCAATACGCGGGCTTGAGCTTCGGCGCTTGACATCCGAGAGGGTTCGGGTGCGTCGGTCTCAACGATGGGGTTTCCTCTCATGAGGCTTTCCCATGAATTCCCGTGCTCGCATCGCCGGGGACGGATCTTGGAAGTCTGTGTGGATATGAACGGAAAGACGGTATTCTTCCACCATCTCTTGACATGCGGCTTAGCTCGTTCAATGCCGATGGTAATCAGATCAGAGATGATCTCGGCAATCATCTGCGCGCGTTCTTCCTGCTCCTCCGTAAGCTGATATTCGTCGTTCGAGGAATACGTCGTCTCGGTGGCGTAGTACGTTTCGGATTCGAATTCGTTAACGGGAACGAAGCGAGCGCTGCCTCTCAGGTGACCGTCTGCGTCGTAGAGATTCTGGTGCCATCCGCCCTCCTTCTTCTGTCCTGGAGTTAGATCGTCGTCATCCCATTCGTAGTAACCGGCTTGGCGTCCCATGTCTTACATCCTACCGCGGGAGAGGGGTGGCGAGGGCATGGAGACAGGCGCACAGTAGCGGTCTTTGGGCGAGGGGACGCATCGCGCACCCGGTGCAGGTGGTTCATGGGTTCCCTGGTGGGCGCTGTCGGGCCCCAGGCCGTCGCGTGTTGAGGCGGTGCAGCGCCCAGTCCGACGGCCGGATGCTCATTGTCACCAGCGCCAACATGTCGGCCAGCGCCGAGGAGAGCAATGCCGAGCTCGGCCTGCGCCTGGAGGACCCGGTCCTGACCAGCGCCGTCGAGGAGCACATGCGCGCCCTGGCCCTGCCTCTACGAGCAGGTCCGGCCCTGCGTAAAGGGTGTTGACGATTGACAACGGCTCGGCGGCAGTGCAGGCTGGTCACCGTACGGCGGAGCGGCCTGCGCCGTACGGCCCTTACGTAGGGCTCTTCGAGAGAGACTTGGACGATGAGCCTGTTTGAGATGACCTTCCACGTGGAGCACGTCGACGACAGCCTGGTTGACATGCTCATCGACGACTACGAGGCGACGGTCGGCACCGATCACACCGGCCACGAGTTCGTCACCGTGCTGGCGGAGGGGAACAGCTTCGACCACGCCGCCCGCACCATGGTGACCAAGCTGCAGTGCCACGGCCTGCGGATCCGGCGCCTGGTGCCGGATCTTCTTACCCGCTCCGAGATCGCCGCCCGACTGGGTGTGACACGCCAGGCCGTCCAGAACTGGACCTCCGGCAGACGCCAGGACGACTTCCCGCTCGCGGTCAACCCCGTCGGCGGAGGCGTCTGGTCCTGGCACGACGTGTGGTCCTGGGCGCTCTCCCACGGGCAACTCGTTGACGATGGTCCGTGCTACCCCACTCAGGTCGAAACAGACATTATTAATGCCTGGATTGAGTCGGACGTGAAGACCTCTTTATGAAGGATACGTCTCGGTGAAGAAATGTTGCTGACGTATACCCTATGACTCGACATCTTTGAGCAGCCGCATTCGACACGATTCTGGAGCTCCTAGGACGCGGAGCAGCTCTGCGCGAACGACGCGGTATAGTGTCTCGACTACGTCATCGAGGTCATTTGGATTGAGACTAATCGCGCCGTGCGAGAGTTTGTTACGTATTCTCGCGAGTGCCGCCTCCATTCTCATGTTTGGTTCCTGTTGCAATTCTCGAAATTGTCTAATGAGTGCGCTTCTGCCAAGCTTCTCTCTGACTCCAGAGGGAAGAGTGTCAAAGATCGTAATCAGCCTGATTTCGAGAGTGACAAATGGATGTGACATCGCATTTTCTTCTAGAAATTTACAATCGTCTTTCGTGATTGCTCCCTTCGTCGCTCGGTCCAGGATTTCTTTTTTCCTCTTTTTGTATTCTCGACGCTGTTTGTCTTCCTCCTCGTAATGCTCGTATCCATGCAGACCTTCCAGTGCTTGGATGAGGAGGAGGAATCGCGAGCGTGGGTGCTGGTCAGAGGATAGGGCAACGCTCTGAAATGTCTCTGTGAGTGGATGATGCGACGCCAGGAGTTCTTGGTACTTCATCAAAAGATCCAGAAGATTAATATTGTCTTCCTGAATTTTAATTGCAGATTCACTTCTTCTTGTCGTGTCGGTGCTGTGATATATGGACTCCTGTTTGATGTCCCATTTAAATATCTGATCTCTTTGTTCTCGCTTCGAAGTGTGTTCTGCGATCGCGAGCATGTACATAACATCCGGAGTATGGCCGATCGCGGACGCAATGATCTCTTGAAGAGGAATAACCCAGTTCAGCCACCAGTCGACAACGGTCAAGGGGCTGACAGCGTCAATCCGCAGAACAGGTGTAAATGGTGTGGCAAAGCTATGGGGATCGCTGCGCCTCCGCCCAGCAAAGTATAGCTTCATTGAAACATTGTCACGATGCCACTTCCAGCATTTGTTGTTGCGCGCGATCGAGGAGGACGATTTTTCCTCGTCAAATTGTGTTTCGGCCGGACTGACGTCGATAATTCTATCGAGTCCCTCCAGCTGCAGCTCTATTGATCGGTACGTACGATGCTCATCTTTCTTGAAAGGCTTCTCTGAGAGTATCGCAAACGCTCCGTTAGCGCATCCGCGACCAATGTACCAGTACTTATCGTGACCAATGTACCAGCACTTATTGTGATCAATGTGCCAATAATTGTAATGTCCATTTATTAGGGCGAAATAGGTGCCAGCAGACAGCCTTCCGGTAAGACGGTCAAAACTGCCGATTTGCGAAAGGTCGCCCTTACCGTTTTTGAAGATAATCGGCAGCTTTCCGTAAAACGACCCACGCGGATCGTGCCCGGTTGTGAGATCTAGCGTTCCGTTTAGTTCTACGGTCCCGCTTTCGTCGCCATCGCATCGGCCGTCACCGTCATTCCTGTTTTCTGACCTAACATCGGGAAGATTCCATGTACAGGGGTACTCTTGAGGTGAGAACGGCAGTTTTACTGTCTGAAAAACATCGTCTTGTCCCATATCTCTCGCTCCTGCTTCCGGCGGGTGGTCTCAAATCTGTGTCTTGGTGGTCGAGGGCCTTGCAGTCCTGGATGCGGGTCCCGGAGTGCTCGCCCACGGCGACGACGGTGGCCAGGCCGTAGCCACCGCGAGCCCGGAGACGACCAGGACGAGCGCAAGACGATCAGGGTCAGCCACGTCCGCATCATAAGCGGCCCCACCGACACGGTTTCGGCGCACTGGTTCTAGCGTCATGACCCGGGCCGCCCCTTCTGTGCGCCCTGGCCAACATCCCCCAGGGGCCGGCCGTCGGCGTCAGTGAGGCTGGCGGCGGCGAGGCGGCGGCAGAACTCGGCGTGGGCGACGGTCATCTCGGCCTCGCGGTCGGCCTTGGTGAAAGGGGCCTCGTAGCGGGAGAGGAAGTCGGTGTAGGGGCCGTCCTCGTACCAGGCCTCGAGCGGCTGGTCGGCGCAGGGGTCGAGCCCCGCCTTCTCCATGTCCTGGATGTAGGACATGAGGGCGGGGTGGTCGGCCTTGTCCTGGTGGACGCCGTAGGCCTGGTGGTGCTTGGCGATCTGGCGGCCCAGGGAGTCGAACCACATGGTGTGCTCGTACTTGCGCAGCACGCCGAACTGGGCGCGGTAGATGAGGCAGAGCTGCTCGGCGGTGAGCCCCAGCATTATGGCGCCCAGGGCGTCGGTCTCCACCAGGGCGGCACGGCGTTCGTAGTCGCTGCGCAGGGGCGTGTCCATGGTCCAGGTGGACAGGCCGAGGTCGCCCGCGTGGTCCCAGGTAATGGGCTCCTCCCCCGCCTGCGGGTCAGCGGGGTGCGGGGCCTCGGCCCGCGCCCGCTTGCCGACGGCGAGGGCGGGCCAGTCGGCGAAGGCGGGGGTCCACGCATCCTCCGGGTCCGTCAGAGGAGCGAGAGCCTTCCACAAGGGCTCAAAGTCCCGGGTGAGGCAGTTGAGGCGAAGCGTCCGCAGCAGCAGGTAGCGCCAGGCCGGGTGCTTGGTGGGGGCAGGGAGCTTCTCAATAAACTCGGTGTGAACATGCGTCTGCCCGGATACCTTGACGAGATAGTCCCACGGCAGCGAGCACCATTGACCGCACATGAGGACGGTCGCAAGAGCATCTTCTGGACGGGGCGAGAATCCCCCCGGACAATCGTCGCGCAGCGGCGATTGTCCGCGTTTACGGGCATGGACAGGCGCTGCGCATGTCGATGCCGTACACGAGTGTACGGCATCGACATGCGCAGCGCCTACGGGGATGAGGGCAGGGACCAGTGAGCGCACGAGCCCGGGAACAGTCATGCTACGCACTGCGACACGCCAGTAGTCCCAAGAAGGCACTCCACTCCAGCGATCAATGCGGGCATCATACTGCTCGCGCGACACGGCCCGCTGATAGTTGGTGCGAGGGACGCAGAACTCGGAAAGCTCCTCCAGATCCCATGAATCATAATCGGAGTTGTGCTTCACAACCTCACGAGGATTCTTGGCAAAAGGAGTCCCCACATAGAAGTGAGGTCCTTGTAGGATCACCTCGTTCCACGAACTCGGCACCTCTGTGCGCCACACCATAGTCCCATCCTGCTTCGCACCTGTTTCATTCCAAGACATCGAAACACGAACATTCCGAGACCCAGACATGGTAGAATTATGCGCCAAAGATGCCAGCACTTCCTGGTGGTCTTGAAGAAGTGGACGCATCAACCGGGCTTGAGAAGCGGGAGTTTCGGAATCGTCGACGAGCTTACTCCAGACGCGGAGCACACTCTCATCAACCTTCACAATGCGTGCACAATGAGCACGTCTATCCCACCCGCCCTCTCGCAATTGAACCCCAGGTTTCTCGTCAGAGGTCGATCCACCAAGCGACCCCTCAAGAGTTTCAATAAGCTGCAAGCCAACAGCCTGAAGAAAATCAATAGCTCCGGGAGCGCCATAGATGTTCACACTAAAAAAAGTATGATGGTCTACTTCCTCAAATAAGACTGCCTCATTCTCGAAGCACCAGTGCCTTCTGAGACGCTTAAACACACCCTCGCGAAGTTTCCCGGCCTTCGGATCCATAAAATGACCTTCAGGATGAAGAAGGCCAGCAGAACCAACTTCACCCATCGAACGCCAAACACGCACCATAAACACCATATAGAGGTTGGTGCGAATACCTGACAACACATCATATTCTGAAGATGAGCCCAGAAATGCGGTAGTTCCAGCCGCAGACGCAAGGTCTCCCTGATATCTTGCAGATGCCTCAGATCTGGCGAGCACTTGCTCACGAAGCGCCTTGACGGCAGCAATAGGCTCCTTCTTCAAGTCGGTCAGCCCAAACCAGGGGTCGATCTCAGCCAAAGTGAGATCATCCTTCCAGTCCAGGCGCACCCACGGCGGGTTCCCGACCTGGAGGTCGAAGCCGCCGCGGGTGAAGACCTGGGCGAAGTCGAGCTCCCAGTGGAAGAATCCCTCCTTCTCGGTGATCTCCTGGACGGTGGCGAGCCAGGGGTGCAGCACCTGGAACTCGACGGAGGAGCGCATACCGGTCTCGGCGCGCTCGGTGCGCTCAATGAGGTCGAGGTCGTCGAACCCCGCCTGATCCACCAGGCGCTCGCTGTCAGCCGTCTGCACGGAGTCCAGGCCCAGGATGTCCTCCAGGGTGGCCAGCCACTCGCTCCAGTCGGGCAGTTCCTGCCGCCTGTCCAGCGGCCAGAAGGACAGGGCGCACCAGGCGTTCATGACGGTGCGCAGGCGCTGGTACATGGAGTCGGGGTCCGCGAGCGCGTTCTCAATGCGCTCACGGGTCACTGTGGAGGGCGGGGCCTGCAAGGCGTCGGGCATCCCCCAGACCTCAATGCGGCGGGAGGCCTCCTGCTCACTGACCTCCAGGCGCCGTGCCGCGATAGCCCAGAGCCTCTCCACGCGCCCGGCCAGGGCGATCAGGCGCTCCTCCTGGCTGGCTCGCCTGACCGTGCGCCTGCGCAGCTCCTTCTCCGCCTTGCGGCGTCTGTCCTCATCGGTCCTGCGTGCCTGCTCGGCCAGGTCGATCTGCTGGATCTCGCCGCCGAAGAGCGCCTCGGTAAGGGCCGTCCCGGCACCAGCTGAGCCGACCGATGCCACCGGGGCGCAGGCCGCCTGCTGATTAGCGGCTTCGTTCTCCAGGAATGCCTCGACCAGGGCGGCGTTGGCGTCGCGGCGCAGCACGTCATCGCGGCGGTGGTCGGGCCGCTTCAGCATGGTCTTGCGCCAGGCCCTCATGGCCTTGGCACCCGCCGAGTCGAGCTCCTTGGCCTGCTTGGCGTCGGCCACGGCGCCCCAGGTGGCCGAGGGCAGGAGGAAGTGGTGGACCTGTCCGGTGCCCAGGGTCCCCAGGGGCACGGCGGCCAGCCCCTGGTCCGTGGGGACCTCCTTGCTGTGCAGGGTCCTGGCCTTGCGCAGGGCGACCAGGTCGTAGGTGGCGCGGCGGGCCCCGATGAGGGAGTTGCCGCGCCTGAGGTGGAGGCCGAACCAGGGGGCGGCCAGGTGGGGCTGCATGACGTTGAGCCACATGGAGACCTCGGCCAGCTCCACGGCGGTGGCGTTGAGGTCCACGCCGTAGACCCGGTGCAGGGCGATCCACGCCTTGGTTCGGCGCCGCTCGGCGGGCAGCCGGTCGGCGTCGATCGTCTGCCCGAGCTCCTTCTGCCTGCGCTCCAGGTAGGCCTCGGCGAGCTGGTTGACGGCCTCGTTGGCGAAGGCCCCTGAGCCCAGGGCGGGTTCGCACACGCGCACGCCCAGGACCTCTGCGGCGGTCGTGTCCTCAGTGAAGAGCTCGGCCAGGGAGTGGCGCACCACGCACTGGGTGAGGACCTCGGGAGTGTAGTAGGAGGCGGAGCGCTCACGGTCGCGTCCCGACAGGCGGTAGGCGAACTCCCCCGCGCCGTAGCGGCGGATGCGCCTCTCCCCCGTCGTCGGGTCCGTCACCCTCACAATGTCGGAGTCCGCGTAGCGCCCAGAGTCGGCCTCCGGCACCAGCCAGGAGCCCTTGGAGGCGTCCCCGCCCTTGGCGACCTCGACCATCGGCTGGGTGGTGAGGACCCCGGAGTAGGACATGAGGCCCTCGTAGACGGCGCCGAGCTGGTTAATGCCCAGGTTCGCGTACGAGATCCACCCGCCGCGCCTGCGCGCCCCGCGTGATCCTTTGCCCGTGGGGGTGGACAGCAGCAGGAGGCGGAGCACCCGGTGGAGGGCGGCGTCGGAGAGCCAGTGGCGCACCCGGCCGTCCGTGCCGTCAATGAGCGAGGTGCGGGAGCGGGCGAACAGGTCCGCGCGCAGGTCCTCCACCGGCATCTCCTGCACGCCGGGGACGTCACCGGACACCAGGCGGAAGAGGACGTCGAGGGAG
>ERZ773087.2285-NODE-2285-length-10323-cov-119.771621_pt1 | contig 10323 bp, 10 predicted proteins | sample MGYA00511375_ERZ773087 | MGnify/ENA primary metagenome ERZ773087 (study PRJEB29015, sample SAMEA2737995) | human oral metagenome | biome: human oral; feature: human-associated habitat; material: dental | place: China | collected 2063 ...
TCACTGGCGAAGAAAAGATCATCGACACCGAAGGCCGCGTCGACCGCTTCAAGGCGCGCCAAGCTGCCGCTAAAGCCCGTCGCAAGGCTCTCGTCAACAAAGCAAAAAAGGCTAACGCCGCTGCCGCTGCCAAGGCTCAGCAAGCTGCCGATGACAAAACCAGCGACAACAACGCTAAGCCAGCCAAAAACTCCAAAAAAGCCAAGAAATAGCCGCTAAAAGCACCTCTCGCGAGGTGTTTTTTAGTTTCGGGCGCTATTTTACGGCACAGGTCCCAGCCACAATATTTTTCGATGCCTAGGCGTCTTGTCCGCGCGTTCGCAAAAATTCTTCCAAGTCTGCATTCAATTGAGCGGCCTTTTCACTATTTGGATCAAACATTTCAGACTCAAAAAAGACGGAGCTTAGGCTTAACTTATTACCGTTAGCATCCTTGTGCGATATACGAAACCATTCAATACCTTCAGGCTTAATGCATGCCCCATAAACACAGTTTTTGTCCCATTCCATATCCCGCACTGTTAACTTTAGCTTATCAGTCGGCCCTGCAAAAGCTTTTTTTAATACGATAACTAAGCCGGCTTGTTTCTTTTGTCTAGCATAATGACCATAACGTTCATCGTAGCAAAAATCACCCGTACCCTTGCGCTCGTAAGCATCAAAAGCCACCACGTACTTATCCACCAGCTCACCATATTCACCAATAGTACTAAATGGACTAAACAGTCGAGCCCTCACACTAAATTTTGGATCGCTAAAGGGCGTATTATTCAAAGTTAATTCCTTCTTGCCAATAGCGTTGCTAAGGTGTCTTATAGGGTCAGACGGCCGGACTACATCGTGATGCTCAATTTCATCAGGATGCTGTAACATTTTTATGACTCTACTGGCTAATTCTAATTCCGGTGTCTCTCTAGTTTCGTATACGCCATAGTTTTTAGTAATTTCCCGTCTATCCATTTATTTAAAACACTCCTTGAATTTCAGTACTCCAACCATCCGTTCCGCCTCTAGCTTTAACATGTCCATTACCAACCTTCACAATTTGCCGCGGTTATACATGTCTTTTGACACTTCGCAGCTTTTAGAGGGAACAGCTACCGGCAGCAAAGCTATACGAAGGCCCTCGCCCGTAGATTTTGGCCTATCAATCGACCTGCTCATCTTACTATTATATAGTATAATGTTTTACTTGTCAATATATGCTATAATTTTATAAGTTATGGCAAAGATCTCTCTCGATTTAGACGCGTTGAAAGCCGAACGCGCTCGCCTCGGCGATTTTTTGGCGCAGCCTGATGCCTACAATTCACCGGATTTTACTACCAACAACAAACGTTTCGCCGAGCTAGAAACCATTATCGCTACCGTTAGCGAACGCGATACTGTAGAAAAACAGCTAGCGGAGGCAAAAAATCTAGCCCAGGGCAACGATGAATTAGCCGAACTAGCCAAAGCAGAGATTCCCGAGGACGAAGCTAAAATCACCGAACTCGACGATAAGTTATTCATATTACTAACACCCAAAGACCCAAACGACGAGAAAAACATCATCATAGAAATCCGCGCTGGCGCTGGTGGCGACGAAGCCTCGTTATTTGCGGCGGAGCTGTACCGCATGTATCTACGCTGGTGCGAAGCCAATGGCTATAAAACCGAGCTTATCAGCGAGTCCGCTAACGATTCCGGCGGGTACAAAGAAGTTATTTTCATGGTCAAGGGCGACGCGCCATATGCCAAATTGAAATTTGAAGGCGGCGTCCACCGCGTCCAACGCGTCCCAGTCACTGAAAGTCAAGGCCGTATTCATACCAGCACCGCCACTGTCGCCGTCTTACCCGAAGCCGAAGAAACTGATGTTGAAATCAACCCGAACGACCTGCGCGTAGATATTTACCGCTCCAGCGGCCATGGCGGCCAGAGCGTCAACACCACCGACTCGGCGGTACGCATTACTCACCTGCCAACTGGCATCATAGTTACCAACCAAGACGAAAAGTCGCAGATCAAGAACCGCGAAAAAGCCATGAGCGTGCTGCGTTCGCGGCTGCTGCAGATGAAAATTGACGAAGAAAACGCCAAATTAAGCGCTGAACGGCGTTCGCTAGTCGGCACTGGCGACCGCTCAGAGAAGATTCGCACCTATAACTTCCCGCAAGACCGCATCACCGACCACCGTATCCGTTATAGCCGCAGCAATATCCCTGCCGCCATGAACGGAGACATCAACGATTTGATTGAACAGCTGCAAGCTTACGAACGAGAGTTAAAAGCGCAAAACGCCGACCAGCAATAATCTATCGCCCGCCTCGCCCCTGATCATATTAATTTAGTTTGACCGCTACAAACTTGCATTTTATACTATTCGTATGAATATATCGGCATGGCTCGATCACGCAATCAAACAATTACGAGAAATTGGCGTCGATTCTGCCAGGTTGGATGCAGAACTTATCTTGGCTAATACGCTGCGGAAAAATCGCATCTACCTGCACGCTCACCCCGAAGACGACATCGACCCGCGGCGTGTTGATATTGCTAATGCTCGGCTGCGTCTGCGATTAGAACGCGTACCGCTTGCTTATATTTTAGGTTACCGCGATTTTTACGGCCGAAGATTTACAGTGTCGCCGCAGGTTTTAGTACCTCGTCCAGAGTCAGAAGCCATCATAGAGCTGCTAAAAGAACTTGGCGTTTCTGGCAAGCTGCTAGATATCGGCACCGGTAGCGGCTGCTTGGGCATCACCGCAAAATTAGAGATCCCGAAACTTAACGTAATTTTATCTGATATTAGCCAACCAGCTTTACGCGTTGCCCATCAAAACGCTGAAAAATTTCAGGCCGACGTCGCTCTGACAAAAAGCAATTTGTTGCGCGCCGTACCTGGTAAATTCGATATAATTATCGCTAATTTGCCATATGTCGACCGTTCGTGGCAGCGCTCGCCCGAGACTAATCATGAACCAGCATTAGCACTCTTCGCCAAAGACGAGGGGTTGGCGCTAATCTACCAACTGATAGACCAGCTACCAGTACACTTAAATCCTGGCGCCCTAATTTTTTTAGAAGCCGACCCGCGGCAGCACGGTGCAATAATAGCCTACGCTGGTTCGCGCCAACTGCGGCATAAGCTAACACGCGGCTTTATCGTCGTACTACAAGCATAATTTACTATTCTTGATAGGCCGCTAGCGTCGCTTTGATATTTATCGTTTTACCGCTGCGCATCACCGTCAAATCAATAGTATCGCCCGGCTGATACTGCCCGAGAACGCTTGATAAATTACCTCGCGCGCCCAATTCAGTACCATTAACCTTGGTAATGATATCCTTGTCTTGAATACCGGCTTTAGCGGCCGGGCTGTTAGCGGTAACACCAACGTCTTCGCTGCGGCCGCCAGTCACGTACGCGCCATATTTTGATGGCAAACTATAATGCTTAGCTATTTCCGGCGTGATATCCGTGTAATTGACGCCCAGATACGCTCGCTGCACGCCTTTGCCAGCCAAAACTTGCTGGATTGTACCTTTTGCTGCATTAATCGGGATCGAAAAGCCAATTCCTTCAGCATTCGAAGCTACCGCTGTATTAACACCGATAACCTGCCCGCTGTAGTTAATTAACGGCCCGCCAGAATTGCCAGAATTAATAGCCGTATCGGTTTGCAGCATATCAGTCAGAGATTCCCGCGAGTTACCGCTGCTATCGCTCGCCGAGACCGCCCGGCCCTTACCAGAAATAATACCTTTAGAAACGGTGTTCTGATACTGTCCTAGCGCATTACCGATAGCAATAACGTTCTGCCCGACTCGTGCTGTCGACGAGTCGCCTAGTGCTGCTGGTGTCAAGTTATTAACGTCTTTAATCTTTAAGTAAGCCAAATCATTCAACGGATCGGCACCAACTAGCGATACCGCATCGTAAGTCGACCCGTCCGAGGCTACAATCGTAACCGACTGCGCGCCTTCTACAACATGCTTATTAGTAAGAACGAATCCGTCTTTACTGATAATAATACCCGTACCGGCCGCCTGCACCTGGCGAGAACCGCCAAATAGCGATTGTGACTTGGTATTGGTGACTATCGACACCACGCTTGGCGAAACTTTATCAATAATATCAGAAACAGAAGCCTCCTTGCTATCAGCCGCCAGATTACCGTCAGCGAAAATATTCAGAGAATTGCGGCCTCCTCGCATTAGCAGCGTACAAGTTATGCCACCAGCCGCCAAAATAATCGCCGCAATCACGATAGAGATCGCTAGCCAAACCGTCTTCTTCTGGCAAGGTTTAGTAACCGCAACAACCTGAGGCGGTAGCGGCTGTGAGTCTGACGATCGCGGTGTAGCATTTTCCTGCTTATTATTCATCAGAAACCTCCTCTATTCGATAATTTGATCATATCCATTATACTTACTATGCGCATACAGTCTTAAAGAATCCTTAAAAATCCGCTTAACGCCCTACAAAGCATCGCTGCCGCTCAAAACCGCAAAGATATACGCCACAACCATCGTCATTGCCGTTAATAATATCGGCATTGCAATATCAGCGAAGCGAACTTCGCCGTGTTTATGATAGCTGCGTGCTGTCCGCTCAGCCACGAAACCCATCAATACTGCAAATATAGCGAATTGCGATACCTTGATAGCAGCTAAACCAGGAACAGTATAAGCAATCATCCAATAATACGAAATCCAGCCGAGTTCAGCGCACACTGTTGCTGCTGCTATCGCGTAAAGATTAGTACTGATTCCCTCGTAACGGCTAGCTACATGCCGCGCTGACGCATAAGTAATCACCCAAACAACTGCTACGAAATAAAACGAATCCCATGAATAAGCTGTCAACGACAGTGTCACTAGCCCCAAGAACAGCGCAGTACCAGCCTGAATAACCGCGTACGTGTATTTTGAGCGCTGCTTGATAAATAGCAGCCAGACAATATGTAACGCTGTTAGCCCCAGCTGAAGTATCATGTACCCGCCCGACAGCCAAATTAACAGCGCAAAACTAACGCCAACTATAATATCCACCAAATTAGACAAAACATTAGCCGCCCAAAAACGCGGCCTTACCGACAAAATCCGCCATTTGCCAAGCGCCACCAGCAGCAAAGCAAAAATTGGCGAATTAGTTACATAAATAGTTCCAAACACCGCCAGCGCCAGTAAAATATTAAGCGATGCATAAGCCAGCGAGCTTGCCTTAGAGCTATACTTATGCTTTTTTGTTGAACTCATACCGCTTAATTATACCACCTTAGTATTGTTTCTATAACCCGCCTACTCGCCGGCATTCGGCTTGACTGCTATGATAATAACGTAGTCTACCTCTGCATTATATTTGACGCCTGGCACGCTCTGTACCGCTTCTGGGGCAGCGCCGTAAAGCGACTGCAGCTTTACAGACGTAGCTGTCTTGGCGCGCGTTGAGACTTTATATATCTTGTTGCTAGAATACGAGCCGTTTTGCGGCGCATTACCGACAGTACTAACCGTCATGCCAAGCTCAGTTAATTTATCAGCTTGTTTTTGCGCCACGCCTGATACGCCAGTAGCATTAAGTACAACGACGTTAGCATTTTCTTTAGTGATGTCTGTCGCATAGAGGTTTTTCTTGACGAAAGCTCGCAGCTGGCTGTAGTCATACGTTCCGGCGGTCGGCACCACCGAACTAGCGCCGCCGTACGTGCCACTTGTCAAGATAGCCGGCTCGGCATCAATTAAGCTGATACTTTTGATATTATCGCTTTTGATGTCGTGTACTAGCTCGACCAGCGTACGTACTTCGCTCTTTTCGAAATTAGTTCGTAAATTCTTGCCAATCGCGTCGATAATACCAGAAATTTTAGTAAAATCTGCCAGCGTGCCGGCACTTAAGGCCTTGTCGCGAATAGCAACCATAATCTTTTGCTGGTTTTTTTCGCGGTCGAAATTAGACTGTTCGAAACCGTACGTTGGCGCTCGGTCGCCGCGCGCCATCGCCAAATACAGCGCGTGCTCGGCATCTAATTCTACTTCACCGTTTGGATAGCTAATATAGTGGCCGCGCGGACAACGCTGAGACTTCTCGGCAGACGTCGTACCACACTTCCAGTCAAAATTACTATCCATCACACCATTCGGATTGCGGCTATCGATGGTAATCTTGATACCGCCAAGCGCCCCCACCAAATCACGCATCACGCTATAATTCAGGTGAACCGAATATTGCACATCAATACCAAATATATTACCAACAAAAGCTCTAGTTGCCGTCTGACGCTCTTCCTCGGCGTTATCGCTCGACCAATTATCGTTGACGCAGTTAAAATAAGCGTTAATCTTGCCAGAATAACCCGCTTGGCAGCTCTTACCATATTTGACGTATAAGTCTCGAGGCACGCTAATCATATAAGCATTCTTTTTGTTCTGGTCAACGCTAAGGATCATCATCGAGTCGGTTAGATATCCCGCTTCGTGGCCAGCGTCGTCTTCTGAGGTGCCAAGTATCAAAATGTTGCTGCGGCCATGAGCATCTTGCTTGAGCGGTTTCTTCTGTACAAAACCGAATATATCGCCCTTAAAAACAGCATTGCCCGCCATCAAAGCCCGTACTCCCAGGAAAATACCAATACCAAGTACAATAACAGTTATTGCGATTGCCGCACGCTTGGCGATTTTTTTCCAATCGCGCTTTTTTTGGCCATTTTTTGGCGAGCCTTTGCCAGAATGTTTGGATGGAGATAGATCAAGATTATTACTAATCTCGCGCAAAGACTCATCAATATCGCCGCGAACACCTCTATTTGGCGCCGAAGTAATCGGCCGCGGCGGCAATTGCTGCTGGCGCCGTACAGACACAGTATGCCCCATATCGCCGAAATTAACCGCTGGCTTTTTCTGGCTATCAACAGGCGCTCTGCGCGCAGGAGTATTTCGCGGTACAAAACCGTCTATCGCTCGCTTCACCATATCTATGTACTATAAAGGATTTTAGCTAAAAAATAAATATCACGCTTATTGTTTCGTTGGTTTTTGCCGATAAGCAGAGTATAATAAGTGTAATGGAAGCTAGCTACCTCACCCGCCATCCGCGCTTTCGGGATTTTTTAAATTTTAGCGGATTTGTTATTGCAGTGCTAATTGGCACTTTGCTATTAAATGCTTACGTTTTTCGCAGTTTTTCCGTCTCTGGACACAGCATGGATAATACTCTCGCCGACGGCGACCGGTTAATCATTAACCGAATACCTGTAACCATGGCACAGATACAAAATAAACCGTATTTGCCAGAACGTGGAAAGATTGTTGTTTTTGTTAATCCCGTCTATAGGCCTGGAGCGCCAGATCGCTACATCATCAAACGCGTAATTGCCTTCCCCGGCGAACGCGTCGTTGTCAAGGACGGCGTGCTAACAGTTTACAATAATAAATATCCCGAAGGCTTTCATCCAGACGACAGCACGCGCAAAAACAACGTCGGTCCAAAATCGCCAACTAGCCACAGCGGCGAATGGACAGTGCCAGAAGGCTCTATTTTCGTAGCGGGCGATAATCGAGTCGGCGACAACTCATTCGACTCGCGTAGCGGACTGGGCTTCATTCCAACTTATGATATTGTCGGACCAGTGGCTCTGAGAATCTTTCCACTAGGCAATATAGACTCGTTTTGAGTTTAAAATTAAGATTACAAGCTAGCAGCCTAAAAATTCAATATGTAATTTTTACAACGTTAGATTAGTACAGTTCGGAGTTATTCACCCAACAACTTAGCAATTCGCTCGAAATCTGCTTGATCCTTGAATGAAATAATAATCCGTCCGGCGCCTTTTCGAGTCTCTTTGACGGCGACTGGCGTTCCGAAGCGTTTAGCAAAACACTCTTCTTCGCGAATAAATCTCGAGCTGCGGACGGCTTTTCTGCCTTTAGTCGATGCTGTGCCATGCAACTTCTTATAATTCGAAACATAGCGCTCAATCGTCCGCGCGCTCCATTGCTCTTTTATAATTATCGGGACAACCCGCAAAATTTCTTCTTCCGGCAGGCTCGTCAACGACCGCGCCTGGCCTTCGCTTAGTTCGCCGCGCGCTACTATATCGCGCACCGCCCCCGGCAAGCGCAACAAGCGCATAGTATTAGCAATCGCTGCCGACGTTTTACCGACACGCTTGCCAATATCATCTAAAGTCAGATTAAATTGATCACGCAGCTTCAAATACGCCGTCGCTGTTTCTAGCGGATTAAGGTCGCGGCGCTGGATATTCTCGATCAGCGACAGTTCTAACCGATGCTGGCCCGATAACGTCCGCACCAGCGCTGGAATTCGATCAAGCTTCGCCAGCTTAGAAGCCCGGAAACGACGTTCGCCGGCCACAATCATATAGCCGTCGCCATGCGGTCGCACCACTACTGGCTGTAATACGCCATGCTCCTTGATCGATTTACTCAATTCAACCAACGCATCATCATCAAATTCACGGCGCGGCTGATCTGGATCGGGCATAATTGACGCTAATTTAATATAGCGCAAATCGCTAACGCGTTCATCTTGCTCGGCTGTCGGATCGAACGATTCGTCTAGCAGCTCTGTCGGAATAAGCGAGTCAAAACCTCGCCCTAGGCCCTTTTTAGCCGGCACGCTCAATCACCTCCTTGGCTAGCGCTTTATAAGCGCGAGCGCCTTTACTAAACCTATCATACGCGCCAATCGGCAAGCCGTGGCTCGGTGCCTCAGCCAAGCGGACATTGCGCGGAATCTTCGTTTTGAACACTTTAGCTGGAAAATGCTTAGAAATCTCGTCTAACACTTGCGTTGACAGTGATGTGCGATTATCAACCATTGTTGGCAGCACACCTACCAAATCAAGCGTTGGATTGAGATTTTTGCGCACTAGTTTCATCGTTTCCAGTAGCTGGCCTAGGCCCTCTAATGCATAGAATTCTGCTTGTACCGGCAGCAAAACATACTGAGCGGCAATTAACGCATTAACTGTCAACAAGCTCAAACTCGGCGGACAATCAATGATAATGTAATCGTACTCTATGGTGCAAGCCTTGATAGCATATTTCAGGCGGCTGAAACGATAATCAGTCTGAGCCAGCTCTACTTCGGTATTAGCTAAGGTTGGCACAGCAGGCACCAACGATAGGTTATCAAACTCGGTCGGGATTGTTACTTCTACTAATTTTTTACGGCCGAGAATAGCATCGGCGATAGTTACTTCTAAGCTCTGCTTATCAATACCTAAGCCGCTAGTTGCGTTACCCTGCGGATCAAAATCAATCAATAGAGTCCGCTTGCCCATCTTCGCCAGATAGTAAGCCAGATTGATTGACGTTGTTGTCTTGCCCACGCCGCCTTTCTGATTGGTAACTGTTATGATAGATGCCACTGTTTATCTGCCCTCTCTGCTTACGTTTAATTATACCACAAACATCTAGTAAATATGAAATTGCCCTGCTTCAGAGAACAGGGCAATTTATCAAGTTTGTATCTACTATTTAATCGACGTAATCTCGATCCGGCTATATTTTTGACGATGGCCGTTTTCTTTGTGAACGCGTTTTTTAGCTTTATAGCGGATGACGCGGATTTTATCGCCTTTGACTTCCGCCTCAACAGCTTTCGCTTTTACCACCGCGCCTTTTACCGTTGGCGTACCAACTTTTGTTTTATCACCATCAATCACTAAAAGTGCGTCGAGAGTGAGTTCTTTTGTGCCTTCAGGGAGGAGATCCACCAAGAGGGACTCTTTTTCGCTGACAATGTATTGCTTGCCAGAGATCTTTACGACTGCTTTCATTTCGTTCCTTAATATATATTTACTATCAGTAGCCAATTATAACAGAGATGGATAATACGTGCAACTAGTTTGCCTGCAGCCGAGCCATGGCGTTATTAGCACGCAGCCAGCCGCTCGGCGAACCGCATTCCATGTAGTCGCCTTTAGCCTCGCCCACCGCGATGATACCGCCACTCGCAATATACGCATTGATAGCATCGGTCAACTCAAATTCGCCGCGCTGCGGATTGGCAGGCAGCGTTCGCGCCAGCTCGAAAATCTCTTTATTGAGAACGTAAAAGCTTGAATTACTGAGATTACTCGGCGCTTCTTCCAGCTTCGGCTTCTCAATGATGCGGACAAAATTACCCTGCTGGTCGGTTTCGATGATACCCGTCTGCGGGATGAATTCTTCCTCGACAGGATTACCTAACAAGCCAGCCGACAGGCCGCGCGCCTCCACCAGTTCCGCCAGATCAGCCGCATTTGAACCACCATCACCACGCCAGAAAAATTGATCGCCCATCACCACAAACGCCGACTCGCCTGGATCAAT
>ERZ773087.2287-NODE-2287-length-10318-cov-9.821592_pt1 | contig 10318 bp, 8 predicted proteins | sample MGYA00511375_ERZ773087 | MGnify/ENA primary metagenome ERZ773087 (study PRJEB29015, sample SAMEA2737995) | human oral metagenome | biome: human oral; feature: human-associated habitat; material: dental | place: China | collected 2063 ...
CGCTCAGCCCGCTCGCAAGTCCTGCTTCAAGCTGTCCCTTCGGGATCGCAAGCAGCGCCGCACGAAATGCCTCGGTGAGGAGAGCAATCGTATTCAGTGTAAAGATAAAGACCGCGTAATAAAACGGATCGACTGCCTCAAATACGTTGATCTCCAGCCCCAAATCCTTCACTGCAGCATTGACAAGGCTCGGAAGGAGACTGTAGAGCAGGAGAATCTGCAGGATCAACGGCGTACCGCGCACAAAGGAGACGTAGAAGCGTGCGATCGTCCCGCCGACGCGCCGCCCGCGCACGCGCAGGACGGCAAAGTAGAACGCCGCGGGTGCGGCGAGTACGAGAGAGAGTGCAGTCAGAGAGAGCGTCACGCCCGCGCCCTGCCACACGAGCAGGAAGGTTTCCTGCATAAAGTCAAGATCCAGCTCCAACGGTGTCCCCTCCTCTCCCTGTCGCTTCCTTCGTATCCGCAGCGCGCAGACTTGTACCGACATCAAGGTGCTTTTCCACCGCAGCAAAGACCTGCTCAAGCAGCAGCACGAGCACCCAGTAGATGAGCAGCGCGGCGAGGTAGACCTCAATCCCGTATGCGCCGAAATTCTGCGCGATGATGAGATTGCCCTTGCCGATCATATCGATCAATCCGATTGTATAGGCGAGAGAACCTTCCTTCAGCAGATTGATCGTCGCATTGCCGAAGTTCGGCAGTGCCACGAGTGCCGCCTGTCCCAGGATCACGTGCCGGAACGCCTGAAACGGCGTCAGCCCCGCACTCACCGCCGCCTCGTACTGCCCGCGCGGAACGGCTGTGTACGCCGCGCGGAATACCTCCGAGATATACGCACTGAAGAGCAGCGTAAATGTAATGATGGCAAAGACCGCACGGTGCAGCTCATTCATGTCGTACCGAAATGCCGCCTCCATGAGCTTTGGCAGACCGTAGAATACGATGAACAGCAGAACAATCGATGGTGTGCAGCGCATGACGTACACATATGAGAGTGCCGCCAATCGGAGCAACGCAGTACCACTGAGATTTGCCCACGCAAGAAGCCCCCCAAGGAGAGACCCGAGTGCAATGCTGACGAGAGCCACGAGGAGGGTCACATCGAGATACGCAAGAAGATCGGGCAGCACCTGCGCGATCATTCCTATGTCAAATGCCCGTGTTTCCATCCCGTATGGCTCCTTTCATCAGTTCAGATATGCCGACAGGCTCTCCCCGAAATATTTCTGCTCAAGCTCCGCAATCTTGCCCTCGGCACGCAGCTCCTCGATCGCCTTGTCATATTCATCCGCAAAAGCCTGTTCCTTCTTGTTGAAGATCGGATAGGTCGGAATCCCCTTGTAGCGGATGTACGTCAGCTTGTCGCTGAACGCATGATAGGGTGCATCCGCCTTCTCGATGTTGTTCTTGTAGCTCAGCTCGACCTCAAGATAGCCGTCGTAACGCCCCTCCATGACCCAGCTGTATGCGTCCGCATTCTGGAAAGCCTCGGACGAGGTCAGCTTGATCTGGTTGTCTGGGTTCTCTTTATTGTAGGAATCGATGACCATATAGCGCGCATCCTGCGGCGCAATCGGGACGAGCTTGCCGCTGAACTTCGCAAAGGACGGCAGATCCTTGATCTCATTCGCCGTATCCTTGCGGATCGCAAGACCGATCACGCTCGCGCCGATGTTGTTCTTCGGAAACACATACTTTTTCTTGCGTGCGTCCGTAATCCAGATCCCCTTTGTACCCACATTGTACTTACCGGACTCGACACCGATCAGGAGATCGTCATCCGAGGTCGGTACAAACTTGAATTCATACTGCGGCAGCTTCTTCGCGACTTCCTTCATCACGGCGACCTCAAAGCCGTCCGACTCGCCCTGCTCATTCACATAGTCATACGGCACATAGTAGTTCGTGTGCGCGACCGTGATGGTCTTCTTGCCGTCTGCGGACTTCGTCCCGTCCGCGCTGTCCTTGCCGCAGCCGGTGAGCCCTGCTGCAAGCGCCGCCGCGAGGAGGCCCGTGAGTGCTGCCTTGCCGATTTTTTTGAAATTCATGTTATTCTCTCCCTTTTATCGTGCGCCTGCCGCGCCGCGAACCCAGTCAAAATGCTTCCAATCAATGTCACGCGGAACGGTGCAGTCTGCCCCGAGCAGGACGCCCGTACGACCCGCCGCTGCGATGATACGCTCGGTCTCCGCCTCGATCTCCGCACGCGTGCCGCGATAGAGTACATCCTCGGGCAGATTGCCGAATCCTCCAAGCAGCGCGTGCTGCGGGAAAATCCTGCGCCCCTCTGCAAGAGATACCCCCTCGACAACCGCCGCCCAGTTGATCGTCTTGGCGTCGTAGTCTCTGTACCAGTCGAGCTCGTTGCGGTGCCCTGCGTAGCCGCAGATGTGGAGGATATTGTAGGGGCTTGCCGCGTTCGCGACGCGCAGGATCTCCTTTTCGCCCGGTGCGAACACCTCCTCATAGACGGCGCGGTCAGCCCCCTCGCCGACGAGGTTCTGTAGGCTGAAGTAAATGCCTGTCACGCCCGCCTCCGTGATGACGCGATGCGCGAGTTTCGCCAGATCCGCCGAGATCACATCGAACGCCGTCTTGACCGCCGCCTTGTCTTCGCGTACAAGCTGCGCAAGGAATGCCTCATCCTCGGCAAGCGTGCCCGGCTGCATGAACTTGATCGTCGTACCCGCGCAGAAGAGATTGTAGAATGTCGCGATGTCGCTGCCGTAACGCCGCGTGATCTCCTTTGCATAGGCGACCTGCCGCGTAAAGAAGGGGTGATCGTCGGGAAGCGGCTGCACCTTCGCGAGCTCCGCAGCCGTACGTGCCTTCTGTACGACAGGGTTCGGATAGGAGAAGAAGCCGTCCGTCATGATCTTCACGAAGTCGGGCTGTGCCTCCTCGATGTAGCGAATCTCACCGTCCAGTACCTTCTGCTCCAGCTCCGGATGCGTGTAGGCATCCGCATGGATCTCATCGTCGAGGAAGTGAAACCAGAAGCCTGCGGGTACGCGCTCCACTGTTTTGCGATCCATCGCATTCAGTACCAGTTCTTTTTTTCCTGTTGCCATGTGATACTCCATTCTTCAAAACATTGTTTGTTTATATGTTTTAATCAACTGTGTGCACATCATACACAGAAATAACATTCTTGTCAAGTATGTTTTATATATTTTCTTGTTGACATGGAATGGAACGGGCGCGTATAATGAGGAAAATATATCGGTGAGATATGGGACACTCCTCGCGAACGCTTAGTTACGCAAGCGATCGCGTGCTTATTCGCCTAGATACCTGCGGACTTCTTAAACGTGCTGCGCTTGAACGAAAGAAATCCGCAGGGGGCGAAACGCTCGCTTTACTCCCTTGCTCCACTAGGGTTCGCTTAGGAGTGTCCCAACATCACACTGTAAATATATCTCAAATTATAGGTCTGAGGGAGGACATATTTATGAAGGATTTCTCTGCTGAGGTACATGGCTGCCACACGTATGATGCGACGGGGGCACTCACCACGCCCGTCTATTTGTCTGCAACGTTCCGCCATCCCGCATTCCGTGAGAGCACGGGCTACGACTACGGGCGCGTCGCCAACCCTACGCGCTGCGATTTCGAGCGCGCGATCGCCCTTCTCGAAGGGGGCGGGCGTGCATGGGCACTCTCCTCCGGCATGGCGGCGGTCAACCTCGTCTTTGCGCTCTGCAGGGCGGGCGATCACGTCCTCCTGCCCGAGGATCTCTACGGCGGCACCGTGCGCCTTGCCAACGACATTTACAACCATTACGGCATCAACTTTGAGTACATCGACATGCGCGACACAGCACTCATTCGGGCAAGAATGCGGAAAGAGACAAAGCTTGTCTTCATTGAAACCCCCTCAAACCCTATGATGTTCGTCACCGACATACGCGCTCTCGCAGAGATCGCACACGCGCATGACGCTCTCCTCGCTGTAGATAACACCTTCCTCTCACCGCATTTCCAAAAGCCGCTCGAACTTGGCGCAGACATTGTCCTAGAGAGCGGCACAAAGTATCTCTGCGGTCACAATGACGTGATCTGCGGCACGCTCACAGTGCGGGATGCGGACTCCGACCTCGCGAAGGAGATCGAGCTGCTCGTCAAATCCGAGGGGCCAAACCTCTCTCCGATGGACTCGTGGCTCATGCTGCGCAGCCTAAAGACACTCGGCGTGCGCGTCGAGCGTCAAGCGGAGAGTGCGCTCACCATCGCTCAGTGGCTGCGCACACTGCCAGAGGTCACGGATGTCTACTATGTAGGCCTCCCCGATCACCCGCAGTACACGCTCCATCAGTCCCAGAGCACGGGCTGCGGCGGCATGATCTCATTCAAGGTGAAAACGCCCGCCATCGCGCAAAACGTCCTCGCACATCTAAAGCTCATTGCATTCGCCGAAAGCCTCGGCGGCGTCGAGAGCCTCCTCACCTATCCCATCGTCCAGACGCACGCGGAGATGCCGAAGGATCTCATTGAGCGCACGGGACTGGACGACCGTCTCCTGCGTCTCTCCGTCGGACTTGAGGACGTGGACGATCTGAAGGAGGATCTGGCACAGGCGCTCAAGAAGGCTGCTCAGGAAGGATAATAAATATGCCCATCAATTTTGACGAAATCATCGACCGCAGGAACACCTCCTGTCTAAAACACGACTTTGCCGTCGAACGCGGCTACCCTGCGGATATCCTGCCGTTCTGGGTCGCGGACATGGACTTCCGTGCCCCTGCCCCCGTCATTGACGCCCTCAAAGCACGCGCAGAGCACGGCATCTTCGGCTATACACAGGTGAAGGACGACTATTTCGCTGTCCTTCAGAACTGGTTCCGCACGCGCCATGACTGGACAGTTGAGCGGCGCGAGCTCATCCTCACGCCCGGTGTTGTCTTTGCGATCGCGACCGCCATCCGTGCCTTTACGATAAAAGGCGATGCCGTACTCATTCAGCAGCCCGTCTACTACCCCTTTGCAAATATGATTCGACAGAATGAGCGCGTGATCGTCGACAATCCCCTGCGTCTGATCGATGGACGCTATGAAATCGACTTCGCGGACTTCGAGCAGAAGATCATCGAGCATCGTGTAAAGATCTTCATCCTGTGCAGTCCGCACAATCCCGTCGGACGCGTCTGGACACGTGCGGAACTCGAACAGATCGCCGCCGTCTGCCTGCGGCACAACGTCATTGTCGTCGCGGACGAGATCCACGAGGAGTTCGTCCGCCCAGGCTTCCATCACATCCCGTTCGCCTCGCTCTCAGAGGAGGCAGCGGCGATCACCGTCACCTGCACCTCACCGAGCAAGACCTTTAACCTTGCGGGGCTGCAGATCTCGAACATCTTCATCCGAAATGCGCAGCTGCGCCGCCGCTTCAAGGAGGAGCTGAGCCGCACGGGCTACGACGAGCCGAACACACTTGGGCTTACAGGTGCAAAGGCAGCATACGAGCACGGCGCGGAGTGGCTCACCCAGCTGCTCGCCTACATTGAGGAGAATTACGCACGCACCAAGAGTTTCCTCGCAGCACATCTGCCGAAGGTACAGATCATCGAACCCGAGGGAACCTATCTCCTCTGGCTCGACTTCCGTGCCTACGGACTCTCGGATGAGACACTCAACGAGAAGATCATCCGCGAGGCGCATCTCTGGCTCGACGACGGGCCGATCTTCGGCGCAGGCGGCAGCGGCTTTCAGCGCATCAACATCGCCTGCCCGTGGGCGACACTCGAAATGGGACTTCAGAATCTCGCCGTGGCATTTGCCTAAAATCGCACAAAAATAGGAGACACCGCATCTTCACGGTGTCTCCCATTTTTATGTTCATTCATTTTCTCTAAAATACTGCCACGCGTCCATAACATCAAGAAACGCGCCGTCGAAGCCCGCCGCCATAATCATGTCGAGGTAGGCGTTTGGACTGCCGTAGAGGAGGTCATGCCATTCCTTGAACCAGTAGCGTGCCTTGTAGCTGCCCGGCCACGCGGGATTCGGCTCTGCGAGCCAGTGCGGACGCTCATTCGTCCATGTGCTCTGCCAGTAGGGGCGATAGTCCGCCGCCTCGCCGACGCTCATGTAGGAGAGGAGGAGGCGCTGTCCGCCGTTCGCCTTGCGCTTCAGCCGCGCGGTCTCCTCGCGCGTGAGCGGACGGTCGTCATAGTAGAGGTCGACGATGAGAAGATCATAGTTCGTCGCGGCGAGCGCGGCAATGTAGGATTCACGTGTCTTGAAATGCTCGGGATTCAGCAGCACGAGGAAGTTCTTCACCTGCCTGAGCTGCGTGACATCATCCGCATTCTCGTGCATCGGGCGGCGGTCGGGAATCACATTGAGGAGGCGGTCGCCGCCGTCGGCGACATAGCCCTCCGCCGCGCCCAACTCCTGCACGTGACGGATCTTCTTACCCTTTACATAGTCGAGGACAAAGACCTGCTTGCCCGCGAGCAGCGGCTTGCGGAGCATTGCCGCGAGAAATTCATCTGTCTCGCTGTCATGGCGCTCCGCCTTCTCCCCGTCCTCCTCGTAGCCGTCATAGAAGCGGGACTCCATAAAGAAGCCGTCGAGCGCGCCGACAAGACGCGCGACATTCTCCTCCGAATTGTCCTCCGTCACCTCGAGCAGTCCTGTGGAACCGTTACCTACTAGGAGGAAGGTGGGGATGCGTCTCCGTGCATAGTCACCGAGCTGCTCCGTGAAATCGACCATCGCCATCTCGGGTATAACACTCTCTTCCTGCGGAACAACAATCGCCTGCGCCGCATGCGTCATCCCGAAGACGACGACTATTCCCAACAGAAATGCAACAAGCCCCCTTTGCACTATTCGCATAGCCACTCCCTTCTCTATCGACGACAGTAGCAAATTGGTATTCCGACATCATCACCTACACCACGAAGTCTAGCATGCGACGATGTCTGTGTCCATTGAAAAAAGCTGCCACAGAAAATCATCGCTCTGCAACAGCTTTATATATCTTCAAGCAGGACTGTATCCTACTTATCCTGAAAGAGATCTGTGGAGAGGTAGCGATCGCCCCCATCAGGAAGGAGGACGACGATATTCTTGCCAGCGAAGTCCGGACGGCGTGCAAGTTCCACCGCTGCCGCAAGGGCAGCGCCCGAAGAGATCCCGACCAGTGCGCCCTCGCGGCGTGCGAACTCTCTGCCGTAGGCAAAGGCATCCTCATTCTTCACCTGGATGATCTCATCGTAGACCTTCGTGTCGAGCGCCGCGGGGATGAAACCTGCACCAATACCCTGGATCTTATGCGGGCCCGGCTTGCCGCCTGAAAGGACGGGCGAATCGACGGGCTCCACGGCGACAACATGAATGGAAGGCTTCTTGCTCTTGAGATAGCGGCCGACACCCGAGACCGTACCGCCCGTACCGACACCTGCAATAAACGCATCGATGTTGCCGTCCGTGTCCTCCCAGATCTCGGGGCCTGTTGTGCGCTCATGCACCGCAGGATTTGCAGGATTCTCAAACTGGGACGGGATGAAGGAGTTCGGAATCTCCTTCTGCAGCTCCACTGCACGCGCAATTGCGCCCTTCATACCCTGCGAGCCGTCCGTCAGCACAATCTCTGCTCCATATGCCTTGAGGAGGTTGCGGCGCTCCACGCTCATCGTCTCCGGCATCGTGAGGATCGCATGATAGCCACGCGCAGCTGCAATGGCAGCGATGCCAATACCTGTATTGCCGCTCGTCGGCTCGATCAGTGTCGCCCCTGGCGCGATCTTACCATCACGCTCCGCCTGCTCGATCATCGCAATTGCAATGCGATCCTTCACCGAACCCGCCGGATTGAAATACTCGAGCTTTACGACAATGTTTGCTGGAAGATTATACTCCTTTGCAAACGCCTTTGCCGCAAGCAGCGGCGTACGCCCGATCAGTTCCGTCACCGACTGATAGATATTTGCCATGATCCATTCTCCTTTAATTATCCTCTGTATAAAGTAAACATATCGAAAAAGTATGTTTATATATTACTCCCTTTTGCAGAACATGTCAAGAGCTCCGTAAAAAATAAAATCCCCACACAAAGGATTCTTTATGTGGCGATTCCATTGATCTATTTTCGCTCCGAATACCATCCTCATGTTGGCGCGAAATAGACCTTAATATGTGTTCCCTGGTCGACAATGTCGTTGACGCTGAGGTTCTGAGAGACGGCAGCACCCGTACCCTCACTCTCGAAGAAGAGTCCCCGCTGCTCGGCGAGACGCGCCGCCTCGCGCATGGAGAGCCCCGTGAAGTCCGGTACGATGGCCTTGCCCTCGGGCGGCACGGCAGCTGCCTCCATGCGCTTCTCCTCAGTGGCGCTGCGCACGGGTGTCTCCGGCTCTTCGACGGGCGTAAACGGGTTGCTCGACGGCTCAACGTGCGCATAGCGCAGCAGCTGGGCGAAGATGCGCGAGGCAACGGGCGCGGCAATCTGACCGCCGTAAAAGTTTCCGCCACGCGGGTCGTCGATCATGACGAGCACGGTGAAGATGGGATCCTCCACGGGGGCGAATCCGCAGAACGAGGCGATGTAGCGCCCCTCCATATAGCCGGAGGTGTCGAGGCGGATCTTCTGCGCAGTGCCGGTCTTGCCCGCGATGCGGTATCCCTTGACCCCTGCCTTCGAGCCGCCGCCCGTTGCAACAACCTGCTCGAGGAGGCCGATGAGCGTGCGGTTCACCGTACGCTGCAGCGTCTCGTGGATGGGCTGCGGCGTGCGCTCCTCATAGACGGAGCCGTCGGGGTTCTTGATCGCGCGCACGATATGCGGGCGCATGAGGGTGCCGCCGTTGGCAATTGCGGACATCGCCGTCACAAGCTGGAGCGGCGTCACGGCAATACTCTGCCCGATGGCAGTGGTCGCAATATCCGAGTCGCGCATATCCTCGGGCTTGAAGAGAATGCCCTCCTCCTCGCCCGGCAGATCGATCCCCGTCTGTGCGCCAAAGCCAAAGAGCCGCGTATAGTGCATGAGCTTCTCCGCACCAAGTGAGAGGCCAACCTGCGCAAATCCTGTATTGAGCGAATTCTTCACGATGTCGGTGAAGGTGACGGCGCCGTAGCTCTCATTACTCCAGTTCTGGATGCGCCTCCCCGATACCATGACGTAGCCGGGATCGAAAAAGACTTGATTTGGTGTGACGATGCCCTCCTGCAGCGCCGCACCTGCAACAATCGCCTTGAACGTGGAGCCCGGCTCATAGATAAAGGATACGGCACGGTTCTTCCAATTCTCCTGTGGATAGTCCCAGAAACGATTCGGGTTGTACGATGGACGCGATGCCATCGCGAGGATCTCCCCGGTCTTAGGATCCATGACGATCGCCGTGATGGAGGCAGGATTGTTCTCCGCCATTGCACGGTCAAGCTCCTGCTCTACCATGAACTGAATCGTGCTGTCGATCGTCAGCACCGCTGTCTTGCAGTAGTCGCCACGATAGGTACGCCGCCCGAAAAAGATGGAGTCGAGGATCGGCCGCCGCTGCCCGTCGACGGTCAGGCGCTCCTCGCGCACCTCACCCTTGAGCAGCGGATCGAGTGCCTGCTCCACGCCGTCGAGCCCTTCATCGTCCGTGCCGACGAAGCCAAGCAGGTTTGCGGCGAGCGCATCGTTCGGATAGTAGCGCTTCGCCTCGTTCTGAAAGCCGAGACAGTCGCTGTAGCCCTTCTCACGGATGACGGCGCGAACCGCCTCGTACTCACTGTGTTCAAGTCTCCGCTTGACCCAGACAAAGCCGCCGCCGACAGCGATATCATCGAGGACCTCCCTCTCCGTGAGCCCGAGGAGCGGAGCAATATCGGCAGCGATCTGCGCAGGATCGTGCGACTCGTAGACGTGGTTTGGGTCGATAAAGAGGGATTTCGTCATATTGCTGACGGCGAGTTCCTTGCCGTTGCGGTCAAGGATTGCACCGCGCAGGGACTGGATGCGGAACTCATAGCCGCTCTGGTCGCGCATGCGCTGTGCGAGTGCATCACCTTGAATCACCTGCAGATAGGCATAGCGAAACGTCAGGACAACGAGTGCGGCAAACATGAGTAGGGCGACGCGCGCAATGCGTCCCTGCAGCCTTGCCCGAAGATTCTTCATTGTTTTGCACGCCCCCCGTCAAATCGTTCCCGTGTCATCATACCATAAATCCACATGAAAAAAAAGCCGCCGCAGCGCTCTGCGCCGCAGCGACTTTCGTCAATGTGACGGAATCAGTGATGATCCTCTTTTTCTGCCTGTTCGATCTCCTCGCGGGTGACAACCCCCTGTGCGATGAGTTCGTTCACCCACGCGCCATGGTGA
>ERZ773087.2303-NODE-2303-length-10280-cov-3.422689_pt1 | contig 10280 bp, 9 predicted proteins | sample MGYA00511375_ERZ773087 | MGnify/ENA primary metagenome ERZ773087 (study PRJEB29015, sample SAMEA2737995) | human oral metagenome | biome: human oral; feature: human-associated habitat; material: dental | place: China | collected 2063 ...
CAACTCGCACAATTAAAAGACGAAATTGATTTTGTATGAATTGAAGAATGAAGTATCGCAAGAACTCCTGAAAGAATAGCTTTACTTCAGCTTTTTCTCTTTTTGAGTAATGCCTATCAACCTGATACAAATGGGGAAGTGAGTGAGAAAAAGATTGATGGGAAACGGGGAAGAGAGACAGCGGAAGCCCTAAGAAACTTTAAAAATAATAATCCAGAATTTGTACAAGAGCTCAGTGTTATTCAAGAACAGAAAAATCAGATTGAAGCTCCCTACATCACCTCAGTTCTTAATACTGTAAAAGATCAGATTGGGAAACCATATAGACGATGAGGAAGTGCTGAAAGATGAGGCTTTGACTGTTCTGGTCTCTGGATGTATGCATTTAAAAAACAAGGTATCAAATTTGATTATCGTCCCAGTGCGAAGACCTTTTTTGACTCAAATCAGAAGATTGATAAAGAGGCAGTTAAGGTTGGAGATTTTATGTTTTGGAAGAGTAAACCGTGAGCAAACAAGCATAGCGATATTTACCATATCGAGATGACAGTCTGAGAGCCGTATCAAGAGAATGGGAAATGGTATGTTAAGACGATTGGTTCAGCGAAGAATAGAGACGCGATGGATGAATATGGGAATAGGACATGAAAAGCTGGGGTATGATATAGGATCAGGGAGATTACTCCCTACCGTAAGTTTTGAAGGCCAAGTTACTATTATCAGCTCGCAGAAAATGCGAAAAACCCAGAGAATATTATCGCACAAAGTATAAACAGCAAGAGAAATAAAAATGAGGCAGTTAGTTAACTGTCTTTTTTGATTGCTTTCTTGTTGAGAAAGGCTAAGATAGCGGATATCTTTATTTCTTTTCTCAAGAAGATTATGAAAAAAAGCTGAATAAAACATCTGATTTTTCTTTCTTTTTGTCTCTTGGCGATAGTGTTTTTGACTGCCTGCTCAAAATTACCTTCATCTGATACAGAGAGACAAACAGTCTGATCAGAGACTGGGGACTTTAATTCGTCAGGATTCTTTGGAGAACCAAAAGATGCTAATCAAATTTGAGAAGGTCTAGATAGAAACCTTATTTCTCGACCATTAAATTTCAAGGAATGTGTTGAAAAAAACAATAATCGTCCGAAATCTCCAGATGGGAAACGAGGAGTTCAACCACCGACTTCTGGATCTGAGATTTCTTGGACGTACTGTTACCGAGATGGAATCAGCTATCATAGCACTGATAAAGAAACTATCCCAGAAGATCCTCAATATCATCCTGACCCTAATACCAATTCATTGGTCAATACTCTCTTGAAAAATCTTCCCCTAGAGAAGAAGCAGCAAAATATAATTATCGAAATGTTTGCCCTAGGAACTGGAAATCTTAAAAAAATCTGAACTCAAACTTCTCTAGCAAATAAGGCAAAACCACCACAATTCACTATAGAACGAGTTAAAGAGAAAAAAGAATGAACTCTAGTGCGAGATCATGGTCTTGTACTCAAAGATTTTAATTTGGATAAAGCGAGGTATTATCGCTTTGAGAATGAAGGAACAAACGAACACTATGATATTTGGTCTACAGAGGCACAAGGCACAGCATATGATATGACAAAAAGACAGCAGTTTTTTATGAGAGGTATAGGTAAGGATTCGAAATTCAAACTATTAAAGTCTATAATCAATGAAGAAAGTTGAGATGAGAAACTCATCCCTATTGCAACAATAAGTTTTGATGAGCTCCAGTATGAACATTTTGGTTATACAGAGGAGCAATGCATTGGTAGTGTTTGTTTAGATCCAAGATATCCAGCATACGAATACAAGTGATGGATCCTCCAAAAGTTTGAAAATCCAGAAGAAGAATCAGATTTTACCATTCTTCAACACCAAGACTCTGGGACCGCTATTAATGTGAATAATGGTTTAATGGCCACGGATATTGATATCATTACTCACTCATCAATGGGGACAATTCAGCAGTCGCTTAATAATGGATGTTTGACCAATACTGTTTATCAACATATTCAGTGAACGACTTGATTTCAGCTGTCTAAAGCTCTAACTATCTTCTGAGAAAACTACACGCTGATGCCTCTGAATCACTATACAGCATTTGGATATGGAACGTCAAATGAGTACTGAGCTATTGTGCATATACCAGCGCACTTTGAGAGCGAAAATGAAATGATTGAATATCTCACAAAGGAGATCAGAGAATCATGAGTTATCTATGCTAGCTATTTGGTTCATTTAAAGGATATTCCTCAGCTCTATATCCAATATACAAATCAAAACTGGAGAAAAAACAAACAAGAAAATCCTGAAAATATCTTCGCTTTTTCATGAAATCTCAAGCTAGATAAAGCTGGGAACCTCATAGATCTTGAACAGACAAGAGAAATCATCTGTACTCAACTCGGACAAATCTATCTAGGAATAGAACTCGAAGATATCTGTTGAGAAAAACCGGATTGGTGGAGCCCAAGGAGAATGCTTCATGATATGGTCTTCTTTGATGAGGATAAAGAGAAGAAGCTAGATACGATTATCAAAGAATGACGCTATAGTACAGACTTTAAGTTCAATAAAAAAGTTCTTCCACTGTTTAGTATTAAGCAAGCTCCTATGAAGGGGTATTACTATCTCTACCCAGCAAAGGGTCAGACATTTTCTAACGGAGGAGCTGGCTGCAAACCTGTAGTATATACCTATGATAAACTAAAAAGGGAGAACTCGCTCACAGTAACACTCCCAGAGAAGAGTCGCTTTACTAAAGTGATTCCTGACTTTGAGGATCAGAGCAGGACTTGGAAGTTTACAACTGATGAACAAAGCAGTATCTCTGTAGATGGTCAGATTTTCCCTTATTTGTACTACTCTACTTTGCGACCTAACTATCAAAATAATACACGCTGATGGTCTGTCGCAGCAGAAGATATTGAATTCTTCCTCAATAATAAGCTTAATAAGATGAATTTTAATACAAAAGAAAAAGCTGACTTTTTGGAGTACTGGCTACCACAGTTTGAAAAAGGATATGTGTATGGTATTAGCTTCAAGTTTGATGAAGAATTTGAGCCTTATGCAAGGCTTCACTTTACTCATCAGCCAGAGAGAAGTTTTAGAGTCTTTATGGAAGCCCACCAATATGCTCCTACACATCATGTAAGTTTCAATAAAAACTATCCAGATGCTAATGATAATCTTCTTTTGAGGAGGTTTGAGAGAGGAAGTGATTTTGATATGCTGGAGCGGGGAGGTAAGCTAGAAAAACTTGAGAAAAGAGAAGCATCTCTATTGCAAAGATAAAAATCAGATTTCTTGTTCTGATTATCCTCATGTTTAAAATTTCAAATAAGAAAAAATCCCCAATCTTGGGGATTTTTAGCTATTGAAAGTTAATTTTTTATTCAGCCTTTCTAGAAGCATATACTCTATATCCACCATAGAGCAAGAGTGTTACTCCAAGGATAAGCATCATATCTTCTACAGGACCAACTTTGATTTCTTTTACAGGCTTTAGATCTGGAACTACATCTGTTTCATGTCTAACATTAACTGGATATCTGATTTCTCTTCCTTTACTATCTCTTGGGATAAAGGCAAAGATATATGGATCTGTAGCATTAGGATCTTCCATGATATACTCAAACTTTTGCTGAGTCATAGGAACAGTTCCTAGAGATCTGAAATCATTAAGTTCCTTATTAAAGAGTTTAATTTCTACATTTGATGACTGAGGAAGTGCTGTCCAAGAAAGATAAATCTTATTACCTTCAATGGTATGAGAGATATCTGCAAGCTTCATATCAGCTCCAGCTGCGGAATGTTCTTCATCGGTTTCACTTGTAGTATCTACAGCATCAACAGGTTCCGCTACAGCTTGAGTAGCAGATACTCCAAAAGTTTCACAAGCAAGTCCTTCAGCGAAAGCTTCTTTTTCAATATTGAAACAGAATTCCTTTGATGGCCTACCTTCTTGAACATTATCATCTACTGGAACAACAATTCCATGATAATAAGCATTCTTTTCAAGATCTTTAGTTTCAAGCTTGATGGTAAGCTGTCCTAGCGCTTTATCTTCATCCTTTGGAGTGAAGTTAACTTCTGAGAGATCTGATCTATCTCCTGTCATATAGTTCTTCATACTATTCTTTCCAAGAAGAACTGTATAGGTCTCAGCATCAGAATCTACTGCATCCTTTAGAAAAGGAGAAGTGATCACGAAGTTTTTATTAGTATTTTCTGTTCCTTCTTGGGCTGATTTGAATCCCTGAACTGCGATATTTTGATTTTCAGTATATCCGAAATCAAAATCCTTATCAGGATTCGCTGAGAATACCTTATCAAGATTGAGCAATGGTGTAGCAGCATAAGTGAATGTAGTCAATCCGATGACTGCAAGTGCTGCTAAAGAAATCTGTTTTTTCATTGTCTAACAACATATACATATAAAACTGTATACTCAATTATACTACAAAAACAAAAAAAATGCAAAAAAATCGTTAGTTTTTTTATTGTTTTATTATGAGAAAGGAAAACAAAAACGAGAAAACCAGTTTTGTACTCGTTTTTATCTTTATAGAGAAGAAGAAAAATATTACTAGCAATAAACATAATGATCTCTATTTGATTAAAAGACAAAAAAATCTGAACTCAATTACTGAGATCAGATTTCTTTTTTATTAAGAGATTATTGTACCGCTTCTGATGGATTCACATAAAGAATCTCTCATCAGACTAGAGGATAATCTGTCGTAATGTATACATTTGGCGTATTACAGTCAGCTTTTTCTAATTCTCTACCTTTTTCATCCAAGATACCAGTAATTGTAAGCTTTCCATAGCTATCTGGTGTCAGATAACGGAGCTGAATTCCTGGCCTGATTGTCTCTTTTGGAGAGGTCTTGAAGTATTTCTTCCCGTTGTATTCAAGAGTTTCCTCTGATACAAATCCATAATAGTTTCTCGCAAATAACGGTCAAGGCGTAGCTTGGGTAGTTGTGCCATCTTGGGCGAGCTGAGGAAGATCAGTATTTTCTGTTGTTGCTGTCGGTTCATTATTTCATCGCTCAGATACAGGTTTCATCTCTACTGGAATATCCGTTGTAAGTTCCTCCTCTCTATCTGGATAATCCTTAAGCTTATTGAAAAGGAAACCATCCCAATACTCTCTATGAGGAATCACATTTACAAGATTTTGGATCTCTGGATCAATTGGAGTTCCATCAATGATTGCATCTCTCACATGTTTATAGGCTTTTACCATTCATCAAACATAAAATTCTGATTTGCTTCTTCATTCAATTTTAAGTGCATCAACATAAGGAAGCACCTCAGCGAGTCTATTGATCACTGAGAGATCCTTTGAGGACATAATAAAGCTTCCTCAATCCTCTCCCTGCTCAAGTTGGAAAAATTTTCCAGGTCTTCTCGGTTCTTCTAGATAAACATTGTAGTTGAATCTACAAGCATGGTTACATTCTCCCTTATTTCCTGGTCTTCCGCCCATATAGTCTCCGAGCAAGCATCTTCCTGAATATGTCATACACATCGCTCCTTGAACGAAAACTTCGAGTTCAACACCTGGGACTTTTTCTTTGATTTCTCTAATCTCATCAATATGAAGTTCACGAGCAAGGACTACTCTCTTAACGCCCATATCATACCAGAACTGAACAGCAGAATAGTTCATTGTTGTTGTCTGAGTACTGAGATGGAGGTGAGTATTTGGCATATATTTTTTGAGAACATGGAAAGTCCCTGGATCTGAGAAAATAATCGCATCAGCTCCCATATCAGAGACCTTTTCTACTACCGCCTCAAAGATCTTGATATCTACATTTCTTGGGAAAATATTCATCGTCAAAAAGACTTTGCTTCCGAGTTCATGAACTGCATCTACGGTTTTTTTGAGTTTTGAGAAATCTCAGAGTTTGTTTGATCTCATTCTGAGTGAGGTAAAGGGCACCCCCATATATACCTCCTCTGCTCCGAATCTTGCAGCGGTAATTGCTTTATTGTGGGATCCTCCAGGAGCCACGATCATTGGTCTATGCATGTAGTTATTACTCTATTTAACTAAAGAGAAAAGAAAACTGACCTTTTAAAAATGAATTTGGTCAGATTTCTGATATTTTTTTATTGAGCTGAATTCATTTGCTGATTGAGCAACATCGTTTGATTTTCAAGCACCATCTTCCCGATAATATCATCAATATTTCCAAGCATAATATTTGGGAGATTTGACCAAGATTCGTGAATTCTATGGTCAGTCACTCTATCCTGAGGGAAGTTATAGGTTCTGATCTTTTCTGATCTATCCCCAGTTCCAATCTGGTTTCCTCTAAGAGACTTTTCCTCAGCTTGTTTCTTTTCTAGTTCAATTTGATAAAGTCTGGACTTAAGTACGGCAAAGGCCTTTTCCTTGTTTTGCATTTGTGATTTGCTATCTCAGATATTTACAATGAGTCCAGTTGGAAGATGATGAAGTCTCACTCCAGTCTGGTTTTTATTTGCATTTTGTCCACCAGAAGAAGAAGCCGCATAGGTATCCATACTAATATCTTTTGGATCGATTTGAATATCTACATCCTCAGCCTCCGGCATAATTGCAACGGTAACGGTCGAAGTATGCACTCTACCATTAGACTCAGTATCAGGAATTCTCTGAACTCTGTGCACTCCAGACTCAAATTTCATCAGTGAATACACATTATTTCCAGCGATTTTGACCATCACAAACTTTACTCCTCCAATATCTGAAAGTTGCTCTTCCACGATTTCAGGCTTTCGACCTTTTCTCTGAGCATAGCTGAGATACATTTTTAGTAGTTCTGATGCGAATAGTCCAGCTTCATCTCCTCAGGCTGCAGGCCTGATTTCTAGAAAAATATTTTTCTCGTCGTTTGGATCTTTGGGAAGAAGTGCGATCTTAAGGTCATGATCAAGAGTTTCAATCAGCTCTTTTGCTGTATCTAGCTCTTCTTGTGCCATTTCTACCATATCAGGATCAGTTTCTGAAGCAAGCATTTCCTGAGCATTTGCCTGAGTTTCGAGAGCTTTTTTGTAAGCGCAGGCGAGATTATATGTCTCTTCCATAGCTGAAAGTTCCTTATTAACCTTCTTAGCTTTTTCCATATCTTCAAAAATCTCAGGTTGGAGAGATTGTTCTCTGAGATGTTCATATTTTAAGATGATCGTATTAAGTTTTTCAAGCATCAGAAAAGGGATTTGAAAGGAATAAAAAATCTGGTTTTTCCTTGTTTTGAATTAAGATAATTTATATAGAAAAGCCTTTTTGTTTCAAGGGATTTTACTGATTCTGGGATTTTGAGCGGATTTAGTCAGATTTTTTTGATTTTTGTTTTCGCTTTCTTAGAAGGTATCTTATTCAGAAAATGATTCCAGTTATGAGGAGAACAAATCATATCCCCACTAAAGACACAAGATATATTTCATCATCAAGACTACTTACTGACCGACCAAATATATTCTCTGTAAGGAAAATAAAAATAAAGCCAAATGCCATAAGTACTGCTAGAATATTTATGGGGAATCGGCTAAAATATCAAAGTATATTTGTAGCAATTACCTTTCGAGTTGCACAGAGATAAAGAGAAAAACCTGAACCAATACAACCGTGACCTCATTCTTCGATTGTAAACATGGTTAAAAATACAATTATTAGTACAAAATTAAGTAGTAAATATCCTAAAATTCGGAGAAGGATTTTTTTGAGCTTTTTACGATTTTTGAAGAGTTTGAGCATTATATTGAGTAAAAGATAGATAAAAAAGTGACCGTCGGTGATACTCTCTATAGTCAAATTAGGTAACTTTCATTAAAAAAACCTGACTTTTGCCGTCAGGTTTCTTTTTTTATTCAAGGATCTTAACGCCTTCCCCATCAACTCGTAACGCTTGAGTATTGGAAATCGCTTTAAGAGTCAAAGATTCTTCGTAACGCGAGATAACTTCTTTGGTTGCTTTTGCGAATGGGAAGCATCAGAAGTGAGGAACTGTTGAAAAATCCACCACATTCAGAGCTTTAAAATTTGTCAGGTCCTTTCCCTCATTTGGATCATCCATCAAACAAACATACTCAATATTGGGCGCTGTAATCACTGCACCAGCAGACTCGCCAATATAAAGTTTTCCCGTAAGGATATGCTGTTTAATTAGTTCATCTACACCAGTCTTTCTGAGTTCTTGAAGTAGATAAAAGGCATTTCCTCCTGAGATATAGATACAATCAGCGTTTTCGATAATTTCCTTTATTTTAGGAGCTTCTGTTGTGCTGATATTAAGCTCTGTTATTTGCATTCCTAGATCTTCTAGAGCTTCCCACCCCTTTTTTACATAAAACTTCACTTTCTCTACCTCTGCTGCTGTCGGGATAAAGGCAACTTTCATACCTTGCAGATTTTTTACGCAGTCTGGGAGAAATTTTGCTACATCTGCAAATGAAGAACAAAGAAAAAGCTGAATCATATCTCCTACGATAAAAAATAAAAACTTCACTGAATGATTCTATGAAAATACGCTGAAAATACAAGCTTATTTACAAAAAAATCTGACTTTCATCGAGGAAAATCAGACTTTTCTTTTATTAAAAATACTTAGAGTTCCTGCATATCAAGGACAAAGCGATAGTGAATATCTCACTTCTCTAGCCTCGCAAAAGCCTCATTCGCCTGAGAGATCGGCAAGACCTCCCCTTCTGCTAAAATATTGTGCTGATAGCAGAAATCTAACATCTCCTGCGTCTCTCTAATGCCTCCAATATTTGAACCAGCGAAGCTTCTGCGACCATGAACGAGGTTAAAGACTGAAACCTTCAAGTGCTCAACGGGTAATCCGACCATCACGAGCGAACCATCTGGAGTAAGTAATGAGAGGTATTGATTAATATTATGAGGCGCTGATATGGTATCGAGGATAAAGTCTTGCTTGGGTGCAGATCTGAGGGCTGCATGATCAGTCGTTAAGACTGCAGCATCTGCTCAGAGTCTTTGGGCATCCGCAAGCTTTTCTGGAGACGTCGTAAAGACGGTCACGGTTGCACCCATAGCTTTTGCGATTTTGATAGCCAGATGTCCTAGTCCACCAATTCAAAGGATTCAGACTTTTTTTCCTGGTCCTATTTGCCAGTGCTTGAGTGGAGAATAGACGGTAATCCCTGCACATAGGAGTGGAGCAGCCATTGCGAGATTCTGGAAAGGTGGCATATGGAGGACGTATTTTTCTTCGCAGACATAAGTTTTTGAGAAGCCTCCGTAGGTCATCCCTCCAGAGACTTTGTCTGGACTATTGAATGAGAAGGTCACGCCTTTTTCGCAAAACTGCTCCTCCCCTTCTGCACAATATTGGCAGTGCTGACAGGATTCTACAATACATCCAACTCCAACCAAGTCTCCAACCTTAAAAGCAGAAACCTGATCTCAAACAGCAGTCACTCTCCCGAGAATTTCATGACCTGGAACGAGTGGGAATACTGCGGTTCACCGATCATTTTTGATAGTATGAAGATCGGAGTGACAGATTCAACAATAGAGCACTTCAAATGCGAGATCCTGAGGTCTGAGTGTTCTACGAGTAATTTCCAAGGGTTTCATGGGCTCATTGAGAGCTTGGGCTCAAAAGGCTTTTACTTGCATCGTTTATAGGTATGAGGTAAAGTTCTTGTTTGTATACTAGGATTTCATCAGTAGAAAGCAAGAAGAAATCAGATTTTTATTTTTTTATAATACAAGCAAGAATAGGTAGAGAACTGTTTTTTTGGTCTTTTAAGCTAAATTTAAGGTAGATGTGTATACTGCCGATACTCAGCTTTCCGTCAGCGTAAGGGGAAGGCTCTGGAAAGCTGGGATTAGTAGAGAAATGAGTATTTCAGCTAGTAGCTGAAAATATTCAGAATAAGAAAAAACACCCTCTAGAGGGAGTTTTTTTTCGTATAAAGTTTTGAGATAGAGAAAGCAAAAATTCTGTATACATATTCTAAATATAGACCGAGAACTGAATGTTTCTGGAGGAATAAATTTTAGGTTATCTGAGATGATAAGACAGGTAAAGCACTTTTTTCAATATTTTTACTCGCGGTAAGTAAGGTGATTACCTTATGATCTTTCAGTATCTCACAAAAATCAGTAAAGGAACTATTGTGATTGAGTTCTTCTATATAATCCTTGCTAAAAGCCTCAAAATTACCATCTTGATGGTAACGTTTGCGCAATTCGGTACTGGGTGCAATTTCTTTTGCCCATAGATCCAAACCAA
>ERZ773087.2305-NODE-2305-length-10276-cov-3.678309_pt1 | contig 10276 bp, 8 predicted proteins | sample MGYA00511375_ERZ773087 | MGnify/ENA primary metagenome ERZ773087 (study PRJEB29015, sample SAMEA2737995) | human oral metagenome | biome: human oral; feature: human-associated habitat; material: dental | place: China | collected 2063 ...
GTGGAGCTACGCATCAGGCTGTAGGGCCGTGGCGCGGGCGCGGGGCGGGCACTCGCACGCGACCGTTCGTGCCCCTCAGGGCGTGGGGCGCAACGAAGGCAGGGGTATGCGGGCACGTCACGCGCGACTCACGGCACGACGGCGCGACGTAGCGCCTCAAGGAAGCTGTCCGCGTCCGTTGTTGCGATGAGCTCCTGCGGAAAGTGCAGGTCCTCAAGCAGGCCGCGCACCCGCCCAAGGCGACCAACGTCGTAGCTGATGTGGGCATCGGAGCCCGTCGAGACCATGCAGCCAAGCTCGGCCGCCCGACTCGCGATCGCACGACACGAGGCCGCAGCCTCGGTATGGTTGACAAGGGTGGCCTCGTTTATCTCGACCATCTTGCCATGCTCCCTGGCAGACATGAGCACGGCGTCAACGTCAAAGGGAACTCCCGATCGTCCCAGATGGCCCAGGATGAGGACCTTTGGGTCCTCGAGCGCCCGTAGGTACATCTCGGTGGGCTTCGCGAGCGTCGCGCCCTTGGTGAAGTCATCGTTGTGAACCGAGGCGATCACGTAGTCACAGTCTTTGAACACGCGCTCCTTGAGCGTGGTGGACTCGGGAAGGAGCTTGCCGTTTATCTCCCGCTCGACCGCAACGTCCCAGCCAAAGAGGTGACCCTCGAGGTCCACGATGTCCGCCTCACAGCCATGCAGCAGGCGTACGCCACACCACTCGCGTGGCCAACAGTGGTAGTTGATAAAGTACTGATGGTCGCGCAGATCATGCACATGTGCCCGCCCCGTGCCTTCGACCTCAGGAAACAACATCGACGAGTAGTGGTCGGTGGAGCCAAGGAGCCCTATGCCGAGCTCGGCGGCAGCCCGGACGTTCTCCTCGACAGTGGAGTAGGCATGACGCGAGTAGATCGTATGCGTATGTGTGTCGCAGCGTATGTGAAGCATGAACGTCCCCCTCGGCTATAGCGCACGGCATCGGGGCGAGGCACCCTGTTCTTGTGCCTCACCGATACCCCCTACGATACAGCAGCAGAGACGTTCGAGATGTCCAACAGATTGACGGTCGTTCCTGCTGCCCCGTACCTGAGTCAGACTGACCCGACGCCAACGGTCTGACCCGACAGCGAGGGGGCGTGGAGTAATCGCTAGGGGCTACGTCTTAGAAGAGGCTTCGTGAGTTCGTGTGGGTGGGTGGTTGCGTCACCGCCCTGGCAGCGTGGGCGTCACCGCCCTGGCGGTGACGCAGGAGTGTACACAGATTGGCGAAAACGGCCTCTCGGTGCCGTTTTGGGGCATTCGTGTACACTGTTGCGCCGTGGGCTTGGGTTGTGGGTGGCCTTGGGATCGCAATAGTGTACACAAATGGGAGGATCGGGCCTCTCCGCACCGGATTGGGGCGTTTGTGTACACTGTTGGGCTGTTGGGCTGTTGTGGACAGATGCGAGGATGCAATAGTGTACACAGATCACCGAAAACGGCCTCTCGGGGCCGTTTCGGGGCATTTGTGTACACTGTTGCGTCGCGAGTCACGATACGAATCGCGACGCGATCTGCGCAGGGTGGCACAAGCGCCTCAGCCACCATGGCGTGCCGGCGGCGCCCCCTCGCTGGCCCTCTCGCTTGGTCGGGAAGACAGGCTCTGCGCGAGTGGCGCCGCTGCTAGGTTGGCATCTTCGCCGAGGCGTCAACCCACACAAACCCCCGAAGAGCCCGATATCGTGCTCTGTCTTGGATGGTAGGATGCTGCTGATTGGGTCGCCGGCGTGATGGTTGGTGCTACCGGCGCCACAGGCTGCACGCCAAAGACGAGGTTGCCACATCTAGAGCAAAATCTGGTACCGCACGCAGCGAGCTTAAAACCCATGCTCCAAAGGCGCTGCTCCACATCGAGAGGAGTGTCGGCGTCGGATTTCCTACCCCTTGTCTCCCACATACTCACCCGAGTACTTGGCGTACGCATCCGAGTAGCCAGCCAACCGCAAAGACGAGGCCATGCTCTCTGCCTCTTCCCTATCTCTCCACATGCCCGTCGTAACCACGTACCACTCCTCGTCATTCAGGTTTGACCAATCGGTGGTTAACTCGATGGTCGAGTCGAATCCCTTGGTAGTCATAGATGTGGCACGCTCCATGGCCTCACTTGCCGACTTCGAGGCAAACGTCCATACGCCCCAAAACGGCTCGTGATACCCGGTACGGTATCCTGGGTCTCGCTCGCCTTCGGTAGGGGAGTTCTTTGGTGCACCGCTTGCCGCTGCACCTTGGTCGCTGGCGGAACCTGAACTTTTGCTACCTGCGTTTTCTGATGGGCTGCTGCTCGTCAGATCAGCGCCTGAAGACTGGTCCTGCGAGGGACGTCCTGGGTTGCTCGTGTGAGTTGATCTGGAATCCTGACTACCTGCGTTTTCTGATGGGCTGCTGCTCGTCAGATCAGCGCCTGAAGACTGTTCCTGCCGCCACCCAACAGAGGCGATGCGGTTGGTGGCAGCGGGCCAGATAAAGAGGTACAGGAGGGACAGGGAGATAGAGAGCACAGAGAAGACGATTGCTACGGTGGCGGCGATCACAGGTCCCTTGCCTCCTCGCCCAGTGCGGTCAGGCTCAGCTCGCTCTGCCCCCATGCGGACAGAAACGGGACTTGCCGCCTGGGTAGGAAAAGCATGATCGACGGTGCCACAGGGCACAGAGGGGTCGGTCGATGCCGTAGGATCTACGGATGCTTGTACAGGCTCCTGCACGACCGTCTCGTTGGCCACGGCAGCCCGCTGGCCTTCATCGTCCTGTCTCAACTGTCCGCATGATACGCAAAACTGCGCGTCCCAATCCAATTGTGCTCCGCAGTTTGTGCAGAACTCACCAGTTGCCATGATCATGCCTCGCTCTCGAGTCGGCGTTGAGCCTAAGCCCCAGGCTCCTTGGACTCACGCCTTCTTCCGCCAAGCAGATACGTCCCCAGAACGTCCCTGTCAATGAGAAGACAGTGCTCGACGACACGCATAAGCACCTTAAGCACCTCAGTCACCCACTATAGCAGAATACGATCAGGTTCCAAACCAAAGGTTTCGGACCTTGGCGCAACCCGCCCCGCAGCCTGGCGGGCGGTTGCTCGAGCGCATTTGCCCAGTTGAGCCTCTTTTCATAGTGCCCCGCAGCCTGGCGGGCGGTTGTCCCACGCTCCCCGGGCGCCGCAGCGTGACGGAAAGGCACAGTCTGTGCGATCTCGGGGATCGCAGAATGCGTCTTTCCGTAGAATGCGCTTTTCCTTACCTGCGCAAACGTCGAGCCGCCTCACGCAAAAGCGCATTCTGCGCAGGCAGCCTCACGCAAAAACGCACTTTGGCCCGATATGGAGTAAAATGAAGTTGTTCTGCATGTACCACAGCCTGCGTCAACCCGCATGACATGTGTCACACCTCATACTGGAAGGGCACGTCGCGAGGCCTAGGCTAACGCTTCTTGGCTTCTAAGCTTGTGGGGAGGGAGCATCTATGGGATCTATGATGTCGTGGCCTGTGGCCCGAAGGTCGGCCATTGCACTGGGCGCCATCCTAGCAACGTCGGGAGGCACCCTGCTCGCTGGCTGCTCTCCAAAGGGCACCTCGCCTACGGGGGATGACGCGAGCGATGCTGATGGCACCTCAAGGAATGGAGATGTCCCTGCGCAGGGCACACCCGCCGACCCTATGACCACCCGAATCGATTCTACCCTCTCTGCCCTGACGCTCGAGCAGAAGATCAACCAGCTCTTCTTCCTTGAGCCCGAGTCGATCTTTCCCGCAAGCCCCGTCGTATCGGCAGGAGACGCGAGCCGTCGGGCGCTCACGGAGCATCCAATAGGTGGCATCTGCTATTTTGGTCAGAACCTCAGGGGTCCCGACCAGACTCGCACGATGCTTTCCAGCATCAGGCAGTACTCTCAGGACGCCGTGGGCCTACCCCCGTTCATCTCGGTCGATGAGGAGGGTGGCACCGTCTCACGCATTGGGGGCAAGGGTAGCTTCAACATTCCGAACGTAGGTGACATGCGTGATGTCGGCGCTAGCGGCGATACGCACCAGGCCTTCGAGGTCTCGCAGACCATGGCGAAGTACCTCATTGAGCTTGGCTTCAACTTAGACTTTGCCCCAGTTGCCGACGTCGTCAATGGCTCGGGCCAGACCATGGCCCGGCGCTCGTTTGGCACGGACGCCCAAGCAGTCGCCCAGATGGTCGAGGCGGCCGTACGGGGATTCACTGAGGGTGGCATCCTATGCTGCGCAAAGCACTTCCCAGGGATCGGCAGTGCGGAGGGCGACCCAGAGGTAGAGCCCATCAGCACGCAAAAGACGATGGAGCAGCTGCAGGCAGAAGAACTCCTACCCTTTCGGAGTGCCATCGCGGCGGGCGTACCCTTTGTGATGGTGGGGCACCTGGCATGCCCCAAGCTGACTGGCGACGACACACCTGCCTCGCTCTCGAGGGCTATCCAGACGGACATTCTGCGTGCCCAACTAGGATTTGAGGGTATTATCATCACGGACTCCCTCAAGATGGGTGCGATCGGCGACCGCTACAATGCCACAGAGCTTGGCGTCAAAGCCCTTGAGGCCGGAGCAGACATGCTTCTGATGACGCCTGACTTCTCAGCCTCATACGAAGGGGTCCTCTCCGCTGTAAGAGATGGGGCGCTTGGCGAGGAGAGAATTGACGATTCCCTGAGAAGGATCATCAAGGCAAAGCTTCGCCTGATGGATGCATCCGCATAGGGTGACATGGCTCGGACCCCAAGGGCTAACCCACAGGTGGGGCCTAGGCACGGACGTACGGGGGTGGTTTCATGTATTGCACCAACTGTGGGGCACAGCTTGAAGATGGCACGCTATTCTGCACACAGTGCGGATGCAGGGCAGACGCTCAGGATGACAGCGCGAACGAGACCGGAGCGGCCACCACCATTGCCTCCCCGCCCAGCGCGCAGCCCTCCGTCAGTACCACCCAGGTGACCACCGCAGCTCCGGTCCAGCCTCCCCTGCCGGCAACCCAAACGTTTGCGCCTCGTAGAGAGGCCTCCCGAGGCCTTGCGGCGCAGGGCTTCGAGCCCTACGCGAACCCCGTCTCCGTCAGCCCCGGAAAACGCAGACGGCGCAAAAGCGGAGCCGCAGTGGCCGGACTCACCATCGCTGGTCTGATGGCCGTGACCGCACTCTCGATAGTCATCCTGCACTACTTTGGTGTCTTGGGAGACCCCGCGTTTCTGAGATTCCTGCCAACGCGAGCAGATCCTGCCGCACGTACCCAGAGTTCTGGAGGCGCGGAAGGGACCAGCTCCCCAAGAAGCGACCTGGGGACGAAGGCCGCCGTACCCAACGTCACCGGCATGACGCAGGAGCAGGCAAGCTCCGCACTCAGGAGCGCTGGCTTCAACGTCGGCACAGTTACAACGAAGGAGGGAAGCGGATCGGCAAAGGGGGTTGTCCTCACCCAGGCAATCAGCGGAGAGGCTGAGAGGGGTGCAACGATAGACCTGGTCGTCTCTGCGGGCAGAAGGATCTATACGGTCGTCCCTGGACAGATGACCTGGCCCGATGCAGAGGCATACTGCGAGCAGCATGGTGGGACCCTCGCGACGGTCACATCACAGGAGGAATGGGATCAGGTCCTCGCAGCCATGAGGGCAGACGGCCGCGAAGTGTACTGGATTGGTGGGCGTCGCGAGATAGATGGAGGTAATTTCACGTGGGTGGATGGCCGGACATTCTCCTTCACGGCATGGGCGACAGGCGAGCCCAACTACCAGACCAACAAGGTCGGCCCAGAGAACTACCTGGCCGTTTACAAGGTGAATGGTCAATATGGCTGGTACGACGACCCCTATGACCTCGACCCCTTCTACAAGGCAAGCGTTATGGCCTTCGTGATGCAGACCGTAGAGTAAGATTCGATCGGGGGCCAGCACATGACAACGCCAACCGGAGACGTGTCACACCCCACATGACAGCCTGAGGAGGCGCCCATGTTTTGTATGAACTGCGGAGCTCAGATTGCGAGTGGCACGAGCTCCTGTCCAAGATGTGGAGCCCCCCTTACGCCTCAGCCTAGAAGCGGGCCACGCTGTCCGAGATGCGGAGGCGAGCTTCCGCCCGGCCAAGCGTTTTGCCCGAACTGCGGATTCATGGCTGCGGGTGCGTCAATGGGAGGACCAACTCCACAGGCCCAATGGACCTGGCAGGGGCAGGGTACCTGGCAGGGGCAGGACGTCCCACAGGCGCAGTCGGTCTTGCAGGGACCAGGCACCCCACAGGCGCAGTCGGTCTTGCAGGGACCAGGCACCCCACAGGCGCAGCAAAGCGCCCTCTCGTGGGCGGCACAGGGCATTGCCGACCAGGTCAACAAGCTGGTGGGCGGTACGAGTCGCGTCGAGCTAAGGTTTAGGGACTTCTTTGACGCCGTACCGAGGCACCATGCGCGCGGCGAGGCAGAGGACCTGTTCATGTGCGGGACCCGTAGCACGACCCCAAGCATCACCCAGGCCGTCACAGAATGGCCCCATCCCTGGCTCTACTCGAGGGTCCTCCTCGTGCTTGGCATCGTATTTCTTGGTCTCGTCATTCTCAGCTATGCGATGAGCGACCCGAGCAGCCTTCCCGGACTGCTGTTCATTGGCTCCATGGCAGTGCCATTCGCGACAGTTATCTTCTTCTTCGAGACGAACGCACCCCGAGACATCAGCATCGTCGAGGTGGTCGCAATCTTCTTTGTTGGGGGCGTGGCGTCCATACTCATGTCATATCCGATAGACGCCCTCTTTCCCGGCTCGGGAGTGGGTGACGTGATACCCTCACTCCTCACCGGCTTCATCGAGGAGCTGGCAAAGATTTCCATTGTTATCGTATTCCTGATGCGCAGAAACAAGCGCGTATACATTCTTGGAGGCATCCTCATAGGTGCGGCGGTCGGTGCGGGCTTCGACATGTTTGAGTCTGCAGGATATGCTTTCGTCAACTTCCTTGAGACATTCATATCCAGTACGTACGATGAGCTTGCAAGCGCCTACATGGCAGGCGTGGGCGACGCGATTCAGATCACCCTGCTAAGGGGTGTGACAACCATAGGTGGCCACGTGGCTTGGGCCGCCATCGAAGGGGGCGCGATAGCGCTCTTTCGGCAGGACGAGCGACTCGGCTTCTCGTATCTTGCCCAACCACAGCTGCTGGGCATCTTTGGCATTACCATCGTGCTCCACGGTGTCTGGGACATGGACATCCCCATCCTCGATGATCTTGAGCTGTTCTATATGACCCCCAAGACGGCGCTTCTCATCGCAGTCGCGTGGATAGTGCTCGTCGTGCTCATGCAGCAGGGACTCCAGCAGGTCAACGAGGAAGCCATGAGGCACAGGAATGTCGCAGCGCCGGTAGGGGCGCCAGCGGGATTTGGCCTTTGATCGCTGCCATGATGGCATTGAGCGCCCACCGACAATCTTGGAGGAATGTGGTTTATGCGAGAGGAGACTTTTCGGCCGACAGAACTATTCGGCTTTGGCCCGTTGTGCCCTCCTGTCGATGACAAAGCCAAGCCATCGATATTGACATCTCACTCAGCAGATATAAACTAATGCTTGTTTCATGAGACTTTAAAGTCTTTTATCTCACATGCCTGCATTCAGCCATTTGCAGCACACGTTACAAATAAGCCTACGTCCAATGGGCCTACGCCCACAAATAGCGAGGTAACTGGCGAGTCGGAGACAAAGCAAGAAGACGAGAAGCCCTTGTTCTCGGAGGCAATCGGCCATGGGGAACATCCCGAGGGTACGGACAGCTCACCTTCTCTCCAGCCCCAAACAGAGACCTTCCAAGCACAGCCGTACTCGCAGGCGCAATCACAGGTACCGTACACTCAAACGCAGACATACCCCCTATCGCACGCACCGAGTCCCTCCCACACCCAAGTCCCTGCCCCCGCACAAGTACTGACGCATGCATCGTACGCGCAATCACAGCAACAACTACCATATCCACAGCAGCAAGCACAGCCACAACTACCATCCCCGCAGCAGCAGCCACAGCCACAGGCGACGATGCAATACGGGCAGCCCAACCCGCAGCAGGCACAGGTGACGATGCAATACGGACAACCCTACCCGCAGCAGGCACCGTACACACAGCCCTACCCTCCGCAGCAGCAGGCATCCTACACACAGGTACAGGTCTTCACAAACTCACAGCCCGCTGGAGGAGGCCCCACAAAGAGCAAGGTGGCGGCTGGACTGCTGGCGATATTCCTTGGCACTCTTGGCATCCACAAATTTTACCTTGGCCGTACGGGCGAGGGCATCCTCATACTCGTGTTGGATATCCTTCTTGGATGGACCTTCATCGTACCAGGCATCGTAGAATTCGTGTGCTTTATCGAAGCCCTCATCTACTTCACGAAGAGTGACGAGGAGTTCCAACGAGACTGCGTGAGGGGATAGGGACCGGTTTGCCTGACCCCCAAGCTAAACGGTCATGGGCTCCACGTAGATCGGAACTACGTAGATCGCCCGGGCGAGAAGGGCGATCGCTATGACAGACGGTGCCGGCCAGGCGTAGGAGGTACGTCGAACACTTATGCGGCGTCCCAGACCGTCCTCGACACCCTCGCCATGAGTGAGTTTGCCGCGCCGTCGGACATGCCGTGCGTCATGATCACGAGCACATAGGGTCTCTTGCCGTACACGACGGCCCCGTCGTGTCGCACGCTATCGAGCGTGCCGGTCTTATGGGCAACGACGGTGCCCGAGGGAACACCCTGAGCGATACCCTCTGAATCCTCCTGCTCCTTGAGCCAGGCCAGCGCGGCCTGGCTTGCCTCAGGACTCACGAGATCGCCTGATGCGACAAGCCTGAGAATCCTTGCCTGGTCACTTGCGCTCGTGTAGTTCTCACGCCCGGCGGCGGCCGCCGCCGTGTCCATCATCTTGCGTGCAAGGACGGTCTGCCCGAGGCCCAGCCTAGCGCCCTCGTCGTTCACGGTGCCCATGCCCAACCGATCTATGAGCACGTTGGTGGCCACGTTATCGCTCTGGGAGATCATAAGCTCTGCCAGGCGGGAAAGGCTCAGCCTCGTTCCCGCCCCCATAGACTGGACGGACCCCGTGCCACCGACGATGTCGCTCTCCCTGATGGTGTAGCTGTCACCGAGCGAGATCGAGCCGTCTGCCTCATGTTGCAAAAGCGTCGCCATGATGAGCGTCTTGATCATGCTCGCGGAGCGCATTCGCTCATCGCCGTTTATCGCAAAGCCACCGTCAGGGACGTCCACAGGCGTGTAGACTACGGCAACCCCATCGCCATAGGGACTAACGAGTGGCTCGACAGCCGCTCTTACGGCATTATCCCGGCCGGAATCGACGGGAGTGGGATTGTCGTGAACGGCAGGCTCGTCGGACCCCACGGCCTCGGGAGGCGTATCGGATACCCGGGCGCCCTCCTCGGGGTTGGTGGCCTCGGCAGGCGCCTCGGCGCGTGGGTCTATGACGGCGGGAAGGGACGAGGCCGGGGCATCTTGTCCCCCATCGTCCGAAGAGTTTTGGCCTGTTGTGCCGGTGACAGGTCTTGGCGAGCCGTGCGTCCAGATAATTGCTCCACTTACCATGAGAATGGCGATGGCTGCCATGATGGCTGCGCACAGACGCAGCCGCCTGTGGTTTTCGAGAAGCGTACGCAGGATGTTGGGATTGAACATGTGTTCTCCGTACCAGCTCTGATTGTCGACGGACAGAGGATGTGCATACGTAAGCGTGATGCTAGTACCGGCTATATACTACCTGCAAACAATCGACCTTGCTGAGAAGATGTCCCCGAGAGGGCAACGAAGACAGACGATTTATGCATAAACTATGGAGTCCGATTGGAACCGGATGTACAAAGTGGCTTGTAAAGGACCGGTCGATTGGTACCCCAGAATCTGCGGGGTCACCTTCTGATCTGCAGGGGCAGCTCCGAAGAGATGATAGTCCATCTGGCGCGACGTGAGCACGCGCCAAGCGATAGGACACACCCTGATCTACGCCCCCGACGTATCTGCGTGCCGGACGAGCCCCTTGCGGGATCCAACGCCATCGTGGAGGAGTGTCCCGGGCAGCTGCTCGTCCATCGTCTCTATAAGCGCTGACGCTGTACACGATCAGTCACATCAGTGCCAGCCGTATGACTCAGCAGAGGGTCGTACCGACAAGGGAATCCCTCCAAGGGATTAAAACATATGTTCCCTTTCTTACCGTCCTGTGCTATGATAAAGGGCAAGACACG
>ERZ773087.2306-NODE-2306-length-10272-cov-65.704218_pt1 | contig 10272 bp, 9 predicted proteins | sample MGYA00511375_ERZ773087 | MGnify/ENA primary metagenome ERZ773087 (study PRJEB29015, sample SAMEA2737995) | human oral metagenome | biome: human oral; feature: human-associated habitat; material: dental | place: China | collected 2063 ...
TCAGCTTTATTTACCGCCCAGGTTACTACGAACCAGACAATCCAGAAGTCCAAAACATCACCGATCTCATCATCGCCAAGCACCGTAACGGTCCGGTTGGCAAGATTCAGCTCTACTTCCATCCGGAGCGCCTGCGTTTCATGAGCCTCGATCGCAAGCATGAATAGAATTGTGCTATAATCATACCAATGAAAAAGCAAAAAGTTACTAATATTTTTCTTTACCGATGGCGTTATATTTTTGGCTACACGCTACTGGCGTTGTCATATATTGGAGCGGTTATTGTTTCTGCTCTGTATGCGCCTGGCGGCCTGTCTCAAGCAGAAATTGACATGGTCAATATTACCAATCACTTAAACTTAAGCATCGACGGTCTCGCTGTTACAAATCTACCATTTCATGTTCTTCAACTATTAATCTTCAAGATTTTTGGTGTCAGTTTACTTACCATTAAAGCGCCAGCCATTCTGCTTTCAATCATCAGTTCTATCGCTATATTCTTCCTCCTCAAACGCTGGTTTAAGCCATCCACAACCATTCTGTCACTACTCATCATGATCACCACCGGGCAATTCTTATTTATCGGACAGAGTGCGACTGCTGGAATTTTATATATTTTCTACACCGCACTGACACTATTATTTGCGACACTCATCCTCCAAAAAGCCCCCAGAGCGCCCCTTTGGCGAATCGGTCTGGCGCTCACGACAGCCTTCAGTCTATTTACGCCGTATTTTTGGTATATAAATTTAGGGCTGCTTATCATGGCTTTTCTTCATCCACATCCACGTTATTTCCTTATCTCCAGAAAACATCGCAAATCCTGGGTTTTGCCATTTATTGTCTTGTGTATAGTAAGCTGCGGTCTCGGTTTTCTCTGTTATAGATCTCACACATTATTCCACAGCCTTGCCGGCATTAAAAGCCTGAGTTTTGATATGTTTACCAATCTTAAAACTCTCTATTATACTTATGTTTGTATTTTCCCATCCGTTGTTGGCAACCAAATCACCCCAATTATGGATGTTAGTGCCATGATTCTTATTGGACTAGGGTTAATTCGCAGTTTCCAAAAAATCGCCAGCGCTCGCTCATTCATGATTTGGTCGTGGCTAATTCTGGCTCTTGCATTACTTATTTTCCAGCCACAACTCACGCCAATTGTCATTATTCCGCTGTTCATCCTGCTGGCGGTCGGCCTCGAATCGTTGATGGGTATGTGGTATGGACTTTTTCCGCGTAATCCATATGCTCGCGGTACAGGACTGATTTTTATATCAATCCTCATCATTGTCATGACAATGGGCGGTGGTTTTCGTTACATTGACGGCTATCGCTATTTTCCAGAGGCCGCCATACGCTTCCATAAGGATTTGACTGCGCTACGGAAAAACACCACACCAACCGACTCCTTCTCGCTGCTAATCAGCAGGGAAGAATCGCCAATTTACGAAGCACTCCAAAAACACAATTATCATCAAATCTCTCTAATTTACGTCGCCCCAAAGCACGTTGGCCAAACACTTTACGTCAGCCACGCAGCAAAAAGCACCATACCAAAATCATACTCAAAGCACTTATCTTCTATAATTGTCAATGACCATAATAAAGACGCCGACCGTTTTTACATCTACACATCCGAACAAAAGTAAGGTATAATCATGAGAGTAAATAAGGAGGAATATGGCGTTTGATCAGGTAAAAATGCTGCAAAAATTACGTAAAGCACAGAAGCAATTGGGTAAGGAAATCATTGAAGTTGAAGCTGGCGATGGCGCAGTGGTTGTACAAATCACTGGCGAGTTGAAGATCAAGTCAGTGAAAATTGACCCAGAGATGGTCGATTTAGAAAATATCGAAGAGCTAGAGCACTGGATCGAAATTGCGGTTCGTGATGGCATGACAAAAGCTCAAGAAGTAGCCGCAGAAACCATGAAACCTTTGATGGGTGGTTTGGGAAACTTGCCGTTCTAATACCATGTCAATCGACATTTTACCAAAGGCCTTAACGGCTTTAATTGATGATTTTGGTAATTTACCAGGAGTCGGCCCAAGAACGGCCGAGAGATACGCTTACGCTGTTCTGCGCCGTAATCCCAAAGCCGCCAAACAACTAGCGCACTCGCTTGATCGTCTGCACGACCGAGTAAAAACTTGCCCAAAGACATTTGCATTAATCGATGCCGATGATGATATTTCGCCGTTATACACAGATCAGAACCGGAACCGAAAGCTTGTTTGTGTAGTCGAAGAGCCACTGGATATCGTGGCCCTGGAAAGAACAGGGCAGTTTACCGGCACTTATCACGTGCTGGGTGGTGTCATCTCACCGATTGACAACATTGGACCGGAACAGCTACACATCCCAGAATTAATTGAACGCATAAAAAATGATGGTGTCCAGGAAATTATCATCGCTACTAATGCCTCGGTTGAGGGTGAGTCGACCGCTTTATTCCTACAGCGATACATTCAGGAGGCTGGGCTAAACATTACTATTTCCCGTTTGGCTCGAGGCATACCAGTTGGTGTTGACCTTGAATACGCCGATCAAATCACGCTGGCACACGCCCTGGAAGGCCGAAAACAATTATAACTTTCCAAACCACTAAAACCCATTTAAAAATACCCGCCTTATCATGACGGGTATTTTCTTATGCTCAACTCAACCTTTTACAGTTGGCGACGACTTACGATGTAAGCGATAACTGCTGTAGTCAATCCACCCAGACCCAGTGCTGACATAATCACGTCACCTGCACCAGTCGTTGGTAATTCAGGAGTTGCTGGCGGAGGAGTTTGCTGACATTTACTCATATCAGTCGTGTGTATTGATCCGTCGTACTCCTCTTTTTTAATTTCGCGAATTTCCTTCTTCTCGATCACACAGACCTTAATCTTAGTAGGAGCTTCTTTACAGTCGTTTGGATTCTTTGAGTATTTTTTCTCATCGAATTCTGACTCTTTGATAGTTACCGGATACTTATTAGTTTTCAAATCACAAACTTGGATTTCTGGCTCAGGTTTAACTGTGACAGTCTTTTCGCAACTTGGACTCTCCCTCTTGACATCACCATTTTCTTTACCATTTACTGTAACCTTGACTTTATAGTTACCAGGTTTTGCGTAAGTATGTTGGATTTCAGATGAGGTAGTTGTCTGAGTCATGCCATCACCGAAGTCGTAAGTGTAGCTGGTGATTGTCGCGCCACCCTTAACAGTTGCTTTAGTGCTGAACTTAAAGGTGTCGCGAGAAACCTCAGTTGTTTGCAAGACATCACATGTCAATGCTGGTTTTGCTGGAGGTGTCGTTGGTGGACCCCAAACTGGGTTACCACAATCTTTAATGACACCAGTGATGAACTTACCATCATCGTCAAACCAAGCATACACCCGATAGCTAGTAACGCCATCAACGAAGCTCTGACCAGTCGTATATTGGTAATACGTATAACCAGCTGCGCTGTATGTACGCTGTGGAGATGGCTGACGAGTACCAGCCTTAGCCTGCACAGTTACCGCATTTGTAGCAACTACTCGGCCATCAACCGTAATATTACCGCTTGAGTCAACCACACCTTCGCGCATATTTGAACCACCCTGAACCATGGTGTCATTGATATACCATTGGTTGTACAGAGACCTAATTTCTGCACGACTATATGCCGACTGCAATTCCGACAGGGAATTCGTACCGCAGTAAACGACGTTAAACCTGTTACAGCCAGCAGCCTGTGAAGGCGATGCTAGCCAAATTCCACCGATCAAAGCAATCCCCAGAGAGATAGCAATACCGATTTTCTTAAATTTATCCATAAAACTCCTCTTTCCAGCCCTATATTTTTAGGCTTTATGTCATCATACTAGCACAATCTTTATATTTTGTCAATAATAATTTATAAAAATGTTTACGGTTTAGTGATAATTTAAATTTATACATCACGATTACCTATTATTTTAGTCGTTATTAGGCAGTGGATGTCTCTTAACTTTATACCGAAGTCTATTTGCTATAATAGATAACATGTTTGATACCGCCGAGCAACTCATCCAATCCGCCAACAACATCGTCATCATCCAGGCCGAAAACCCTGATGGCGATAGCCTGGGCTCTAGCTTGGCGCTGGAGGAGGTGCTGAGTGATTTGGGTAAGACCGTGACGTTGTACTGCCCAGTCGATATCCCCAAATATCTACGGTATATTCGCGGCTGGGACAGGGTAGTTGGTGACTTTCCAGCCCATGACGACCTAGCCATCATCGTTGATACCAGCGCTGATATATTGCTGAGTAAAGTTCTGGAAACACCCGGCGTGCGACATTTTCTAGAAACGCGCCCCGTCTTGGTCATCGACCACCACACCGCCGAGTCAACGCTGAGTTTTGAACACACCATGCTATCAGAAACCGTGGTAGCGACCGGGGAATTGTTATATCAATTATTCACGCACGCTGACTGGACCATCAACCAGCAGGCTGCCGAAAACCTCCTTATCGCCATTATGTCCGACAGTCTGGGCCTGACCACGCCAAACACCACTGCGTCAACATTCCGCACGGCTGGCGAATTGACCGAACTGGGCGCTTCCAATGCCGAAATTGAAGAGCGGCGACGCGAATTTATGAAAAAATCGCCGGAAATTCTGGCGTACAAAGGCAAGTTGATTGAGCGAATCGAATATTTACTGGACGGACAATTGGCACTGGTGCACGTGCCATTTGAGGAAATTCAAGCCTACAGCGACGCCTACAACCCCGGCGCGCTGATCGGCGACGAGCTGCGGTTGGTCGAGGGCGTGGCGCTCAGCTGCGTTATCAAAACCTATCCCGACGGCAAATTAACCGCCCGCCTGCGCGGTAATTTACCAATCGCTGACACCGTGGCTGGCTACTTCGGCGGCGGTGGCCATCCGTACGCGGCCGGGTTTCGCGTGTATGAGGAATATGATGAGGTTGTGCGGGAGTTGGCGACGGCGGCAGATAAAGCCTTAAGGATAAGTAGGCCAGGATTGACTCTTTAGTAAAAGTATTCTATTATTTCACTATGGAATCTAGTAATAGTGATGATCACTGTAAGAAAACAGAATGGAGATAGATATGGACCCATCCTTTGAGAACAGCCCAGGCGAAATTACAAAGACTATACATTTACACAACGGAGTCCCTCTTACTATGAAAGAGTGTAGTCCTTTTACCTTATCGCTAGACAATGGTGGTAGTGTTTCTGCCAGTGGCAATGTATTCAAAGGCGAAATAGATAGTAGGACTATTGTCGAAGGACAGGGCATTACTATTGAGGTGGAAGGGAAGCGTCTTTCCGCAACCGAGGGTAGGATTCATATCTTCGATACTAATGATGATAATGAAATTAATGAAATCTTCGTCGACGACGGGCAGGATATCACTATTGAGGTGGAAGGGAAGCGTCTTTCCGCAACCGAGGGTAGTACTCTTATATATGAAGCACCCCGTCATGACAAGATCATCACCGACGGACAGGACGTTACTGTTAAAATGGAAGATGAGAGACTATCCGTATCCAATGGACGTATTTGTATTTTCAATACAGAAAACGAAATTCTCGCCGCCGGCTCTAATGTTACTGCTAATATGGGGGAGAAGCGGCTTTCTGTATGCAACGGCAAAGTGTCTGTAACTGAGACTGACAATAGTATTACCATCTCTGGACGAGGTATCGTCATTAGTACAGATAGCATTAACCTTTACCTATTTAACGGCGAAGCTTCTACCTACAAAACCGATAATGAGATCATCGTCAATGGTCGGCATATTATCATTGACACGGGAAAAGAGCACTTTTTCATACCAAACGAAGGCAGAGTTTCAATACTTAGAGATAACGTCGATGTTAAGTACGGACAGGTTGTTTTAGAATCCCGTCACTTTTCTCCAGCCAACTCCACCGTCTTGAACGATGAGACATCTGGTATGAATTGAATAGCGGCAGGCGGACGATAACATCAGGCTAACGCCCCATCCAATATCTTATCTTACATCTTCGCCTGCTTGTCGCTATTCCCTGAATTTGACATACCAACAGAAGCCCTATCTGGGGCTATTTTTTTATGGCAATTTTGAAAAAGTAGCCCGCGTGCCGTACAATAGAGTTAATGATACAGTTCCACAACACCCTCACTCGCCACAAAGATGAACTGATGCCGCTCGACGGACAGACGGTTCGCATGTACACCTGCGGGCTGACGGTGTATTCGCAGCCGCACATCGGCAATTGGGTTGGCTATATTTATTGGGATGTGTTGGTGCGATTATTACGCTGGCAAGATATTCCAGTTGTCCGGACGCAGAATATCACCGACGTTGGGCATTTGACCAGCGATGATGATGACGGTGAGGACAAGATGGAGAAGAGGGCGCGCCGCGAGGGTAAAACCGCTTGGGACGTGGCCGAGCAGTACATCACCATCGCCGAGCACGAGACCTACGAGGTGCTGAAATTGGTGCGACCCGACCATTTGGTGCGGGCAACGGACTATATCCAGCAGCAAATTGACTTTGCCAAGGGGCTAGACGAGAAGGGATTGTTATACAAAATTGACGGCGACGGCATGTATTTTGATACGTCGCGGCTAACAGATTATGGTAAATTAGCGCGGTTGGATGTGGCGGGCTTGGAGGCGGGCGCGCGGGTCAGTGTCGAGGGCAAGCGCAACATCACCGACTTCGCCGTCTGGAAATTCTCACCAACGGACGCCAAGCGCGATATGGAATGGGACAGCCCATGGGGCGTCGGCTTTCCGGGTTGGCACTTAGAGTGCTCGACAATTGCCCGGGAGACGCTGGGTGATACAATCGACATTCACACCGGCGGCATTGACCATATTCCGGTGCATCATACCAACGAAATTGCTCAGAGTGAGAGCCTGACCGGACAGCAATTTTCTCAAATTTGGCTGCACAATAACCACATCAAAGTCGACGGCCGCAAGATGAGTAAGTCGCTCGGTAACATCATTACCCTCAGCGATATCACTACCCGCGGTTTCAGCCCGATGGCCTTTAAGCTAGCGATTCTCAGCAAACATTACCAAACCGAGGGCAATTTCACCTGGGAGATCTTGGAGGCGGCGCAGGCGCGGCTGGACCATTGGCGCGGCTATGCGGCGCTGCGACACCAGACGCACGACACGCTGGATGATGACGATGAGAAGGATGAGCAGGAAGGCGCGGTGTCGCTGTTGGCGGCGCGGCAGGCGCTTGTTGAAAAGCTAAATGATAATTTGGATACGCCAGGATCCTTGGCGCTGATCGACGAGGCGTTTTCACGGCTGGATCACGCGCCGCTGGAGAAAATTCACCGCGGCGGTTTACTGCAATTGATTGAAATTATTGACGAAGTTTTAGGCTTGGATTTGGCGGAATCGACCCCTGATATTACTGACGATCTGAAGAGATTGATCATCCAGCGCCGCACCGCCCGCGCCGAGAAAGATTGGCAAGAATCCGACCGCATTCGCGACGAACTGTTGGCGGCTGGCATCGCCATTCGCGACACACCAAGCGGCAGCATTTGGGCATGGAAATAATGAAAATAACCCGCCGGAATGACCGAGCGGGCTAATTTTCACGAAGCACACCAATTAACTCTCGTTTTTCAATTTCTTCACTAATTTGTTGATTGGCTTTTCGCTTTCAAGGCGGTTTTTCTTAGCCTGTTCCAAATAATTCTCCAACAAAATCCTTGCTACACCAGCCGCTGGGATAGCGATTAAGCTTCCTAAAAGTCCACCAACATAGAGACCAATGGTCACTGACGACAAAACCATCAACGCCGAGAGTTCCAATTTTTTTGACTGAATTGACGGTGCAATGAAATTATTTTCGATCTGCTGATAGACGATGAAATATATGGCATAGATTACGCCAGCAGTGACATTATTGAAGAACAACAACAGCGAGATCAGAATGCCAGCCAGCGTAGCGCCAAACATCGGAATGAGCGTTAAAATAAACGTCGCCATGACCGTTAACATCGCCAAATTTGAATCGACGGCAGGAAAAGCCATGCTCAATACAAACACCACAAACCCCGACAATACCGCATCAATCCCTGATACGGTCAATTGCCCAGAAACGTAACTAGTGACAACATTATACATCTGCCCAGCTAGCTTTTTATGATTTTCCATCTTGCTTTGGTCATTATATAATCCCCACAAACGCCTCATCCATGTCGGGCCTTCTAGTAACATCAAGAATGACAAAACTATCACCAAAAATAGCGAACCGACAAACGAAGCCAACGAGCCGACACTGCTTAAAATATTCGTACCAACACTGGCCGCCCATGACGAAGATTGCTGCTTAAGGTTCTCCAGCATGGCATCAACCTGCGGACGCAGATTATTCTTATCAATAAAACTATTAACGCCGTGCCACTGCGAACCAGCTTGGTCAATTAAGCTCGGCATACTTTCGACAAACTTAGCGGATTGCTGGACAATTGGCGGCACCACAAACCACACCACGCAGCCCAACAGCAGAATCAGCGTGACATACGCCAGCGCCGTGCCGCCGAGCCGGCTTTTACCGGGCAATTTCCTGGCAATTGCCGCCACTGGACGATTCAGCGCCAGCGCTAAGAACAGAGAAACTCCCAGCAGAACCAGCGCATCCTTCGCCGAATAAACCGCCAGTCCCGCCAGCCCAAATCCGATAACCACCAGCCAAAACCGCACAAATGTTTTAGTGTCTATTTCAATGCGTACTTTCATAATCTAAACTTTATCAGCTTTTCGCTTCATCCGCAACGCCGACAGAGACAACTTGCTGTCATACGACATCGCGCCGTAACGGAAAACCCGTACCGCCAGCCACAGAACAAGCACTGCCGCCACGATCAAAAGCGCCACCCCCAGCAAACCTTCCCAAGCCGGCAAATTGCCAACCGCATTCCTGAGCAGCAGCGGAATCGGCGCCGTGAACGGAAACAGCGATAAGAACTTGACAAATGGCGAATCAGGGAAGGAAACAAACGCCGTAATGCCGTAAAACGGCCCAAATATCAGCATAATCACCAGCCCAAACCACTGGTTGGCTTCCTTGGCAGTCGGCATCATCGCGCCCAGCGTCACCAACATGCCGGTAAACATCATAAAGCTTGCCAGGAAAATCACTAGCGCCAAGCCAATCCGCACCGGATCAAATACCAATAAGCTTAAATCCATATTCGGCAGCTGCAGCTTTGAACCGAACGCCAAGTAACCCGCCGCCACCGGCAGAATAATCACCAACATCTGAATCAGCGCCAACACCATCAGCGATAGAATTTTGCCAGTGATTAGCGTGTCGGTTTTTACCATCGTCAGCAGCATTTCCACCGTGCGGTTTTCCTTTTCCTCGGTGGAGCTGGTTAGCATTTGGTTGCCGAAGAAAGTAATCAGCATAAAGAAAATCACTAAAAACAGCCCCGGAGCAATCATCTCGTTAATACCGCCATGCTCCTTGCCGTCCAGATAAGTAGTTGACGATACCTGGACTTTATTTTGCAATATAGCAACTTGCGCCTGGCTGACACTGCTGGCTACTGATTGACTTAACAAGCTTTGCGCCACTGCGCCGTATTTGCCGTTCTGAAACAACCCGACGTCCTTACCGTAAACTTCAACTTTTTGCTATCTTGTACCTTTAAAATTATAGTATTCAAACTTTCTACCATTAAACCTTAAATTTGCATCCCAACATACTATACTCCAATCAAGTTCAAGCCCCTGTATATCAAACTCCGTAGCAGTCTCCTCCATATAATACGACGAACGCACATCATCTTTACCGTTAAGAAACCAGTCTGGCGCATTAATTTTATTTTGCACCCATACGCCGTATTTTCTCAAGCGCTTTGCGCCAGAACTCGCGGTTATGCCGTATCGCTGTGTTCCTTTGGCTGCATCTTTTATCCACTTTTTGGCTGCGGCCAAATCTCTTGTAATGTATATAGGGTAATCTTTTTTAACCACTGAATATAGTTGTCTAGCACTTAATATGTTTACATCCAAAATAGCCTTTATCAAAGCAGCAACCTTTTCGCTTCTAAAAGAGCGCAATGATACCGCCAGATGCAAATCCTCTTTTTTATTGTATTTAAGTCCACTGATCAAATTTTCAAATTTATTACCCTTAGAATACTCGTCATCTGTTATTTTATCTGACAGATAAACTTCCCAGTCATAATATTTTTTCTTCAAAGAGTCAAACCAGCCACCTATCCCGGCAGATTCCCCCTTATTTATCTCTT
>ERZ773087.2309-NODE-2309-length-10251-cov-3.898980_pt1 | contig 10251 bp, 7 predicted proteins | sample MGYA00511375_ERZ773087 | MGnify/ENA primary metagenome ERZ773087 (study PRJEB29015, sample SAMEA2737995) | human oral metagenome | biome: human oral; feature: human-associated habitat; material: dental | place: China | collected 2063 ...
CATAGGTATAGTCCCATTCTTTTACAGCTCGCCAGTCCAAAGAGTCGCGCTGCATCGGCATTTTTACCGATAACGCCAACATAATCAAAAAAATGTCCTTCCCCAAAATCGTCCTTCCGGCTACCGTGGTTTTAAGCTCGGCGATAAACAATCTTATTTTATTCGTCTCTATTGCGGTGGTATTTGCGTTTTTGGGGCATTTTGCGGGCGCAAATTTGATCTTTTTGCCGATCTTTTCCTTAGTTACGGTAATGCTAGCCTTAGGGTTCGGGCTGTTTTTCGGCGTGATAAACGTCTTTATGCGCGACGTAGGCCAGATCATCGCCATCGTATTACAGTTTTTATTTTGGCTAACGCCGATCGTTTATATGACGGGCATTTTACCGCAGAATTTGCAAGAGCTAATCTACATAAATCCGCTTGTTGGCGTCGTTAGCGGCTATCACGATATTTTGATTTACGACAAGATGCCCGATTTTTCGCTTTTGATTTATCCGGCCTTTATCGGCGCGGCAAGCCTTGGAGCCGCATTTTTCGTTTATAAACGAGCCGAAGAAGAGATGGCGGACGTTTTATGATTTTATCGGTTCAAAATATCTGTAAAACTTACTTGGATTACGAGAGCAACTTTAAGCGATTTGCCTCGTGGTTTAGCAAAAACAAAGAAGAAAAAAACGTAAAAACCGTACTAAAAGACGTAAGTTTTGACGTGGGAGCCGGCGAAGTAGTCGGACTAATCGGGCAAAACGGAGCGGGCAAGAGCACCCTTTTAAAAATCATCTCGCGCACGCTAAAGCCCTCAAGCGGCCGCGTAACGAGCGGGGCTAAAATTTCGTCTATTTTGGAGCTGGGCATGGGCTTTCACGGCGACCTAACGGGTAGGCAAAACGCCTACCAGTCCTGCTCTCTCATGGGCTACTCAAAAGAACAAATCGACGAAATAATAGCCTACATCGAAGACTTTGCCGAGATAGGCGAGTATTTTGATTATCCCGTTCGAATTTACAGTAGCGGCATGCAGATGCGACTTGCTTTTTCGGTCGTTACGGCAAACCGCCCCGATATACTCATCATCGACGAAGCGCTATCGGTAGGCGATGTGTATTTCCAGCATAAAAGCTTTGATAAGATAAAAGAATTTAAAAGCCTAGGCACGACGCTCATCATCGTTTCGCACGATAGCGGTGCGATAAAATCGATCTGCGACCGAGTAATCTTGCTAGAAAAAGGGCAAATTTTAAAAGACGGCGAGCCTGAAGCCGTGCTTGATTATTACAACGCCCTAATCTCAAAAAAACAAGACGTACAAATCTCGCAAGTAGCCCTAGAAAACGGCAAAATCGCAACCATATCAGGCAACAAAAAAGCCTGCATAAAAAACGTGGAAATTTTAGATGCCGCAGGCAAAAAGATACAAAATTTAGAAGTCGGCAAAAAAATCAAGCTAAAAGTAACGGTGCAAGCAAACGAAAATTTGCCGTCGCTAGTGCTAGGCTATCAGATCAAAAATCGCTTCTCGCAGGTCGTCTACGGCACCAACACTTACCATCTAAAGCAAGCTTTAAAAAATCTCAAAAAAGGCGAAGAGTACGACTTTAGTTTTGAATTTGACGCAAATTTGGGCGTCGGATCGTTTTCTGTAACGATAGCGCTACACGATAGCGACAACCATCTGCAAAACAACTACGAATGGCGCGACAACGCAATCATTTTTAACGTCGTAAATTTTAGCAAGCCCGATTTCGTCGGCCTTGCGTATCTTGAACCGAGTTTGGAAATAAAGAGAATAAATGGATAAATTTTATAAAAGTTTCGAGGATAAATTTAGGGGAGATAAGAGCGAGATCAAAAAACGCCTGCTTGCTTATGAGCCGTTTTTGCAAATCTTAAAACAAAACGATGAAAAGCCGGCGGCGGTCGATCTTGGTTGCGGCAGAGGCGAGTGGCTTGAAATTTTAAAGCAAAACGGCTTTGCCGCGCGCGGTTGCGACGTTAGCGACGAGATGATAAAAGAGTGCGAGAAAAACGATCTTGAAGCCAAAAAACAAGGAGCGATAGAATTTTTAGGCCAGTTGCAGGATTCGAGCCTTGCGCTCGTTGGCGCATTTCAGCTTGTGGAGCACTTGGAGTTTAACGAGCTTTGCGAGCTAATAAAACAAGCGCACCGAGTTCTAAAAGACGGCGGTATCTTGATACTTGAAACGCCAAATCCCGAAAACTTACGCGTTGCTACGCTAAATTTCTATCTCGACGCGACGCACGTTAAGCCTATCCCGCCGATGCTGCTTGAGTATCTGTGCGAATTTGAGGGCTTTAGCGATACGTTTATGATGAGGCTGAACTCAAATTTGAGCTTTAGCGAGGATTTACAAAACCAAAACGTCACATTAAGAGACGTTTTGAGCAGCGTCGGGCTTGATTACGCGATTTTGGGGCTTAAAAACGGCGACGAAAAAACGCGCGAAGCGTTTTTAAACGCGGCCAAAAGCGGTTATAGTTTTGAAGAGTTAGCCGATAGATTCGACGTGTCGGCATTTGAAAACAAAACGCAGATGCTCGAGCTAAAAAACGACGTCTGGAAGGGCTCTTTGGAGACGAAAGAAGCGCTGTGGAAAAGCTCGCTTGAGCTAATGGAGAGCAAAAATCAAATCGCAAATTTGCAAAATGAAAATGCGCGCCTACACGAGGATTTAGAAAATCTACTGGGCAAATATCTCGCGCTAAATCATAAAGTCTACGTCCTAGAAAACGAGGCTCCCGTTATCAAAAACGATATCGAGCAGCTTAAAATTTTCGTCGCTAAATTTAAAAGAGTCGCAAAGCCGCTTATTTGGGTATATAAGTTTTTGAGATTTTGTAAAAATTTAGCTAAAGATAATCTCAAAAAAGCGCTCAAATTCGGTATAAATTTAACCGAAAAGACGGCAAATAACAACCCTAAATTTAAAAAGAATCTCAAGATATTTTTAAATAAATTCCCGGCTCTTAGGGTGAGAATCTTTAGCCTCAAAGGCCAAATAAGAGACGATATATACGTCTCGCAAGAGGGCGTTTTCGAGCCAAACGTTTTTGAACTAAAACACTCAAAAGAGTACGAGCAAAATTTGGAGCTGAAAAATCTCGAATTTAACGAAAACTTTAGCGAGATAACCGTCATCGGCAGCATCAGCGGACACTATAGTTTGGCCGCAATAAACAGAAACATCGTATTTAGGCTGCTCTGTAAGGTAAAAAACGTCTTTGTTATCTGCTACCACGAAAACTACTTCGATAAAATCGAAGACATCGCGATAACCAAAGACGAGTACGAAACGCTAAGAAGCATAGTACCCGATAAAAATGCGCACCCAAAAAGAAGCGACGACAAGGTCGCGATCTACCACCACTACCCGCTGATAGAAGACGTTAGGGAGGGTTACGGCTTTGAGATTGCGGTGTTTTTCTGGGAGGAGTCGCGCATCCCGCAGCGAACGATAGAAATTTTAAACTCCAAGTATAAAGGCATTTTGGTTTCGACGTTTTTTATCAAAAAAATCCTAATAGATAACGGCTGCTATACGCCCGTAAAAGTAGCTGACATCCCGCTAAAAATGCCGCCCGAACCAAGCGTTTTACAAGAAAATAGCGAACAAAAGCGCGAGATAAAGCTCTTTCATATCTCATCATGCCTGCCTAGAAAGGGTGCGGACGTGCTGCTGCGAGCCTTTAACGAAGCTTGCAAAAAAGCCAAATTTGAGCTAAGCCTAACGATAAAAAGCTTCCCTAATCCGCACAACAGCGTAACCGAGCAAATCGAGCTTTTAGTCGATAAAAAATACCGAAGCAAAATCCGCGTCATACTAAACGAAGATTTAACCGCGCTTGACGTGGCAAACCTCTACGAGCAGTGCGATATAGTCGTGTTGCCGACGCGCGGCGAGGGGCTAAATATGCCCGCGATCGAAGGCGTACACTACGAAAAGCCCGTTATCTCCACCGACTATAGCGGCCAGTGCGAGTTTTTGGACGATAGCTGCGAGTTTGTCGGGTATAAATTCGCGCCCGCGGTTACGCACTTTAATCTAAATTATTCGTTTTGGGCGGAGCCTAGCGTAAAGGATCTGGGCGAAAAAATCATCAAAGTATCCGAGCAAATTTTACAAAACCGCGCTCCAGACATAAAACCGCTAAAACACAAAGTCGATGAAATGATGTTCGGCGAGAAAAATGCGCTAAATTTCATCTCGAGCATCTCGCATCTAAAATCCTTTAAAAATGAGCCAAGCGAGCTAAAAATCGCCTACTTTTCGACGTATAACGCCGTTTGCGGCATAGCCGAATACTCAAAATACCTAACGGACGAGCTGGCACGGGCGGGCGCAAAATTAGAAATTTACACTTGGAGCGAGCAAAAGCGCACCGATGGGTCAAATTTAACTCAAGAAAACGACAATATAAAAGTCTATGAAATAGAGCGAGAAAAGCTACTATCGGGGCTTGAGACGGATGCAAATATAATCTGGCTACAACATCATTTTACCTTTTTCGAGATAGACGAAAAGCTAAAATCAGACGTCCTTGCTCTAAAATCTCAGGGAAAAATTTGCTTTATCACGCTTCATAGTACGAAGCAAATCCTAAACTACACGCGCCAAACTCAGCAAAACTGGCACGACACGCTTTACGAATTCGACCGAGTATTCGTCCATAGTATCGATGATCTAAATACGCTTAGGCTGCTTGGACTTATCGATAATGTCACGCTAGTACCGCACGGAACGCAAAATTTAGCGCCCGAGCAAAACAAACGTAAGGAAACGGACGGCAAATTTAGGATAGGATTTTTTGGACTGCTTTTTGCGCATAAAAATTTACCCGTACTACTGCAAGCCTTTGCCAAATTTAGCCAAAATACGGACGCAAAGCTAATTATCATTAGCCCCGTCGCAAACGCAGACGGCGAGGCGGAATTACAAAGATGCCGTAAGCTTTGCGAAAAGCTAAATTTGGATGAAAAAGTGGAGTGGGACACCGAGTTTTTGCCGATAGAGGAGGTAAATAAAAAGCTAAGCGACTGCGATGTTATCGTGCTGCCTTACGGGCAAACCGACGAGGGAGCGAGCGGGGCGGCCAGGATAGCGCTTAGCGCATGTAAAAACGTTATAGTAACGCCGTCAAGAATCTTTAGCGAGATGAAAAACGTCACGATAAAAACGGACGGATTTAACGATTGGCACATTTTAGAGCAACTAGAAAAAGTAAAAAACAGCGAAATAGACGCTAAAATTTATGACGAACGCACAAAATGGCTAAGCGAAAATAGCTGGAGCAGTATCGCGGGGCTTTACCTACGGATATTTAGAGCCGTAGCGACGGATAAAAATTTTATGCGACATTTAAAAAACGGAGAATAATAATGAAAAAAGCGATAATCACGGGCGTCGGAGGTCAAGACGGCGCATACCTGGCTAGATATCTGATCGACCTAGGATACGAAGTCTACGGCGGATACAGGCGAGCGGTGAGCCCGAATTTTTGGCGATTAAATGAGCTAGGCATTTTAAACGAGCCAAATTTTCATTTGGTGGAGTTTGAGCTAACCGACCCGTTTAACATCCTAAGCGTCGTCAATGAAATAAGACCCGAGGAAATTTACAACCTGGCCGCCCAAAGCTTCGTGGGCGTTAGTTTTAAAGAGCCGTTTCACACCGCAAACGCTACGGGTATCGGCGCGCTAAACATACTAGAGGCGATAAAGACGGTTGATAAAAGCATCAAATTTTATCAAGCCAGCACATCAGAGATGTTTGGCAAAGTCCAAGCCGTCCCGCAAAGCGAAACCACGCCGTTTTATCCGCGTTCGCCGTACGGAGTGGCAAAGCTTTATGCGCACTTCATCACGGTAAACTATCAAGAAAGCTATGATATTTTCGCTTCAAGCGGCATTTTATTTAATCACGAAAGTCCGCTAAGAGGGCTTGAGTTCGTCACGAGAAAAATCACGAATACGGCCGCAAAAATCGCTCTGAAAAAGGCTAAGGCTTTAGAACTTGGTAACCTAGATGCAAAGCGCGACTGGGGCTATGCAAAAGAATACGTCGAAGGTATGCACGCGATGCTACAAGCTCCGGCTCCCGATACTTTCGTACTAGCCACCGGAGTAACGACCACGGTTAGGGATTTTGTGAAGCTTAGCTTTGAAGCGCTAGATATCGGGATAAAATTCGAGGGCGAAGGCATAAACGAAGTCGGACTAAACGATAAAGGCGACGTAATAGTAAAGATAAATCCGGCATTTTTTAGACCGGCCGAGGTCGATCTGCTAATAGGCGACGCCTCAAAAGCCAAACAAAAGCTCGGTTGGAGCGCAAAGACCGATCTAAAAGAGCTTTGCGATATGATGATAAAAGCTGATCTAAGACGCATCGAGGCGGGATTTGAGTTCTAAGCGCGTTTTTATTACGGGGATTGAGGGCTTTACGGGTCGCTATTTAGAGCGATACCTTCTCGGGCTAGGCTACGAGGTATCGGGCGGCGCCTTAAGCCCTAGCGCGCCGCATCACGCGCGCTTTAATCTGCTCGACAAAGATAGCATAAAAGCCGCCTTTAGAGTTAAATTTGACTACATCATCCACCTGGCCGCAGTTTCGTTTGCTATGGCAGATCCCGCCGAGATAAAAAACGCAAACGAAATCGGTACGCTAAATTTGCTAGATGCCCTAAGTGCCGTTAAATTTGAAAAGGCGATCTTTGCAAGCTCGGCTAGCGTCTACGGCGGAGGAGATATGCCCATGTGCGAAAACTCCGCGCTAAATCCGCAAAGCGTCTATGCCCAAAGTAAAATTTATATGGAAAAGCAAATCGCTAGAAGTGGGCTTCCTTTTATCATCGCGCGTCCCTTTAACTATACGGGCGCGGGGCAGAGCGAAAATTTCCTCATTCCAAAAATCGTGCGACATTTTAAAGACGAAGCTTCCGTAATAAAGCTCGGAAATTTGACGCCAAAGCGCGAATATAACGACATAAACGACGTCGTGAGAATATATGAGCAACTACTAGAGCTAGAAGCTAACGGCGAAATCTTTAATATCGGCTCGGGTAAGGCTTATAGTATCGAGCAAATTTTACAAATTTTACGCCGCTTAAGCGGGCGCGATATCGCCGCGCAAAGCGATGCCAAATTTATCAGGACAAACGACCCCGCCCTACTCGTCTGCGATACGGCAAAGCTGCTAAACTACGGCATAACTCCTTGCAGCGGCGATATAGAGGCGCTACTACGCCTAATGCTAGCTAGCGACTAGGTGGATTTATACGAATTTACGCGCCTTGCGTAGACCGGCTATAGCCGTACTTTTCGGCGCTAAATACGAGCAAACGGGAAAATTTCGGATTCGGCAAATTTATACGTAAGATAGCCCGCCGCTATCTCGCAACCGTCTCAAATAGCTTAAATTTATGCTATTTGCGTCCATAAAATCCTTGCGCTTTAAATTTGAAGGATTCGCAAATTTAAGCCTTTATCAAAATTTACTTCAAATACAGCAAAAGCGCCTTGTCTAATCCCGTTATTTGCCGTTATCTAACGTTTAAGCGCAAACGGTGCGCCCAAAGAAAAAACTAAGGCTCCCGCGCCTACACCGTATCACGAAAATTAACCGCTTTTGAGCGCAAATTTAAGCCGAAAAAATTTTGCGCTAAGGCTACGAAAACGGCACTAAATCTACAATCTAATATCCAAAATCGCCACCTAAATTAGCTTAGCAAATACGCGGTTTAGGTTGCTATCATGCGCGCTTACACGGATAAAAATGCGCTAAAATGCCGTAGCTACGGCTTTGGTTGCAAAGATTATTAGGCGCAAGCGTAAATTTAGCATGGCTTGCTCTAGACGCGAGACTCGGCGCATCCTGACAAATTTTTTAATCCGCAAAAACATCAAACCGTGCGGTTTCTTGCTAGAGGCTAGGCGCGTTTTTGCAGTCAAATTTAGGCCTAAATTTAGCAGTCGTCTTATCACGCCAGCCGCGCAAATTGCTTGCAGCAAGCTATTCTTTGTTGTTTTGCCGCCGTTTCCTACCGGCTAGTACCCTCCATACGTGCTGCGGCTATAACCAAACCGCCACCCGTTTGAAATACGGGCGAATTTAAAGAAGCGGAGCGAAAAAATATTTCTCGTACGCCAAAATGCTCGAAAGTTGCACTTATATAAATGTCTGCTACGCTTGCTCAAAGCAATACGTCGTAAAGTGCCGTCTTTACCGCTCAAGCGACAAGTTTATAAAGGCTGCGCAGATGGTCTAAGAGCTGGATTTATTAAAAACCACAAAGCATCGCCTAGACTGTAAAAAGCAAAACAGTCTAAATCAGGCTTGCGTACCGATACATGCCGTAAGTCTTGCTAGGATAAGAGCGGTGATTTAAGAGCAAAATTTCCCTAACGACGTACCGTAAAAGCTAATAAGAGACTGCTCAAGCTCGGTATAAACGCGCGCAAAACCGCTATTTTGCAGTTTTATAGCTACGGCGCGCGACCGTAGCTTGACCTAACTTGGTCGCACTTGCCAATAAAACGACTAGAGCAAGCAATATCATATTTTACGGCGCTTTGCGAAATAGTTGATTTTTGCTTTTGGCATTTAAAATTTGAGGCGAGCTTTATGCTTCGGTAATTATAGTCGGGAGCAAGACCATAGCCGCCTTTACTAACGACGCCGCGAGAGCAAATTTGTCAGGCAGCCTTAAAATGCGGATGCAACCCAAATAATAAACGCCCGTTTTATCTGGTAGGCATCAAAGACTAGATCATCAGATAAGCGGTTACAAGGGCGCCGACCTATATAAACTGAAAAATAAATACCCCCCTAAAGACATATTTCTTGCGGTACCTAAAGCGGCTGTTAAAATTTACCTCATTCCAAACTCCCTAATTTGAGTTTCACGCAGCCAAAAGCGATATTGCCACTTTAGAATTACGTAAAAACTCGTTTGGCTCATCAGTCTTAATGCCGTAAACAGGATTTGCGAGCATGTTTTCGCCGATCGTTTGTCATAGCCGCGAAATCTTGCCAAGCTTTATTGTCAAATTTGCCACTATCCGTATTTAAACGGCATTTGGATAGATGCGGATACTATAACTGCATCTAACGCCCGTAAACCCCTCACGTCTAAAAATATACTTCTAGAGCTTAGGCCACCGTGCTTTTACCACCTGATTTGAAAAATTAACGGGGTTATTACTACGAATATACGAAGCCTGTGCGCCTAAATAGGCGATTTACATTACTGTTTTTTGCGCTAAAGCATGCTATATTAGCCAACGCAAGTGCTAAATTTCTAAAATTTAAATTTAGTTTACTTGACGACTTAAAAATATATGGAGTAACTTACCAAGGCAAATTTACAAATAGCGTAAACTATAAATATAGCTGAAACTTTGAGTTGTAAATTTCAATTTTGTTGGCACATAAAGCAGAAATTAAAATCCAAGTAGAGATATAAGGAAAGAGTTTTAAACCGTAATCAAGAAAGTACAAAAATCGGTAGAGCCAAGCTCTACCGAAAAAAAAGAGATTAGAGACCGTTGATGGTAATTTCGCCGTCAGTTCCTAGCGAAGCGTTTAGGTTCACTGTGTTTACACCTGGTAGTTTTACTATATTTTCGTCCGCTTCAAATCCAGTTACTAATGCCGTACCTTTGTTATAGAATAGATACGTGTCGTTTTGGTAAGAAAAAGCATATACTTTCTTATCTTCAATAGCCGTATTAAACAAACCTGTTTCTTTGGCAAACTGAGCGAAATTTGCATATGCGTTACCGTTAGGGTTTAGATTAACTTTTTTTATATCAGCAATAGTCGATCCGGCGCCGTTGGCGATTTTAATCTTATCGCCGGCATTTATATTCTCGATAACGGTATATTTTAGATTATCGCTACTTCCGTCAAATCCACCACTAGAAGCTATCTTTGATGCGCTTACGTCAAAGGTATCGTTACCCGAACCGCCTTTTATAGTAATGACTTGCTTAGTAGCGGTTACTGTTCCGGTAGTTACTTTGTTTGTACCCTCGCCGGTTTCGATAGTGATATTTTCTTTGGTTTGTGCATTTGCCAGCGTGATCTCGTCATTACCCGCAGTACCTTTTATGCTTTCGATTTTAGTATTTGCCGTAACGGTCGTGATGGTACCGGACTCAACATTTCTTAAGCCGCTAAAGTCGTGAGGATATAGCTAGTATCGTAGAGCGTATAACAGGAATCAAAGTGCAGG
>ERZ773087.2312-NODE-2312-length-10226-cov-155.161341_pt1 | contig 10226 bp, 6 predicted proteins | sample MGYA00511375_ERZ773087 | MGnify/ENA primary metagenome ERZ773087 (study PRJEB29015, sample SAMEA2737995) | human oral metagenome | biome: human oral; feature: human-associated habitat; material: dental | place: China | collected 2063 ...
TTTGGAAATCTAAAGTTCGTTTCATCGGTGCTGGTGCTATTGGTATTGCTGCGATTTGGACTTTGATTACCTTAATCAAACCTATCATCGAAGGTATGAAAATTTCTGTTAAATCCATGAATAGCAGCTCCGCAGAACGTGAATTGCATCGTATGGATACAGATATGAGTACAAAATCCGTTTTAGGTGTATTCATACTTATTCTTATTGGTTTAGTATTTACATTCTGGGATTTCGTATCTGTCGTACCTATTAGTGCAGGATTAATGTGGACACTCGTTGTAGTAGGTATCGTAGTAGCTTTATTGATTGGCTTCTTCGTAGCTGCAGCATGTGGCTATATGGCAGGCCTTATCGGTACATCTGCTTCTCCAATTTCTGGTATCGGTATTTTAGCGACTATTATTTCTTCCTTAGTTGTATACTTTATCGCAGCGGAAAATAATTTATTTGCTACACAAGAAGGTGTTCAGTTCGCTACTGCTATGGCTATCTTTATGACATCCGTAGTTATTGCGATTGCATCTATTTCTAATGATAATTTACAAGATTTGAAAACTGGACAACTCGTTGGTGCTACACCTTGGCGTCAACAAATTGCCTTGTTACTTGGTTCTGTAGCCGGTGCCATTGCAATTGCTCCAGTTCTTAACTTGCTTTACCAAGCATACGGTTTCACAGGTGCGTTACCACGTGCTGAAATGGATCCAAGTGCTGCATTATCTGCTCCTCAAGCGACTTTGATGACTACCATTGCACAAGGTATCTTCAACTCTAGCATGGATTGGGACTATATCTTAATCGGTGTTGGCGTTGGTGTTGTGGCGATTATCGTCAACTTGATTCTCAAGAGCACAACTGCAACCTTAACATTGCCTCCATTGGCTGTTGGTATGGGTATTTATTTACCACCTACTTTAGAAGTACCGCTTATTATTGGTTCTTTCATCAGCTACTTCGTAGGTCGTTATCTTGTAGCTCGTGCTAAAATGCGTGCCGGTGAGCTTGCTGACTACGATGTAGAGCAATCCAACCGCCGTGGTGTTCTCTTTGCTTCTGGTCTGATCGTTGGTGAAAGCTTGATTGGTGTAATCATAGCTGTTATTATTGTATTGTCTGTTACAACTGGTGGTGGGGAAGCTCCACTTGAATTAGTAGGGCCTGAATTTGAAAGCACAGCACAATGGTTAGGATTGCTTGCATTCATATTCGCTGGTCTCTATCTTGTTCGCCGTGTTGTTACACACAAGTTCAATAAAGAAGAAGCTCTTGCTATGAAAGCTGAGCAAGAACAATAAGAGGTTAAACAATGAAATTAAAACAGTCTGTACTCATCATTATGGCTGCTGCATTGCCAGTAGCCTCCTTCGCAGCAAGCGAAGTAATACCTGTAACGCAAGATACTGTAAATGTACAAGCAAATCAAACAAATGCGAAACGTGTTAACCGTAATGATTTAACATATCGTATTTCTAGTACTGCTACACCTGAGCAAAATCGTGCGTTGCGCTCTAAAGCGTCTAAAGTAGATCGTAATGCAGTGGAAGTGGTAGCTCCAAATGCGGACCGTTATATGGATCGTAAAGAGGTTGCTGTATCACCTGTGGAATCTACTACAGATCATTTGGATTTAGTATTCCCAGAGGTTAAATCTGTTAGCCCTGCGGTAGAAAAAGCAATCAATACGACCATCAAAAAGTATGTTTCTAAAATACAAAATGATGTAGAAAAGTTAAATGCTAAAGAATCTGATAAAACAAATGTAGTTATGTACTATGATGTTAAAACAGATAAAAACGGTATTTTCAGCGTATTGATTCACACATATACTATGCGTGATCATGATGCCAATGGTGTAAACTATGTAAAAGGCTTCACATTTAACACTACAACAGGGCGACAATTGTCCTTGTACGATCTTGGTGGTCTTAATAAAAAAGAACTGGTGAATGCGATTAATAATAATCAAGATGTGAAAGATAAATTAGGTGGCGATGTAAATATCGATAAAATGCCTACTGAATTCTACACAACAGATGATTATTCCGTTGTAATGATCTTGCAACAAGATGTGGATGCAATCCATAGCGCAGGTACGGTATATGTACCAGTTGGTATCTTGCGTGACCGCGAAAATGATGTAACAAAAAAATAATCGAACTGTGTAAATTCGATTATGTGTGTATAGTAACAGCTGTTTAATTGTGAAAAGAACCGCTCCTAAGGGGGCGGTTCTTTTTTGTCTATGTTATTGTTTGTCGTTATAATAGTTTACGCGTGGTGGTAATGGGAATTGAATGTTTCCGTCTGACTTTGTAAGTGGTTCTGGTGGTAACTGTAAGAATACATTATCATGGAATTTCTTTTTAAATGCTTTCAATGTCGATTTTTGAATAGAATCAACGGTAATGAGAAGGGCACTTGTATCAGTATTTGGGGAGATGGAAAGAATCTTTCCTTGAGGTTCTTTTTGTTGGTAAAGGGCGATGGCATCGGATTGATACTCCTCTAGTTGGGCCTGATTTAATTTACCTTTTGATACGACTACAGTTCTATCTAGCTGTGGATCATGAGCCTCTGTAATCGCTTTGGAAACAAGGTCAGTTTTCTTTTGATCCGTTAAAGATGCATGTAATTGGCCTGCCTCCCAGAATAGAGCTCCGTCTTGACGGAATTTGGTGAAATCATTGCCATAGCCTAATGCTTTGTCGATGATATTAGCTGTTTTGTTTTCTACTTGTTGCTTGAACAATGTATTGTGGAAGGCAAGTGCTTGTTCTGTTTGTGTCATGCGGTACGCAATTTCCGCTGCTTCTGCACGAGTTACATATTTTTCAGGGTTAAACAATGTACCTGGAGCGTAGTTTGTGAACCCAAGATAGGCAAGCTCGCGAACGGCATCTTGTGCCCAAGGAGCTACAAATTTTTGGTCTCCATAGGCTATATTATCAAGAACTGTTGGGTCTTCAGTGGTATATCCTAAGTAATGGATATAGTTATCTGCTACTACCGCAAACTCTTGGCGGGACATATATTTCTCAGGTTTATAAGTGTCATCACCATAGCCGCTGATGATATTCTTGCGAGCTACAGATTCAATAGCAAGAGCAGACCAACGGTCAGATGTAATATCTTTAAATTTACTTGATAAAAAGGCGGCCGTACCATCATCCGTAATATTGTTGAAGAGCGCTGCTACTTCTTCACGTGTCATAGGTTGGTTAGGTCGGAATGTACCATCAGAATACCCTTTCATTAGGTTTGCTTTTGTTACAGTGCTAATCGAGTTAGCTGCCCAAAAATCACTAGGCACATCTGTAAAGATGTGGGCGCGGATTTTTTGAATATCTTGAGGTGTACCGATAGAGGTGTTTACAATTGCAGGTGATGCGGTATTAGTAGATTTAACGTTAGCCGCTTCTGTTTTAGTAGTCTCCATCTTCGTAGCATCTGTTTTAGCCATTGGTGCTTTAGTTGTTTCCATTTTAGTGGCTTCAACAGTAGTTGCAGGAGCATGAGTTGTAGTGGTTGTGTTTGCAGAAGCAAAACCAAGGCCTGTTGTAGTCAATAATGTGCCGAGTACGAGGGCACGTAATGCGTGAGGGGTATTCTTGTACATAAAAATCCTTCCTAATCATGGTAAAGGCTAGCGCTTGATAGCCGTAGAATATAAACTTTCACCAGCATAAAAAGCTATATCCGTCGCATCATAGTCAATTAGTTGGCATGCATAGTGATATACAACAAAGCAGCGTAGTACTGTCGAGTATACGCTGCCTTGGCTGGTTAAGTGTAACGCCGATTAGCGTTTTACTGTCATTTTTACTTTGGAACCGAATAATTTAGAGATTCCTTGTTGTGTTTCTTTAGATGCTGTAGATACAACTGCGTAAAGTTGGTTATTTTCTACATCAGGGAATGTAGCTAGAATTGTACCTGCTTTTTCATTTTTGTTGTAGTAGTTGCGGAAGTTTGTATCGATTGCATCGTATTCAGCTTGGCTGTATTGGGAGGATTCAACTACAACATAGTTATTTACAGTAGAATCACCACGGTTTGCAAGGTTAGCTTTTACTGTGGAAATATCGCTGTCTGTTTTCAAAGCTACGTGTAATTGATTGTCACGCCAGTACATTACGCCATAATTTTGGAATGCATCTTCTGTTTTATAAGTTTTATTTAATTCAGAAAATACTTTGTCTTCTAATGCAGCTTGTTGTTTTTGATCAAGTGCTTTTAGTGTGCTGCGACGAACAGGGCGAACGGCACGAGTAGGTTCAGCTTTTTCAGCTACTGCAGCATTTTTATTGCCTTTTACGTCTTTGTCAGCTTTTTTTGCCTCAGCTTTGGCTACTTTATCTGCCTTTTCTGCCTCTTTTTTCATGTCTTTATCAGTTTTGGACATATCTTTTTTTGCATCTTTATTTACTTTGGAGGCCTCTTTTTCGATTGCTGTATCAGCTTTCTTTATATCTTCTTTTACAGCTGTTTCAGCTTTAGCTTCAGTTGTAGTGTGTTTTGGTGTTGCAAGGCCAGCACCATTAAGCATACGATTTAAGATTGTTGCCGCTTGTGCTCTTGTTACAGGTTGTTTAGGGTTAAAGTTTTCTGTTGCCCCAGATGCTACGATGCCTCGTTGTGCCATGTATTGGATATCTGCCAAGTAAGCAGAGGAGATGCTAGCTTCGTCCTTGAATGTTACTTTTTCTGCTTTTACAGGTGTAGAAAGATTCAATTTTTTAGCTAGACTAGCAGCAGATGCAACGAATTGTTCGCGGTCCATAGTTTTGCTAGGTGTGAAAGCTGTTTTAGATGTGCCGTCCATTACGCCTGCAGCACTAACTAATTTGATAGCAGAGCTAGACCAACGATCTGCTTCCACGTCAGAGTAGGAGGTAGAGGATTCTTTTGTTGCAATCTCTGCTAATTCTTGTTCGTTTAAGTTGTGTTGTAGCACTTTGCCATAAATAGCAGCTGCTTGTTCACGAGTAATTTGTGCACTAGGTTTGAATGTATTATCAGCATAACCAGAAAGGTAACCAGCTTGTGTCATTGCTTGGATAGCATCGCGAGCCCAGTTATCTTTTGTGTCAGGGTATACACCAGTAGGTAAGTTTTCTTTAGTTTTTACAACTTTTTTACCTTCTACCTTTGCAGCATCTTCTTTTACATCATTTTTTACGGAAGTATCAATGCGTTTAACGTCATTTTTTACAGAAGTATCAACGCGTTTAGTATCGTTTTTTACGGATGTATCAGCGCGTTTAGCAGCGTTTTTAGCGGATGCATCAGCATGTTTTGCATCACGTTTTACAACTGTGCTACCATGTTTAGCATCATTTTTGAAGGATGTATCAATACGTTTAGCATCGTTTTTAACAGATGTATCAACACGGTGTTCATCCGCTTTAGCAGATACCTCAGCTCTAGTAGCCACATTAGATACTTCAGATTTTATATGAGTCGCAGTTGTTTCAGCGTGAGCCATGCTGAATGTAGAACCAAGGGCCAATGTAATTGCTAAAGACAAGGATAATTTATTTAGTTTCATGAAAAGGGCTCCTTTCAAACTATACTTATATAAAATAAATTATAACACTTTTTAAATTTATACACTACTATAAGAAAATGTAATCTATAAGGATAAAACTTACATGAATTTGAAAATTTGAGTACCATTATATAAATATAGAATGAAATATAGATAAAAGTTGATTTTCTAGTAGTTAAAAATGCAAAATGATAAACATTCGCAAAATCTAGATTTTATAGGGCTTTTACAAGAAAAAATGATAAATGAAATAATAGATGTGATAAAATTCAATGTTTGTTATTACAAAAAGTCATAACGATATAAGAAATAAAAGGGTACATACGAATATAGCAATTCTTTGGACAATATCTACATGATTAATTTATAATTATAGCGATGAGCTTTTGAATATTTATTTGAAAGCATAAGTAATGTTCAGGGCAGAAATTTAGTCGAAAAATTCACTACTAAAAATTGCCATAACACATACATATCAAAATTTTTTATTAGGTTAAGTACTAGAAAAGACGAGGAAGATAATATGAAAATTCATCTTTTCCAACAGTGTTTGATTGACATGTTCTACCCTCATGTAGGTATGGCTGGTGTAGAAGTACTTGAAAGATTAGGTTGTGAGCTTGTAGTACCTAAGAAACAAGTATGTTGTGGACAAATGTTCACTAACTCCGGTTATAATGACGCGGCTATGGACGCAATTAAGAATACAATCGAATGCTTTGAGAACGCTGAATATGTAGTCAGCATGTCCGGTTCTTGCGCTTTTGCAATCCGCGATGAATATCATCATTTCTTAAAAGATCAACCAGAGTGGTTGGCGCGCGCAGAAAGATTGAGTGGTAAAATTTACGAATTCACTCAATTTATTACTGACGTATTAGGTGTTGAAGATGTAGGGGCTCGTTTTAACGAATCCGTTACATACCATACATCTTGCCACGTAACTCGTTTGATGGGCATTAAAGAGCCTCCTTTCAAACTCCTTAAAAACGTTAAAGATATCAACTTGATTGAATTACCACGTGCAGATCGTTGCTGTGGTTTCGGCGGTACTTTCTCAGTTAAAAACCCTGAAATCAGTGAAGTTATGACACGCGAAAAAGCATTGGAAATTGCTGGCACAGGTGCCAACGTTATCTCCGGTTCTGACCAAGCGTGCTTAATGAACATCGCTGGTATGCTTGATCGTCTTCATAAAGAAGGCGAAATTGATCGCCGTATCAAAGTTATGCATATTGCTGAAATCTTAAACTGCCGTTAAGGAGGAGACGACATGGCACTTATATATGACAATCGCCCCTATAAAACACGTATAAAAGAATGTTTGGCTGACGATTTCAAAGTTGCAGCTATTAAAAAAGCACAAGACGTGTTTTATGATAAACGTAATACAGTAGTTGCGGATGTTCCTGAATGGTTAGATTTCCGCGCTGAAGCGGCTAAAATTCGCGATCACGTACTTAACAACTTGGATTACTATGTAAGTCAATTTGCTGACAATGCTGAAAAAGCTGGTTCTAAAGTTCACTTTGCGTTCGATGACAAAGAAGCGACTCAAATTGCATTAGATATCCTTCGCCAACGCGAAGCAAAAATGATCGTTAAATCCAAAACTATCTTAACTGAAGAAATTGGGTTGAACGAAGTATTAGAAGAAGCTGGTATTGAAGTTAACGAAACTGACTTGGCTGAATTTATTTTGCAAACTGCAGTAAGTCCTCCATCTCACATCGTAGTACCAGGTCTTCATTTTGAACGTAACAAAATCCGTGAAATTTTTGCTGAAAAATTAGGTTATACAGGAACTGAAAACCCTACGGAAATGACTCACTTTGTACGTGGTTATGTACGTGAGCGCTTCTTAAAAGCTGATGTAGGTGTTAATGGTTGTAACTTTGCAGTTGCTGAATCTGGTACATGTACAATCGTTTCCAACGAAGGTAACGGTCGTATGGCTAGTTCTATTCCTAAGACTCAATTAATTTTCTTAGGTACAGAACGTATTGTTCCTGATTTCAAAGCTCTTGATGTTATGATGGAAATGTTGAACCGTTCTGCAGTAGGTTCTAAGATTTCTAACTACTTCTCCATGATGACTGGTCCTGCGCGTCCTGGTGAAGCTGATGGTCCTGAAGAAACTCATATCATCATTATTGATAACGGTCGTTCTGGCATCTTGGGTGGTACATTCCAAGAAATGCTACGTTGTATCCGTTGTGGTGCATGTATGAATATCTGTCCTGTATACCGTCACGTTTCCGGTCATGGATATGGTTCTGTATATCCAGGTCCAATGGGTGCTGTATTGACTCCATTATTCAAAGGTTACGATGTAGCCGGCGATCTTCCATATGCTTCTACATTATGCGGTGCATGTACAGAAAACTGTCCAGTAGCTATTCCATTGCATGAATTGTTGATGGAGCACCGTCATATCATGGCTGATATTGAAAAGACTCGTCCAAAAGCAGAAGAAGCTATCTTCACAGCAGCTGCTAAGATGTTCGGTAATGCAACATTATTTGATCTTGGCACAAAAGCTGGTGCTATCGGTATGAACTTAATTAGTAATAAAGAAGGTAACATGCCTGAATGGACTCAAGCTATTCCAGTTATGAACGGTTGGACTAAGTCTAAAGAGTTGGGTTCCTTGAAATTCAAGAAATTCCGTGATTTATATGCTGAACATGAAAAGAACAAGAAGAAGGAGAAAAAATAATGGATGTAGCTAAACGTAATCAATTTATTGCACGTTTATCTCGTGCATTAGGCCGTGATCAAGAAATGTGCCCTGCTTTTGTAGAAGGCTTTGATTATAGCCATGGTCCTCAAGAAACTATGTTCCAAGATTTGAGTCGGGATCAAATTTTGACAATGTTTAAGGAACAATGTCAACGTGTTGGTACAAAATTCGTTGAAACTACACCTGACAAACTAGGTGAAACAATTTTTGCAGCTATCGAAGACTGGGGAAACGGTAAAATTGTATTCCCAAGCTCTCCTGAAGTAGAAGAATATAAATTAAAAGAATTGTTCGAACAAGATGCAGCTAATAATGGTGGCACTCGTACATACTTCCAATGGGATCCAGCTAAAGGTCGTGAAGAATGTATTTCTAATACTGCTAATGCTGATATTGGTATTACATTCCCATACTGCGGTATTGCAGAAACTGCTACTGTAGTACAAGCTTCTGGTGAGGACTCTGGCCGTGCGATTAGCTTGTTGCCTACAACACATATTGCTGTGTTGTATACTGATACAATCAACCCTCGCATGACACAAACAATGGAACATTTGGCTGAACGGTATCACAACGATCCAGCTAAGTTCCCTACAAATATCTGCTTGATTTCTGGTCCGTCCCGTACGGCAGATATCGAATTGGTAACTGTAGATGGTGCTCATGGTCCTATCCAAGTAACTTATATCTTAGTTAACAGATAATATAATAGCTAGATTTACTAAAGGCGATTTTCTTCTGGAAAATCGCCTTTTTGGTGTATATATTACAGAATACATTAAATGTTACCAAAAATTAAATATTATACTTGTATTTTTTTCGATATATGCTATACTAAGTTCATAACCTATTATTGTGATATGAATTAAAGAGGTGTATTATGAATATTCCATTCTTTACAGATTACCTCATGTTAAGCAATCCACTAAGTATTGGTATTATCGCGGTGTTTGTGCTCGTGTTAATTGGTATTTATGTATTGCAACGCAAGGGCACATCCTTCGGTAATCTTGTTATTATTGGTACTATTGCTGGTGCCGTACTTGGTATAGCGGTCCAAATTATTGCAGGCTTCCCTGATGATCCATCCAAAGTGGTTTACATCAAGGAAAGTACAAAGTGGTTCTCTCTCGTAGGGGGCGGTTTCATCGACTTAATCCGCATGCTTGTTATTCCTATCGTTTTTATCTCTATTGTTCACGTTATTTTGCACATGGAGGCAGGTGCTAACCTCAAAAAGTTAGTAGTTGCTATGATTTCTACAAATCTCGGCATGGTAGCTGTTGCTGCTATAGTCGGCCTAATTTTGGGGAATGCTTTCGGTTTAGGTCAAGGTTTTGATATTGTTGAATCTGGCAAGAAGATTCGTGAAATCAAACCTATGGTTGATACATTCCGAGCACTAATCCCTAGCAATCCAATTCAAGCGGCTGCTGAAACAAATGTTATCGGCATTGTCGTATTTGCAATTATCTTGGGTAGCGTAGCTCGTCTATTAAAACAAACAGGGACAAACTCTATGGAGGTGTTCACAAAACTATTTGATGAACTTCACCAATTGATTTCCTGGGTAGCTGATTTCATCATTGGTCTTATGCCATATGGTGTAGTTGCTTTGTTAGCTTCTACATTGGCAACACGCGGTGTACAAGCTATTCTTGATATGGGCTTGTTCGTAGTATTGCTTTACGTTGGTCTTTTGATTATGTTTGTCGTACAAGCAATCTTGATTACTAGCTTTGGCTACAATCCGATTACATACTTCAAGAAAGCGAAAGCACCACTCTTATTGGCGTTCACTTCTCGTTCTTCGATGGGTGTATTGCCATTAACTGTAGAGACTTTAACAAAACGTCTTGGTGTAAATGCTACAACTGCTAATACAGTAGCTTCCTTCGGTACTACTGCGGGCATGCAAGGTTGTGCGGGCGT
>ERZ773087.2322-NODE-2322-length-10208-cov-9.304048_pt1 | contig 10208 bp, 12 predicted proteins | sample MGYA00511375_ERZ773087 | MGnify/ENA primary metagenome ERZ773087 (study PRJEB29015, sample SAMEA2737995) | human oral metagenome | biome: human oral; feature: human-associated habitat; material: dental | place: China | collected 2063 ...
GTGGAGGTTCTCACCCCCGCGCAGCTCTCATCGGCGCGACTGTCATAATATAACATAGCGAGCGACTCCTCGTCAACCCCTTTTTTAAGTTTTTATCCGAGGCAGATAAAACTCCGATCAAGGCGCCCCTTCCACCGCTTCGCGGTTCTCCTCCCCCGTTCCGACGGGGGAGGCTTAGGTTACGGTGCTTCCAAGATGCTCAGATACATATCCAACCGCTCATTGATATATCCCGCAAGCAGCACCTCCATCGCAGCGAGGTCTCCCCCGTCCTCGTATGCATCGAAAGCCTTATAGTACGCAATGCGGTCTGTGAATTTAATGTCAATCGGCGGATAGCCCGCTTTCATAAGCTCCATATTGACGAGAAGCCGCCCCGTGCGTCCGTTTCCGTCAATGAATGGATGGATTCTCTCAAATTCAATATGAAAACGCGCGAGCTTTCGCACGATATGTTCATCGCTCTCCGCATAGTCGCTTAGCAGCTCTTTCATGCGAGACTCGATGAGATACGGCTGCACAGGTTCATGCGCCGCACCCATGATACGGACAGGAACTCTCCGATAGATGCCGCGATCCTCCCTCTTATCCACAAGAACGAGCGCGTGAATCTGCTTTATTGCATACTCGGTCAGGTGTGCGTGCTCCCGCACCAATTCGCACACGAAGTCAAACGCCTCTTTGTGTCCGACCGCCTCCAAATGATCCTTGAGTGGTTTTTGATCGATGGTCAGACCGCGCAGCACGAGATCTGTTTCACGCAGCGTGAGCGTATTGCCCTCGATTGCATTGGAGTTATATGTGTACTCGACGGCAAACTCCTCGTTCAGCCGTTCTCGCTCCCCCGCTGTCAGCGGTCTCCGCGCATCCAGCGCCGCCTTCTTGCGGTCAATTTCCTCAAAAACCGACATCTGCTATCCCTCCGTCTTGTGTTATTATACCATCTCGAACGCAGAATGTGTGTCTTTGCAGTACGGAAATTTTATGATACACTCTATTTCATAATAACGTAGTGAGGAACAGCATGAACGAACATCATCTCATTCTCCCCGCACTCCGCGCCGTGCTGCCCTGCCATACGCGGCAGGAAATTGTCTGCATCGGCGGCGGACGCCCACCCGCCTCTGACTGGCTATCTCGACTCGTCGCAAAGGATGCACAGAAATCGGCTCCCATCTGGGCGATTGATCGTGGTGTGAATATCTGCCGCGCGTTGCAGCTGTCCCCCGCCCTTCTCATCGGCGACGGGGACAGTGCCGACGCAGAGGCGTGGACATGGGCAGTCGATCAGGGCGCAAAATTACACTCCTTCCCGCCCGAAAAGGATTTTACGGATACGGAGCTTGCCCTCCACATTGTGGCGCAAAATGTGCGCGATCCGCTTGTCATACTCACGGCGGCATTCGGCGGGCGGCTCGACCATCTCATGAGCACCGCCGCCGTCGCCGCGCACGCAGACATTCCCTGTGTCCTCGCCGATGAACGGGAAACGCTCCTCTATCTGCGCGACGGCGAGACAATTCATATCACCTGCGAAACATTCCCGCGCGCAATCTCCCTCCTTCCATTTACAGAAGAATGCACAGGCGTAACGACCGAGGGGCTGTACTGGGAACTCGCGGACGCACAGATCGGCAGCCGCACCTCTCTTGCCGTCAGCAACGTGCTTGCGCCCGAAAACAGCGCGAAAACATTCACTATCTCCATCGCACGCGGTGTGCTCGGTGTCTATCTCTGTCACATAGAATAAGGAAGCTTCACATACATGAACATCAACATCCCGCAGTCCTATTTCAGCAAGCTCATGCGCGCCGTCGTGGAGTTTGAGTTGATCGAGGAGGACGACCGCATCCTAATCGGCGTCTCAGGCGGCAAGGACAGCATATTTCTCACCTACGCGCTTGCAATCCTGCGCGAGCGTCTGAAACGGAACTTCTACATCGCCGCATTCACCGTCAACCCGCAGTTCGATGAGCCGTTTGACACGGCATCAATCGCCGAGTTCTGCCGGAGTCTCGACATCTCCTACGAGGTCGTGGACGTTGACATCGCGGGCGCGATTGCGGCGCAGGACGACAAAAGCCCCTGCTTTACCTGTGCGTTCTTTCGGCGCGGCGCAGTCAACCGTTACGCCGTGGAGCACAAAATGAATAAGGTCGCCTACGCGCATCATCACGACGATGCGGTGGAGACCTTCCTTATGAGCCTATTCTATTCGGGGCAGCTGAACACCTTCCGCCCAAAGACCTATCTGGACAAGACGGACATCACCGTCATCCGCCCCCTCGTCTACTTCCGCGAGCAGGAGATCATCGACGCGATTCAGTACCACGGTTTCACGCCGATTCCCTCGCCCTGCCCGCACAACGGCAATACGACGCGCCAGACAGTCAAGGAGCTGATCGCGCGTCTCAGCGCAGAGAATCCGAACCTCTTCAACCACCTCGCCGCAGGAATGCGTGAGGGCGCGCTCGGTGAACTTTGGCCTGCAAGCAAGACGCGCAAGGAGATGGAGCGCACCTACCGCACCTTTATAGCGAAGTAAGCCATCAAAAGAACCAGACGATGAAGATACACTCTTCGCCGTCCGGCTCAATTTATTTTTCAGTGTTAATCCCGTCCAAGCTTGTCGCGCAGGATGACATCGTGTGCACCACCCTCGACGATGCTGGTCGAGGAGACGAGGGTGAGCTTCGCCTTTTCGCGGAACTCGGGCAGACTGAGTGCGCCGCAGTTGCACATAGTGGAGCGGATCTTGGAGAGGGTCGTCTGGACGTTCTCCTTCAAAGGCCCCGCATACGGGACGTAGGAGTCGACCCCCTCTTCGAAGGAGAGCTTCTTGCTGCCGCCGAGGTCGTAGCGCTGCCAGTTGCGCGCGCGGTTCGATCCTTCGCCCCAATACTCCTTGTAATACGTGCCGTTCACCATGACGCGATCCGTCGGGCTCTCGTCGAAGCGCGAGAAGTAGCGCCCGAGCATGAGGAAGTCCGCGCCCATCGCGAGCGCGAGTGTCATGTGGTAGTCATAGACGATGCCGCCGTCGGAGCAAATGGGGATGTAGACGCCCGTTTCCTTAAAATACTTGTCGCGCTCGGCGCACACGTCGATGAGCGCCGTCGCCTGTCCGCGCCCGATGCCCTTCGTCTCACGCGTGATGCAGATGGAGCCGCCGCCGATGCCGACCTTGATAAAGTCCGCACCCGCATTCGCAAGGAAACGGAAGCCCTCTCCGTCGACGATATTGCCCGCGCCGACCTTGACCGTATCTCCGTACTGCTCGCGGATGTGCTGAATCGTCAGGCGCTGCCACTCGGAGAATCCCTCGGAGGAGTCGATGCAGAGGACATCCACGCCCGCAGCGATGAGCGCAGGCACGCGCTCGGCATAGTCGCGCGTATTGATGCCCGCACCGACGATGTAGCTCTTGTTATCATCGGTCAGTTCGAGCTCGTTCTCCTTGTTATCGGTGTAGTCCTTGCGGAACACCATGTAGCGCAGACGCTGATTCTTATCAATGAGCGGGAGCATGTTCAGCTTGCGCTCCCAGATGAGGTCGTTCGCCTGTGTGAGGGTCGTGGAGTCCGCATCCGCCCAGACGAGCTTTTCAAACGGCGTCATAAAGGTGTGTACCTTCGTATCGAGCGACATGCGCGAGACGCGATAGTCGCGGCTCGTCACGATGCCGACGAGCTTGCCGTTCGCCGAGCCGTCCTCCGTGACCGCCATCGTGGAGTGCCCCGTCTTCGCGAGGAGGTCGAGTACGCCGCCGAGCGTCGTGTCAGGGCTGATGTTGGAGTCACTGCTGACAAAGCCGGACTTGTAGTTTTTCACGCGCGAGACCATCGCCGCCTCTTCCTCGATGGACTGCGAGCCGTAGATGAAGGAAACGCCGCCCTGTTTAGCGAGCGCAATAGCCATTGTGTCATTCGAGACCGCCTGCATGATCGCGGAGGTCATGGGAATGTTCATCATGAGCGCCGGCTCCTCGTCGCGATGGTATTTGACGAGCGGCGTCCGCAGCGTGACATTTGCGGGGAAACACTCCGCCGAGGAGTAGCCCGGGATGAGCAGATACTCCCCAAATGTGTGCGATGGCTCGGTGTAGTAATGTGCCAACGAAATCCTTCCTTTCTGTATCCGTCCTAAAATTTTTCTGTCTAATATACGCGCTTCCGCCCGCCGTGTCAAGACGTACCAAAGCAATATGTAACGATAAATTTCCGTATTTGCAAAAAATCCCTAAGAGTCCGCGTTCACTCCTAGGGAAATCGTCTGCTATGGTGCCGAAGGCCGGGGTCGAACCGGCACGTTGTTGCCAACGGCAGATTTTGAGTCTGCTGCGTCTGCCAATTCCGCCACTTCGGCATGGGTTGTATTATAGCACCCCTGCGGCGGATTTGTCAACGTCAGCGCAGGTCGGCTTCGAGCTTTCGGATGAGCTCCATGTCCGCCTCGAACCACGGGACGCTATAGAGATCAGTGCGTCCGAGCCAGCGCCCTGCCGAGTGGACAGAGAGCTGCGGCTCGCCCGCAATGTGGCGGCAGATGTAGAGCCGCATGTTCATATGGTACTCGGGATAGTCGTGATCCACAATCCCGAGCAGACGCTCAACGGCGATCTCGACGCCCAGCTCCTCGCGAATCTCACGCACGAGCGCCGCCTCGTCCGTCTCGCCCGGCTCAACCTTGCCGCCCGCGAACTCCCATGTCCCCGCGTATGCACCGTAGCCGCGGCATGCGCCGAACACCTTTCCGTCCTTCAAGATCGCCCCCGCAACGACATCAATATGCTTTCGTTCACTCATGGATTTCCTATTCCTTTTCACTCTTTGTTGCACGCAGGAAAAGCTGCATCAGCTGATCACGCGGATCGCGCCCGTGCGTGACAATCTCATAGACGGTCGCGGAGATGGGCAGGTCGACGCCGTACTCCTCTGAAAGCGCCATCAGTGCCTCGGCAGTGTAGACGCCCTCGGCAATCTTGTGGAAGTCTCCCGCCGTGCCGCGCACAACAGCCTCACCGTAGCGGCGGTTGTTGCTGTGCGGGGAGAAGAGCGTCGCCTCGTAGTCGCCAAGGTGGGAGAGCCCGTAGATGGTCTCCCCGTCGCCGCCCATGGCACGCACGAGGCGCACGAGCTCACGCGTGCCGCGTGCCATGAGCGCACCCTTGAGGCTGCCGTAGCCGAGCCCATCGAGCATCCCCGCCGCGAGTCCGACGACGTTCTTCGCCGCTGCGCCGACTTCCGTTCCGAGGAGGTCTTCGCCGTAGTAGAAGCGGATGAGCGTGCTGCCGAGCGCGTCCACGAGCTCACGCAGCGCCTCCCGCTCCTCTCCCGCAAGCACCATGCAGTTCGGAATGCCGCGCACGAAGTCTTGCACGTGACCGGGTCCGACCCAGACGACGGGATGCACAGCACTGCCCAGTTCCTCATGCACCACCGTACTGAGTCGCTTGCCCGTACCGATCTCCAGCCCCTTCATGCAGAGGATGATGCGTCTTTTGCCAAGCTCCGCCCCCAGTCCGCGCGAACAAAGATCGCGGAGGAAGGCGCGCAATGCCTGCGCGTGGATGGAGATGATGACGACCTCTGCCGCCCGAACTGCCTCCGCGAGATCGTCCGTCAGATGGATGTCCTCGGGCAGCGTTAGGAACTCATTCGTCCGCGTACCGCGCAGCTGCGCAAGATGTGCTGAGCCCGCGCGTCCCCAGAGCGTGACTACATGCCCGACGCGCTGCGCATACCACGCATGAAATGAGCCCCAACGCCCGCAGCCCAGTACGGATATGTTCATGACGATACCTCCACTCGGATGTTCAAGAGATCACGCACGACTGCGCCCGCCATCATCAGCCCCGCCACAGAGGGCACAAAAGAAATGCTTGCGGGCACTGTTCGACGTCCTGCCGCCGGCGTCTCTTCTCCCGCCTCGGGGGTACGCGGGCGTTCACGCGAGCAGACGACCTTCAGATGCGGGATTCCCTTTTCCTTGAGTTTCTTGCGCAAAATGCGCGCAAGCGGATCGCCCTTCGTCCGATAGATATCCATGACCTCGAACAGGCTCGGGTCGAGCTTGTTCGCTGCGCCCATGCTTGCGATCTGCGGAATACCGCGCCGATGGCACTGCACGGCGAGGTCGACCTTTGCTGTCACTGTGTCCACGGCATCGAGTACATAGTCATAGCACTGGGGAAAGAACGCATCCGCATCAGCGGGCTGATAGAATGCGCGTATCTCACGCACATCACAGGCAGGGTTGATAGAGCGGATGCGCCGCGCCATTATCTCCGTCTTCGGCATGCCCACGGTCTCGGTCAGTGCGTGAATCTGGCGGTTGATATTCGTCACGTCGATGACATCGTGATCAATGAGCGTCAGCCTACCTACCCCCGCACGTGCGAGTGCCTCAGCTGCATAGGAGCCAACCCCGCCGATGCCGAATACTGCTATGGATGTGGTAGAAAGCCGTTCCACTCCGTCACTGCCCAGCAGCATCTCCGTCCGCGCAAAGCGCCGATCATTCATTGTCCCAACCTTTCAGAGTACATGCTAAAGAGCTGCGGCGAAAGCATACACCTCCGCAGCAGCTCCTTTCCCACCAAGTTATGATTGTATGCCCCTTATTTCACAACGAGTACGGGGCACTTCGACTGCTCAACGACATACTGGCTGACGCTGCCGAGCAGAACGCCCTTGACGACGCCGAGACCACGGCTGCCCATGACGATGAGGTCGATGTCATTCGACTCTGCAAAGTCGAGGATGACCACCGCTGGCGATCCCGTGTCGGAGAACGACTCCTTCGTGACACCTGCCGGTACCATCTCGAGCGCACGATCGAGGATAACATTCCCCGCCTTCGTCACAGAGTCGAGAATCGCATCCGAGAGCACGGCGTTGATTGCGAGCTGATTGATGTTCGCGACGTAGAGGAAATTCAGCTTTGCGCCGCAGATCTCGGCGAGCATACCAGCCTTTTCAATCGCACGGTCAGCACCCTCGGAGCCATCCACCGGCACCAAAATATTCTTAATCATGGCAGTTCCTCCTCACTTCTCTATAGAAATGAACCATATGGACAAAATCATGCGCTTCCCGCGACCATGACGCTGGAGTGCGCGTGTTCCAAGACGGTCTGCGTGACGCTCCCAAGGAGAAATCCGCTCACACGCGAGAGCTTGCGCCCGCTCATGACGACGAGCTCCACCCCCATCTCATCGATGAATCGCAGGATCTCTTCCGCAGGTATTCCCGTGCGGTGATGACGCTCACGTGCAATACACTCGGGCAGGAGCACCTCTGCTACGGCAAATATCTCCTGCGCCTCCTCTGCCGCCGGACGCACAATGCTCTTCGGGAGCCACGAGACATCGCCCTCGTCCGTGCTTGCGTCGAATGGAGACACATAGAGGAGATACACCTCAGACGCCATCAGCGCAGCAAGCTCACCCGCCAGACGGACGGCACGCAGCGACTCCTGCGACCCGTCCACGGGGACAAGGATATGCGCGTACTTTGACTGCTGGTCCATCACGCACCTCCGTCCCGCCTTGTTTGTTGTATTTATTCGCGAAATTCTGTCAAACTCCTTCTTTATTCCGACGATTATTCGCTCTGATGAAAATAAATTGACGTGCCCCACCGAAAATGATAGACTGGCTTTATATATAAGGAATAAATGGAGGCAATGCGTTATGGGAGAAGAACAGAGAGTTCAGACGGACGAGGAAGTTGTCGCATCGACAGGGATTTCGGATATCTATGCCGCGGCAAAAAGGCTCGAGGGCATTGTGCGAAAGACCCCGCTGGTACACAGTGAGTTCTTCTCCGACATCGCGGGCAATGCGACCTATCTGAAGCTCGAGAATCTCCAAACCACGGGCGCATTCAAGCTGCGCGGCGCATACAATCGCATCTCCATGCTTACGGAGGAGGAGCGGGCGCGCGGCGTCATCACCGCCTCGGCGGGCAATCATGCGCAGGGGGTCGCCTACGCCTCGCAGAAACTCGGCGTGAACGCCGTCATCTGCATGCCCGCAACAACGCCGATCCTCAAAGTCGAAGCGACACGTGCACTCGGTGCAACGGTCATCCTGCACGGCAACGGATTCGACGACGCTTACGCGCACAGCCTCGAACTGCAAAAGGAGAAGGGCTACGTCTACATCCACCCGTTCAATGACCGCAATGTGATTGTCGGACAGGGCACAATCGCCCTCGAGGTGATCGACGCGCTCAAGGACGTGGATGCAATCCTCGTCCCCGTCGGCGGCGGGGGGCTTGCCTCGGGCATCGCGCTCGCGGTAAAGCTCGTCAACCCGCAGGTGAAGGTCATCGGCGTCGAGCCGGAGAACGCGGCGTGTATGAAGGCGGCGCTCTCCTGCGGACGCGCAATCACCCTCCCCTCTGCCGACACGGTCGCCGACGGCTGCGCCGTACGTACGGCAGGAAACCTGACGCTTGAATTCTGCCGCCGCTACCTCGACGAGATCATCACCGTCTCCGAGATGGAGATCATGAGCGCTCTGCTCTCCCTCATCGAAAAGCACAAATTCATCGCTGAGGGTGCGGGCGTCCTCTCCCTTGCCGCACTCGGCAAGCTACGCATGAAGGACAAGAAAATCGCCGTGCTCGTCAGCGGCGGCAACATCGACATCTCCACCATCTCCGCACTCATCTCGAAAGCACTGATCTCACGCGGCAGAGTATTCCGCTTCTCCGTCCAGCTCCCCGACAAGCCGGGACAGCTGCTCACCGTCGCGCAGATCCTCACCGACCAGGATGCGAACGTCATTCGCCTCGACCACGATCAGACGATGGTGACGGACAGCTTTCAGAAGGTGCAGCTCACCGTCACCGTCGAGACGCACGGACAGGAGCATATCGACCGCATTGTCTGCGCACTCGCAGCAAACGGATTTGAGATCAACAAGATTTACTGACAGAAGAAAGGATATATCAGCGTATGACTGCCGCCCCAATGAAATGTATCGATCAGGATACGGCACAGCACCTTGCCGACCTCTTCAAGACGCTCGGCGATCCCACGCGCATCAAGATTCTCTCCCTGCTCGCAGCAGCCGAGGAGCTACGTGTCTACGACATTGCGGACGGGCTGGACATGGGACAGTCCGCCATCTCACATCAGCTGCGCGTGCTGCGTACCGCCCGCCTCGTGAAATTCCGCAGAGACGGAAAAGAAGTGCTCTACTCGATTGATGACGATCACGTGCTGAAACTCCTCGGACAGGGTCTCGAGCACGTACAGCACGCATAGATCACGAAAGGATGCTCTCCATGAAACGTCGCGTCTTTCTCTCAACCGCTGTCGCCCTCCTCCTTGCAGCGGGCACGGCATTTGCCTCCCCCACCCTGCGCGAGGGCTCACACGGGCACGAGGTGCTCGTCCTGCAGCAGGCACTCCAAAAAGCGGGCTACAAGATCAAAAATGCGGACGGCGTATTTGGCAAGGATACCGAGCGCGCCGTCGCCGAGTTCCAGCGCGACAACAAGATCAAGATTACAGGCGTCGTCAACAACGCAACGTGGCGCGCCCTCAAAAACTTGCCCGAAAAGCGCCCGTGGGGCATCGATGTCCCGCCGCCCACCGAGAAGCAGCAGCCGCTTGCCCCGAACGGAAAGACCATCCTTCCCGCGAGCAAGGTATCCGATGTCATCAAGACGGCAAAAGCCTACATGGGGACGCCCTATGTATTCGGAGGCACAACACCGAAGGGCTTTGACTGCTCGGGCTACCTCCAATACGTTTTCCAGAAACAAGGTATCTCGATTCCGCGCACGGCAGACGAGCAGTACAAACTCGGACTGCGCACAAAGAGCACGAAGGAACTCGTACCCGGCGATCTCGTCTTTTTCGAGACGTATGAAAAGGGCGCGTCCCACTGCGGCATCTACCTCGGCAAAGACGAGTTCATCCACGCCTCCACGAGCAAGGGCGTGCGCATCGATGCGCTGTCGAACGACTATTGGAAGCCACGCTTCCTTGGCGGCAAGCATATTGTGAAATAAGTTGACTTTTCCTGTGCCGCTCATTATAATAGGGCGATATCGGGATGTAGCGCAGTTTGGTAGCGCATCTGGTTTGGGACCAGAGGGTCGCAGGTTCGAATCCTGTCATCCCGACCATTGCACCTGTAGCTCAGTTGGATAGAGCAACGGCCTTCTAAGCCGTGGGTCGAGGGTTCGAAT
>ERZ773087.2327-NODE-2327-length-10191-cov-3.067680_pt1 | contig 10191 bp, 7 predicted proteins | sample MGYA00511375_ERZ773087 | MGnify/ENA primary metagenome ERZ773087 (study PRJEB29015, sample SAMEA2737995) | human oral metagenome | biome: human oral; feature: human-associated habitat; material: dental | place: China | collected 2063 ...
CTGCATTTATAAGTTGCGGTAAAAATATAACCTGCTTTTCATACAAATCACCTACTTTATCCAGTGCCGGTATCAGATACTCATTTATTATCTCCAGCTCACTGTGGCTCTCTAAAAGTTTTTTTGCCGCGTTTAGCCGCTCGGTTGCTAGCAGCCCGTAGATCGTATCGCCAAAGTAGCTTTTAAAGCCCGTTTTTAGCTTAAATTCATTCGTCGCGCACGCTCTGGCTAGCTCTCTTATGCTGGGCGGATTTTGGACGTCGCTTAGCAAAATTTGCCTTGCTTTATTTAAAATTTTTACGTATTCGTCGCTAAAATCGCGTTTTTTTTCATCGACTTCGGGAGTTTTAGGCGCGCCTAAGCTTTTGTAGATTAGCTCTAAAATTTTAGCTTCCATAAAGATTTCGCGCATCTTACCATTAAACTCGCTCGCGGCTAAAAGCTCCCGCAAAATCAGGCTTTGAGCTAAATTTATCTTAGCCGTTTGGATGCAGATTTCGTTTTCTTCGCCTAGATTTTTAAATGCCGCTAGCTCGCCGGCTAGCTCGTTTTTTAGCACGATGCATCGCCCGGCGTAGCTGCTACTTTGATACTCGCAAACGCCCTCAAATCCGCTATCCACGCGCCCCGTCCAAAACTCTCCGGCCTTTAGGCAAAAAGTTTTTTTACCCGCTTTAAGCCCGGCGTCCGCTCTTGCGTCGTTAAAGAGCAAAAAGCAGTAGCCCGCGCCTCTTTCAAGCCGTCTTTTTACGTTTTTGTTGCAGATTATTTCACTCCTGCAGTAGCTTGCACCGCTTGCCCCTTTAAAAAACTCGACTTTACATTTTCTATCTTGCTCTTGCCACGCGCTTTGTCCGTAGCGCACCGAATTTTGCGCGATTTCTTGTTCGTTTGCGCGTAAAATATCTTTAAATTCGACTTTCATTTGCTTTTATCCTTTTAGCGTTGATAAAAATCCCTCTACCGTTTGCCTAAGTATTGATAATAATTATCTGATTATAGTAAAATAGGGTTTAAATTTAAATAAGGAGTCTAAAGGTGAAAAGTATGCCTAAAATTTCTATGCTAGCTTGCTTGGCGCTATATTGCGCGCAGGCGGCCGATGAAGTAAAACTAAACGAAGTTACCGTAACTAGCGCGACGGGTTTTGAGCAAAATATCAAAGACGCGCCAGCCTCTGTTTCGGTAATCTCGCAAAAAGAGATAGCCAGGCGCAACCATCAAGATATAGAAAGCGTCGTAAAAGACGCTCCGGGCGTGTTCGGAGCGACGCTGGGAGCTGCTAGCAGACGCGGTATCACGATGAGAGGCCTTGGTCAAAAATACACTAAAATTTTAATAGATGGCCGACCTGCAACTAGCGATAGCGCGTATAGAGGGCTTCGCGCGGTCGGTAGCGCTCAAAATTTCCTCCCGCCCGCAAACACGATCGAGCGTATCGAAATCGTGCGAGGGCCGATGAGCTCGCTATACGGCTCAGATGCGATGGGAGGCGTGATAAACATCATCACTAAGGGCTTTTCAAACGAATTTAGCGGTAACGTAAACGGCTACTACACGCTTGCGGGCAAAAGCGGGATAAACGACGACTACCAAACCGGCTTTTACGCAAACGGCGCAGTGATCCCTGACGTGCTAGGCATCGCGCTTTACGGGCGGTATTTTCATAAATTTGAAGACGAGCGAGTCTTTACGAACCGCAAAAACGAGGACGTAAATTTCGGCGCGAAAATCATGTATAACGCCACCGAAAACGACGAAATAGCGCTGGATCTACGCCGCGTAGTAAATAAATACGAGCGCACCGAGGGAAAGACGCTAAGAAGGGCTACCGGCGATAATACGAGCGTCGCGTTTGAAAAGATGAGCGGATATACCGCATCGCTTTCGCATACGGGCAAATACGACAAGCTGCTGCTTGAAAGCTTTTTAACCCACGATCATATGAAAGAAAGCGGACAGCAAGACCTCACGCTAAAAACGACGACGCTAAATACCAAGGGAACGTATTTTTTTGATAACAACACGCTAAGCCTGGGGGCTGAATATAAAAGAGAAAGGCTAAACGAAAAGGCAACGACGGCTGACGCCGCGAACGTAAAGAGATATGATTTTTCGCTATACGGCGAGGACGATTTTGACGTAACCGACGCGCTCACGCTAACTGCGGGTCTAAGGTATAATCACGACAAAGACTACGGCGGACACGTATCGCCGCGCGGCTATGCCGTATATCATCTAAGCGAAAATTTATCTCTAAAAGGCGGCGTATCGGCAGGCTACTCGACGCCTGATATCAAGATGCGAACCGACGGGCTTGCTCTGCCTTTTGCCGGCGGTATGGGAGCACAGCTGGGTAAAAGCGACCTAAAACCAGAGTCTAGCCTAAACTACGAAGCCGGCGTCGCGTACGGAGACGAGAGCCTTAACATCTCGGCGATGGCGTTTTATACGCGGATAAAAGACGGTCTAGGTACGAAGCCCATTTGCGTCGCACGCCCGGGCGTTCCTTGCGTGCATAACGGCAAGACCTATAGGCGCGGCATCTGGGAGAGCGTAAATATCGGCAAAGCCGAAGTAAAGGGCGTCGAGCTCGCCTCAGACTGGCAGATTTTATCAAATTTAGCCCTGCACTCAAGCTACGTTTATACTAAATCAAAGCAAAAATCGGGCGCGTACGAGGGTAAATCTCTAAACAATCTACCCGTTCATACCGTAAAAATAGGGCTTGACTACGATATGACGCCCGATCTAAATTTTTGGACGCAGATGAACTATCTGGGCAAAACCAGAGCCGTTTACGGATCGCCGGGAGACGAGGAGATAAAGGATTATACGCTATTTGACGCGGGCGCAAGCTACAAGCTAACTAAAAACGCGAGCGTAAATTTTAGCGTTTATAATATCTTTAACGAATACGTAACGACAAAATCCGGACGCTATGAAATTTTGATCGCCGACGGGATTAAATATAGACTCGGATTTAACGTAAATTTTTAAATTTAGCCGAATTTAAGCGAGGCGGTACGTAGCGATCGCCGCCCCACTACCGGTTTTTAAAATTCGAGTTTAAATTTAAGGAGAAAGATGCCGTTTTTAAAGAAAAAGAAATTTTGGTTTAACGTACATTTGATTTTAAGCCTAGCCTGTGTTTTGCCGCTGCTTATCGTCACTCTTAGTGGCGCGGTCATATCCTATCACGACGAGATTATAGACCTTGCAAACTCGCAAAAAACCTTCGTCGAGCGAGGCGAAAAAGAGCTTAGCGCGAGAGAAATTTTAGATATTTTTAAAGCTAGGGAACCAAATTTTACGCTTAGCTACTACAAGATTAACTCGGACGCAAATCACGCTCTAGGCGTATCCGGTACGAATGCTAAAGGCGAGTTTAAGTCGTATTTTATAAATCAATACACGGGCGAGATAACGGGCGAAAATTTCGGCGATAAATTTATCGGACTAATGTTAAATTTACATACCAACTTAGGCCTTGGACTTAGCGAAAACGAGACGCTACGGCTTATAGGCAAGCATATCGTTGCGGTTTGCTCTATCGCTTTGGTTATCTTGGTTATATCTGGATTGATAATCTATTATCCTAGTTTTAAAACTAAATTTGCGCGCGCGTTTACTTTAAAAATCAAGGCCAAAGGCTATGCGTTTTTATACAGCTTGCATGGATTTGCGGGCGTTTATCTTTGTTTATTTTTGGCTTTTATGAGCGTTACGGGGCTTTACTGGTCATATGACTGGGCGGCAAAGCTCGTAAATAACGCGCTTGGCGAAAAAGAAATTTTTAGAAAAAAGAGCTTTACGCAGGTGAGGGGATTTTCGCTGGAGGACGAGGGCAAGATAGCAAATTTAGAGGCCGCGATAGATATTTTTAAACGAGATAGAAAGGATTACGAGCTTTTTAACGTCATCACGCAAGAAGACGGCGAAAATTTTATGATATTTTACTTTGACAAAGGATTGGAAGAGGACGATAAAGTAAATACGATGACGATAAACGCCGCCAAGGGGCAAATTACCAGGCATGCGAGGTTTGACGACGCGAAAAGTTCGATGCCTAGGCCTTTTGCGATTCATAAAGCGGTTTTGAGCTTGCATTCGGGATATTTTTTGGGCGCGGTCGGTAAATTTATATTTTGTTTAGCTTCGGCGTCGGTTCTGTTTTTCGTTATAAGCGGCTTTTGGATGAGCTTAAAACGGCTCAAAAGATAAATTTTGATAAATCGATTAGCTGCAGTCAAAAAACTCGCCAGATGCGTTGTTTGCGATAAGATTTTAAATTGCAAGAATTATTTTATTATTAATCTAATAGATATAGATAACGGTTCTTAATATTTTATAGAAATTTAATTTCTTTACGGTTATAATTTTACTTATAAATTTTATTTTAAGGAAAATTTAATGCGTAGATTGCATTTGTCTTTTGTCGTCGCCGCGCTTTTGGCGACGCAGTTATGCGCTGAGGAGGCCTCCGAAGTCGAGCTAAAAGAAGTTACCGTCGTTAGCGCGACGGGCTTTGAACAAAATATCAAAGACGCGCCCGCGACGATCTCGGTAATCAGTAAGGATGAGATAGAAAAGAAAAACCACAAAGACGTAGCCGATGTCGTGAAGGACGTGCCCGGCGTGTATTCCGCGCCTAGATTTAGCTCGATGAAGGGTAAAAGCGACATCAGAATGCGCGGCATGGACTCAAAATACACCAAAGTTTTGATCGACGGTCGTCCCGTTTCCAGCGAGAGCGCGTTTCCGGGGTTTGGCTCGCAAGGCAGTATCCAAAGCTTCGTTCCGCCGGCAAATGCTATAGAGCGCGTGGAGGTCATCCGCGGGCCGATGAGCTCGCTATACGGCACGGACGCGATGGGCGGCGTAATAAATATCATCACGAAGGGGTTTTCAAACGAGCTTAGCGGTAACGTGAACGGATACTACGATATCGCGCAGCACAAAGATGTCGGCAACGACTATTCTACGGGATTTTATCTAAACGGCGCGCTCGTGCCCGACGTGCTGGGCATCGCGCTTTACGGGCGGTATTTTCATAAATTTGAAGACGCCAAAGACTACGGCAATCCAAAAGATGCGGATAATAACTTCGGCGCGAAGCTGATGTATAACGTCACTGAAAACGACGATTTGACGCTTGATTATAAGCACACGAAAAACGTAACTTCAAGAATCCTTGGTAGGACGGCGTATCATAGGATATAACACTCACGAAAACGACAAGGACGATCAAATTTCTCTCTCCCACAGCGGCAGATACGATAAATTTATCACCGATACCTATCTATCGCACGAGGTTACGAAAACATTTTCCGATCAAGCCGCTAGCAATATCAAACTAGGTTCTACGATATTTAATACTCAAGGCTCGTATCTTTTTGACTCAAATACCTTGACGCTGGGCGCGCAGTATCGCCGCGAGAAGCTTGATTCTTCGCAAAACGAACCCGGCTTTAGCGATGATGCGCACCTAAAAAGATGGGATTTTTCGGTGTTCGGCGAGGATGATTTTTACGTCACGGACGCACTTACTTTGACGGCAGGTTTAAGATATAACTACGACAAAGACTACGGCGGACACATCGCGCCACGCGGCTACGTCGTTTATCATTTAAGCGAAAATCTATCTTTTAAGGGCGGCGACTGGCCTGCCATCGCACGCGAGATGATGGCGACGCCAAATATCTACGACAGAACCGAAGGGCTAAAAATTCCGATAAATCACGGGCGCGGTATTAGATTGGGAAAAAGCAGCCTAAAGCCCGAAACTAGCGTAAACTACGAGATTGGGGCATCGTATGATAATAACGAAAATTTAAGCTTTTCTGCAACGGCTTTTCATACCGACTTTAAAGACAAGGTCGATAGCGTCGTGAGATGCGGCGGCTGGGGTTCTGGCGCGGATTTTAATAATCCTTCGACTTGGACGTGCGTATATCAGGGCAAGACGTATTTTGGAATTTATGAAAATATAAATGTCGGAAAAGCTGAGATAAACGGACTTGAGCTTACCGCCGATTGGAAAATTTTATCAAATTTAGCCTTCCATGCAAACTACACTTACGCTAAATCAAAGCAAAAATCAGGCGATAATGAGGGCAAGTCTCTAACCGATACCCCGCGTTATATGATAAAAACCGGGCTTGACTACGACCTTAGTAAAGACCTAAACCTCTGGGCTCAGATGAATTATATGAGCAGGGTCAAAAACGGCGTTTACGTAAAAACTAAGGGTTACGCCGTCACCGACGTCGGGACTAACTATAAAATCACGAAAAACGCTAGCGTAAATTTTAGCGTTTACAACCTGTTTGATGAGAAATTCATAGACGAACACCCTACCAGATACCTCATAGCTGAGGGTCGTAAATTTCAGCTCGGCTTCAACGTAAATTTTTAATTCGAGCAAAATTTAAAGATGAAATTTGAACGATGAGGAGAGTTTTAAAGAAAAACTTTTGGTTCAACGTCCATTTAATTTTGTCTCTGCTTTGTGCACTACCGCTGCTCGTAGTCGCCTTGTCGGGCTGTTTCATCTCGTATCACGATGAAATTTTTGACGCGATTAACGAGCGGCAGTCTTTTGCCGTCCAAAAAGATGTACCTCGCCTAAAAATTTCTGAAATTTTAAAAATTTTCGGCGAGGAGCAAAGCAGCTTCACGCCGGAGCTAATCGGTATAAAAGACGGCGGCGCAAGCATCGAAGTCGCGGGCAAAGACGGCAAAGGACGAGCAAGAGCATATTTTTTGAGCCCTTATGACGGACAAATCGTCGGCGAGAACTATGAAGAGAGGATAATGAACGTTGTGCTAAGCCTACATACAAATCTAGGCTTTGAGCTTACCTTTGGCGAGGGGGCTCGCGAGATCGGCAGGCAAATCGTGGCACTTAGCACGCTAGGGCTCATTTTGCTTTTGCTAAGCGGGATTTTGATCTATTATCCGTTTTTTAGACGCAAGCTTACAAAAGTGCTGAAGATCAACTTCAAAACTCGCGGCTACGCGCTGCTTTATCAGATGCACGGGCATCTATGCGGCTGTAATACTTTTTGCTATAAGCGCGAGCGGGCTATATTTTTCCTACGACTGGCTAGCAAGACTAACGAATAAAATTTTGGGCGAGGAGCAAATTTACAAAGCTGAAAAATTTGAACCTAGCCAAAAGTTGGGGTTTAAGGATGCAGGCAAACTACGGGAGATCGATGCTGTGTTTGAAATTTTTACCCGAAAGCATGGTGAAAATTTTAAATTTTTTAACATAATGCTTAATCCGAAAGACGGAGTATATAACGCGATATACGGGATTGCGAGCGACGAGAGCGATGAATTTAATAGGATCGCGATCAATGCTACGAGCGGCGAAATTTTAAGGGACGTTAAATTTGCCGATATGAAAGCGCAAATGCCGCGTTTTATGACGATACGCACGGCGGTTTTAGATATTCATTCGGGCGAAATTTTCGGGCAGATCGGCAAGCTTATATTTTGCCTAGCTTCGATTTCATTTTTGTTTTTAGCCGCGAGCGGTTTTTGGATGAGCTTAAAACGGCTCAAAAGATAAATTTGATAAAATCGCTCGAAAAAACTGAAAAAGGCTAAATATGCGAGTGATTTTGGATGGATTTGACGGCTCTTTTTTGCCGATTTTGCAAAGCTTTAAGGCCGTGATGCCAAGCCTGCGTATAACGGGCATCGAGGAGCTTGGCGAGAGCGTAAACGAGAGGACTGCAAGCGTAGAAAACAGCGACGCCATCAACGTAAGCGAGCTTTTTGCACGCCAGTACGAGCGGGACGAGCTTTTATCGGATGAATCTTTGTTTTTGCAAGACGATAAATTTGACGAGAGCGGCGAGAGTGCGGCGGTTAAATTTGATGAAAACGTAAAATTTGAAAATGCGCGCCACGCGATTGATGACTCTAAATTTGAGCCAAATTTGATGGCTAAGAGCGAGCGAAAAACCGCTTTTGCTCGGGAGCAAATTTTACAAGATAGGCCACTTGTCGCGCCGTATCAAGAGAGAAGCTGCGAGGAAAAGGCTATCTTGCAAACAGGTTCTTTAAGCAAAGCGCCAAAAACCGCGGTTTTAACTGAGAGCGTGCAAACTACCACTCAGCAAGAAGCTTGCGCCTCGGGCGGAGCTACTCAAACGGCTCCGTTTAGCAAAGCGGCTACCTCAAACGAAGCCGCAAAAACGGCCGTTTTAGACGATTTTGCTCAGGCTGCGTTGTTTGATTTTAACGAGTCTGGGCAAAATTTGACGTCGCGCGCCGAATCCAAAACCGCGCTTGAACGCAAAAAGCACGAAAGCGCAAGTCTGTTTACCGACGAAGAGGTGCGGGCGATACTGGAGCTAAAATAGACGGCTCAAATTTAGCCATCAAAGCGGTAAAATTTGACGGACAGTTGGGCAAAACGCGCAAAATTTACGGCGCCGCAAAAAGTAAAATTCGTAGTTTAAAAATTTAAATAAAAATTTTAAGCCTAAGCGTCAAATTTTTCCGCTAACCTCGCGATATTTAGCTATATCTTAACTATTTTTCGTTAAAATCGACAATTAAAAATTCTCGGAAAAAAAGATGGAAAAGAAATATAGACCAAACGTCGCGGCGGTCATACTTGCGCCCTCTTATCCGTTTGATTGCAGGATATTTATCGCGCAAAGGTGCGATATGACGGGTATCTGGCAGTTCCCACAGGGCGGTATAGACGACGGCGAGACGCCGCGCGAGGCTCTAAAAAGAGAGCTAAAAGAGGAGATAGGCACGGATGAAATAGACGTGCTTAGCGAGTATCCGCAGTGGCTTAGCTACGACTTCCCTGAGGGCACGACGAGTAGGAAATTTTATAATTTTGACGGGCAGACGCAAAAGTATTTTCTAGTGCGGCTGCGCCCTAGCGCGAAGATCAATATAAATACCAAAAAACCCGAATTTAACGAGTATAAATTTATAAACTCAAGCGAGGTTTTAGGCGACGTAAACCACTTCAAAAAGCCGATTTATAGCAAGGTTATCGGCTACTTCAAAGAGAAAGGATTTATCTAATGTTAATCGTCCAAAAATACGGCGGCACGAGCGTAGGGACGCTTGAGAGGATAGAAAACGTCGCCGCTAGAGCGATAGAGGCTAAAAAAAGCGGAGCTGACGTCGTAGTCGTGGTCTCGGCTATGAGCGGCGTGACTAATCAGCTGGTGGAGTACGCCGAGCATTATACGAAGGCTCCCGACGGCGTGGCGATGGATATGCTGCTTAGCTCCGGCGAGCGCGTTACCTGCGCGCTTTTAACGATAGCGCTGATAAATTTAGGCTATCCCGCAGTTGGTCTAAGCGGTAGGCTAGCGGGAATCATAACAGATAGCGTGCACACTAAGGCCAGGATCGAGGCGATAGATACTAAGCGTATGAAAGATGAGCTAAAGGCGGGCAAGATCGTCGTCGTAGCGGGCTTTCAGGGTATAGACGAAAAGGGCGACGTAACGACTCTGGGACGAGGCGGTAGCGATCTTAGCGCAGTGGCGATCGCAGGCGCGCTAGATGCGGATCTTTGCGAGATTTATACCGACGTAGACGGAGTTTATACCACCGATCCTCGCATCGAGCCAAAGGCTAAAAAGCTAGATAAAATCAGCTACGACGAGATGCTAGAGCTTGCGAGCCTAGGCGCAAAAGTGCTGCAAAACCGCTCGGTCGAGCTAGCTAAAAAGCTAAACGTAAATTTAGTCACCAGAAGCAGCTTTAATCACAACGAAGGAACACTAATAACAAAGGAAGAGAGTATGGAAGCAGTGCTAGTAAGCGGTATCGCGCTAGATAAAAACCAAGCTAGAGTAACTTTAAGAGGCGTGGTCGATAAGCCGGGCATCGCGGCTGAAATTTTCACCGCGCTTGCAGAAAAAAATATAAACGTGGATATGATAATCCAAAACGTAGGCCAGGACGGCACGACAAATCTTGGCTTTACCGTACCGCAAAACGAACTTCACGTCGCAAAAGAGTGCATGGATAAACTAAGCGCGTCGAGGGAAATTTTATACAACGACGAGATAGTTAAGGTTTCAGTCGTAGGCGTAGGTATGAAAAGCCACACCGGAGTGGCGTCTCTAGCCTTTCAAACGCTAGCAAACGAAGGCATAAATATCCAAATGATCTCAACTAGCGAGATAAAAATCTCGA
>ERZ773087.2332-NODE-2332-length-10164-cov-21.553368_pt1 | contig 10164 bp, 6 predicted proteins | sample MGYA00511375_ERZ773087 | MGnify/ENA primary metagenome ERZ773087 (study PRJEB29015, sample SAMEA2737995) | human oral metagenome | biome: human oral; feature: human-associated habitat; material: dental | place: China | collected 2063 ...
CAGCTGAGAGTCAGGTGCCAACCCTGCGTGTAGGTTCCGTTATAAGTCTCTACAGTTCATTCTTGGAACGTGTAGGGAACCTATCAGAAGAGAGCTTGGGTAACTTTATCATTATCGAAATAACCCATGAGGTGAGTCAAGGAAGCTACTACAAAAACCGCTTCAAGGCTATCCCTGCAACGATAAAAGCACTGCCAAGTCCAAAGGTGCGTATGCCATTGGCTGAGACACAGATGGCAACTGTGCTCAGCAATGCCGACCCTGAGGGTAAGGGCCGTGTTCGTGTACGTATGAACTGGCAGACGGATGGTATGCAGACTGGTTGGGTGCGTGTAATGACACCAGATGGTGGTAGCAGTAGTGACGTAAAGAGCAACCGTGGATTTGTATTTATCCCAGAGGTAGGCGACCAAGTTCTCCTCGGTTTTCGCCATGGTGACCCTGCAAGACCATACGTTATGGGTAGCCTGTTTAATGGAACAACTGGTGGTGGCGGTGGTCAAGGTAACAACTGCAAGAGCCTTACCACTCGAAGCGGTAGTTCCTTGAAACTTGATGATTCCAAAGGAAGTGTTACATTAGCTGATCCTGGGAAAACAAGCATTCACATGGACGGTGCTGGTAATGCCACATTTGATTCGTCTGACAAAATAATCATCTCCTGTGGTAGTGCTTCCATTGAGTTACACAATGATGGTACAATAAAGATAAACGGTAAGGAGATATCAGTTGGAGGCACGGATGTCTCCATAGCAGGTACATCAAGTATTGTAGCTGGCGTGGGGGAAGGTGAGACTCCAAGTACTGGTATTGGTATGTCAACAACAGAACTTAATATAAGTTCTTCGAAAACATATATTGATGGATCCAGTGAAACTAGTGTAAGTTCAAGTGGTGGAACAACCTCTGTTACTGCATCAAGTGAGGTGATTGTAGGCGGAAGCAAAGTAAAACTAAACTAATAGTGGTATGAATCCAGTACGATTGGAATTACTAAAGATAGACAGACAATGGTATGAGCAAGTAAAAGCACATACCGATAAACCACTATTTGTATGCTTAGGCGAGAAGCACACTCTAAACATGTTTGATGTTTATTTTAAGAGTCATGGTGCAGATGAGGTAGAAAGTGACGACGTTTTCCTTGTGAATTATAAACCATTTGAGGATGCACAGCGGTATGGCGCAGAGCTATTAGAAGAACTACATTTGGTTTATAACTTGTGGAGAGAACATAATCTGATTTCTGTTCCATGTAAAGAATGGAATACGGACATTGTCGTTCCTAATGATAAAGTAAAGACTGATGCAGGGAATACAGCTAAGGCGCTAATAGGACTATATGAATCTTTTCCACCACTACGTGGACACAAGATATTTATTCTCTTATCACCACAACAGATAAGTAGTATACCTTTATATGAACAGTGGCTGTTTGATTGGTGTGCTAATATGAATAGCAGTGATGTCAAGATTGTAGTTCTTGAAAAACATGAAGGTCGGCTGTTAAAGAATCTGCCTGAAAACAGACATGAATTTGTACTTACTGGTACTGACATTGCTTCTTTGATGAACAATGTGGCTGCCCAGACTGCTGCAGATCCTAATGATGAAGAAAATGTCCTGCAACAACAAATGTTATTGGCAAACGTTCACTTTAGCAGGCACGAGTTTGATAATGCTCATGTTGCTTTGGCTAAAGCTATTGGCATAGCCAGCCGACACAATCTTAAAGACGTGCTATGTACGGCTCACCTCTTAGATGCTTATGTATGGCTTACACAAAATGAACAGGAGAAAGCACATGACACATTCCGTACTTTATTGAGTCTTACTGGTGAAGGTACTTTATTGTCCGCTCAGATGCATGTGAATTATGGTGGTTTCTTGCTTGCTATACGAAGAAAGGAGGATGCAATAGATGCGTTTGAGAAATCAGCTGAGATTGCAAAGAATATAAAGAATCCATTATTGGAGATGGAGTGTTATCGTATTATGGGTCAAATACAAGATGGTACATTTACAGATTCACAAACCATTGCTTATTATGAGAAGTGTATAGAGATAGGTATGACTATGAACAATGAGGAAAGACAACAAAGTTCATTAGCTTACATAGCTACTCTATTACTAAAGAAATATGGAAACTCTAAAAAGGCAGAAGAACTTTGCAAACAAATGGAGCAATATTTAGGTGCAGATTGGCAAACTAACATACAAGTCCCCAACATGGATGACCTATATCATTCACCCTTAACAAGAGTATCCTCATGAAGATAATAGCAAAGAAAGCCAATGTAGCGAGTACTGCCGTACAGCATGTGGCCAAACATTTTGATTTGGTATTAGGTATAGACATTCACTGGACAAAGCTACCTATGCCTCCTTTTCCTCTTCCCTTACCACACCCTTTCATAGGATTTATATTTGACCCCATGGAGTATGCAGACTTCAGCATACCAGTCCCTTCCTTGTTGCAAAAGATGTTCAATCTCCCAGAGAAGATCCCTATGGGAGCATCAGTGTTTGTTCATGGCCGTATTAAGGCAACAACTACTACATCTGTCTTTGGATTTGGCTGTAATATAAAACCTAAAGGCGGTGCTGCAAGTATGTTAGGAGCAGCTATGGTTGGGAATATTATACCTATCAAACATATAACAGGTGGTCTACCTTTCTATAAAATCTTCTTAGGAGACTTGGAAGGTCCGCATGATGGTGAAATCTATTTTGGTTCGGAAAGTGTCATTATCAATGGTAGTGAGTGCAGTGGATCATTCCCTCAGCAGGTTCTAACTTGTTGGGGCATACCTTTCGGACACCAATATTTTCCTCCGGCATGGCTTGCTCTCTACCAGCATATATTAACAATGTATGTGCAAATAAATATCAAGCCACCTGTGCTGGTGGGTGGAACTTTTATCCCTCATAAGTACACACTCTCTGACATTTTGATGCGTGCAGCAGCTGTACTCTTCATGAAAGCACTGGGAGCTATTGCCAAAAAAGGATTGACCAAATTTAATCATTTCCTTCAGGGTAAATTCGGTAAGAACCCTATATCTAAATCGTTGTGTTTCTTCGGTTTGGAGCCAGTGAATTTTGCCACGGGAGCAATGAATTTCTCTTGGGACGACTTTGAGCTATTTGGTGAGCGTACTATTCGTTGGACAAGTGCGTGGCAGAGTGACATTACCTATTCTGGGATTATGGGTAATGGAGTGATTTGTAATTATGACCTGTTCATTATTCCTCAAGATACAGACGGGGTAGCAGCTTACAATAATCCAAATGAGAATCAAGTATTCCCAATACCAATACCAGAAATAGGAGGTAAAGAGGAGTATTATCGTTCTCTAAAGTTATGGCAGCAGAGACCAAACAAATCTAAATGGATTGTAAGAACAGAGACTGAAACGCGTACCTATCGTGCCTTCTCTGACAAGGAGTATGGTACAATATATCTTGCTGAAAGGATAGACTATGTGGGAGGTGGTTTCCTATTGTTAAATTATAGTGGGCGTAAGCACTTGCTTTCTACTATAGAAGATCACCTTGGACGTCTTATAATCTTTGGACAGGATGAGGAACGAGGTCTTATCCGCTCAGCAATGTATAAACATGGCGATGTCATAGATCAATTGGTGGCATACGACTATGATGAAAGGAGTAATCTCATACGTGTACGTGATCGATTTGGTAAGAGTATTGAGTTTGAATATGATGATGCTAATAGAGTGGTTCTACGTCGTAACCGCAACAATATGACGTATACATGGGAGTATGACGCTGAAGGACGTGTTATCCATACTACTGGTGAAGGTGGTATACAGGAAGGATATATATCTTACCATGACGGATATAACGAAGTAAAATACTCTGCCACAGGGGCTACGGAACAGTATTATTATGACGAAAACAACCTTGTGTATAAAAAGGTGGATGCCATGGGTGGTGAAACCTGGTATGGTTATAATTCTTGGCATGAGCGAACATTGGTAGGTACACCAGAGGGTAAGGTCGTAGGATATGATTATGATGACCGTGGTAACCTTATAAGATTGACGGCTGCTGACGGAGCTGAGACTGTTTATGAGTATGATGACCATAATCGCCTAATAGCACGCACGGATGCTGCTGGTAATAGAGAAGAATGGGTCTATGATACAGAGACAGCATTGTTGCAGAAACATAAGGAAGCGGATGGTACTGTTGTTACTTATACATACGAGAAGGATAAGCAGCAGCCTTCTGCTATTGAGTATGGTGAAGAACTACGTGCTGTTCTACAATATGACACTTTAGGATTAATCTCAAATATTACAGATGGGCATGGCGTTTGTGAAACATTCGCTTACGATGACTATGGCCGTCCACTGAAGCACAGGCATGCTGACGGGAATAGTACAGAATGGCAGCGTGACCGACTTGGCCGTGTTACTCGCTACGCAACTCCTGGGCAAAGCGTGATGCGCATCTCCTACGATGCTTACGACCTGCCTGTTGAAGTTACCAGTGGCAATGAAGTGTGGACTATGGAGTACACTCCTATGGGTAACCTGCGCCGTCAGACACGACGGACGAGCAGTATGCGCATGGTCAGTGCGCTGAACTATGAGTATGATTCCTATGACCAACTGAAGTTTGTCGAGAACGAACACGGTGAACGATACTTCTTTGAACGTGACCTTAATGGTGAGGTGATTTGTGAAAGGGGCTTTGATGGATTAGAACGCCACTATATCCGTGACCTTGACGGCACGGTGATTACTACACAGCTACCTGATGGTACGGCTGTGCATCATCAGCATGACCAAGCTGGACGACTTACCTATAACAAGTACACCGATGGTAGCTGGGAGGCTTGGGAGTACGATAAGGCAGGACGGCTCACCAAAGCGTACAACAGAGACAGCGTGACAGAGTTCGTGCGTAATGCTTTCGGGCAGGTCATAAAGGAAACCCAGGACGGGCGTACAGTGGAACACAAGTATGATGACCGCTCTCGACTCTCACATATAGTAAGTGCATTAGGAGGAAGTATTACCTACGGATATGATATAAAAGGCACTGTCAATCACATATCAGCTGGTATGTCAGGAAAGAGGAAGCCTTGGGAAGCGAATATAGCATACGATAGGTTCGGGCGTGAAACTTCACGCATAATGTCTGGTTGTGTAGAGAATACTATGCAATATGACAATGTCGGTCGCCCTGCGCATCAACGTGTCCGTCATAATGGGCGAACACTGCTTGATAAGTCATACCTTTGGGGTGATAATCTTCGTCTTCTGCAGACGCTTGACACAATAAACCGCAGAAGTGTCCGTTACGATTATGATACCTTCGGTTCTCTGTCAAGGGCTGTATATGGTGACGGTAGTTGTCAGTGGCGTAACCCAGATGCAATGGGTAACGTGTATGATAGTCCCGACCGTACGGACAGGGGTTATGGTCGTGGTGGACAGCTGCGTGAGGACAAGAAGTGGCGGTATTATTATGACAGCCATGGCAACCTTGTTCTGAAGACCATGCGCAGGTCGGGACCATCCCTTGATGCTGGGATGCGGGATGAGTTCCTTGCTTGGCAGAGCGGTGACTATGCCTATACGTGGCAGGACAATGGTATGCTTAGGAGTGTAACACGGCCTGACGGCAAAACCGTTACTTTTAGGTATGACGCTTTAGGCAGACGCATTGAGAAGGTCTTTGACGGACGAGTATATCGCTACCTCTGGGATGGTGATGTCATCCTGCACGAGTGGGACTATGCCGAAGCTGACCGTCCGAACACGATTGTTACCGAGACTGGTGAGGTCACACTCGACAGACCAGAACCAGTTGAGAATCTCATCACGTGGGTTTACGACAGTGACAGCTATGTCCCTACAGCCAAGATTGTCGGCGACAGGCATTACAGTATCATCAGCGACTACATCGGTCGTCCTGTCCAAGTGTACGATGATAATGGTAATATCGTCTGGCAGGCAGACTATGACATCTATGGCAACCTCCGTAATCTCCATGGCAGCAAGAAGTTTATCCCTTTCCGTCAGTTAGGTCAGTATGAGGATGATGAGACTGGACTCTATTACAACCGCTTCCGCTACTATGATCCAAGGATTGGTAATTACATCAGTCAAGACCCGATAAGGCTGGCAGGAACAGGCTTTAACCTATATGCCTATTCTAAAGATAGTAATATTGATTTTGATATTCTCGGCTTAGAATGTTGGAGTACAGCAAGAAAAAAGTTTTGGCAGCAAGAGGCAAAAGATAATCCTCATTTGTACTCTTCGAATAACTTAGCAAGAATGGAAAAGGGGAAAGCCCCCAGAATGACAATACAGGTCTTGAATCCCAAGACAGGTAAGATAAGTGTGAAGGATGTTTCTATGGAGTTACATCACAAGTTTCTTCCCCAACGAGGCGGAGGTCAGGCTGCAAACAAAGCATGGAATTTGACAAAAGCAACCCCATGGGGACACGCTTCGATGGATTCCTATAGACATACTGGATATAAATTAATAAAAGTGATTAAAGGAACAAACTCTTGGTAAATATGAATAAAGTAAATGAATTTATTAACGGGGAAAATTATGAATTTCTCCTGAGAAGCATACAAGAAAAAAGCAATATAGAGATTGATAGTACTATCCCTTTTGTATTGTTAGATTATGACAAAGAAATGTTAATAGCCGCACGAATTGAAATAGAAGATTTAGAATCTTTACTTAACTCATACATGACGGAAATAGTTTCTTTTGTTGAAGGAAAAATGAAATATGATTTTGAGGATGAGGATGAATATCCTGAAGGGGAAGAGCTAAGTGATGAGGAAAAGCCTAAAACCATTACTGAACTACCCTACTATAAAAATTTTTTGATTGCTTATCTAATAGAGTACTATTTGCTTAAAAAGCAGCCTGCAGAATTAGGTAAATATTTAAAGAGGATACACATTCCGCATGCAGCAACATACGAAAGAGAGTTGAAGGATATATGGAGAGAAACTTTGGAGAGTTGAATCAACTTAACTGAAATAAAGGTTCTTCCATTAAATACGTGGACTTATTTCGTATAGATTTAGCGGAGGAACCGAGGTTATATGGTAAACAAATAGATAGCCAAGACTTTCTTGGCTGTCTGTTTTATTCATTTCCTGACACAGAATACTTTTTCATCTTAACACGTCTAAAATTTGGAGATAAGACATTGAAAAATTATGACATAATTTCGGATAAAACATCTACAGATAAAGGCAAAAGCACGTGTAAAAAGCAAGTCTGCAACCGACAGTAAATCAATTGGTTATGGAGTCGTGCAAGAAAAGATGCTTAGTTGGACTTCAAAAGAGCGTTAGTTAGACCGCAAAAGGGCATCTTTTGCAAGTCAATTGGGCGTCTTTTCAAAGCCAAAAGGTCATGTATTGGTTTTGAGCTGTACGAAAATAGTTTACAAATAGCGGTCGGTATGGGAATAAGTTGTGTGTAGAAGACGGAAATAAACCTTTGTTCTATTTCCAATCTTTGAATTTAACGGAAGAACCAGCATTAGGACGTATTTATGTTGTAATAATGTCTATTCATATTTGAAACTTTGCGTACCATAGTCAGTTGTGTGAAGCGCACTTATATAGTATGACAATGTCGGTCGCCCTGCGCATCAACGTGTCCGTCATAATGGGCGAACACTGCTTGATAAGTCATACCTTTGGGGTGATAATCTTCGTCTTCTGCAGACGCTTGACACAATAAACCGCAGAAGTGTCCGTTACGATTATGATACCTTCGGTTCTCTGTCAAGGGCTGTATATGGTGACGGTAGTTGTCAGTGGCGTAACCCAGATGCAATGGGTAACGTGTATGATAGTCCCGACCGTACGGACAGGGGTTATGGTCGTGGTGGACAGCTGCGTGAGGACAAGAAGTGGCGGTATTATTATGACAGCCATGGCAACCTTGTGCTGAAGACCATGCGCAGGTCGGGACCATCCCTTGAAACTGGAATGCGGGATGAGTTCCTTGCTTGGCAGAGCGGTGACTATGCCTATACGTGGCAGAGCAATGGTATGCTTAGGAGTGTAACACGGCCGGACGGCAAGACCGTTACGTTCAAGTATGACGCTTTAGACAGACGCATTGAGAAGGTCTTTGACGGACGTGTGTATCGCTACCTTTGGGATGGTGATGTCATCCTGCACGAGTGGGACTATGCCGAGTCTGACCGTCCGAATACGGTTGTTACCGAGACTGGTGAGGTCACACTCGATAGGCCTGAACCAGTTGAGAATCTCATCACGTGGGTTTACGACAGTGACAGTTATGTCCCTACAGCCAAGATAGTTGGTGACAAGCATTACAGCATCATCAGCGACTACATTGGTCGTCCTGTACAGGCATACGATGATAAAGGTAATGTTGTCTGGCAGGCAGACTATGACATCTATGGTAACGTCCGCAATCTCCACGGCAGCAGGAAGTTCATTCCTTTCCGCCAGTTAGGTCAGTATGAGGAAGAGGAGACTGGTCTGTATTACAACAGGTTTAGGTATTATGACCCAAGGATTGGTAATTATATCAGCCAAGATCCGATAAGGTTGGCAGGAGGAAACCCTACGATTTACGGATACGTTAAAGATTTAAATTCGTGGGTGGATTCTTTTGGGCTAGAAAATATTATTTTTACATCTTCTGACGGATTTACTTTGGAAGTTAGAAATGTGCAAGATTTAAGTCATTTATCAAATCGTGAAATACTAGATATCTATCATGCCAATAATAATCCAAAAGGATATGGGAAATCTCCCAAACATGCAAATGGCGATACAATTATTTTGCATCATCAAAATCAAAATCATTTAGGGCCAGTGATAGAGATGCCAAATAGTGGTCATGTTCGAGGTCTTGGAAATAAAAAGATGCATCCATATTTTCCAAATCCACATCCAACTAATCCTGTAGATAGAGACGTATTCAACAATTGGAAAAAAGAATATTGGAAATACCGAGCAGAAACTGAGATTAAGAAAAGAGGTTTATCTTATAATTAAAAGTATTTTTATGAAAACAGAGTTAATTGAAAGAATAAATAGTTACTTAAACAAGTATCAATCATTCAATCCACAACCGGCAAATGATAAAGATATTAAACAAGCAGAGGTAATGTTAAATGTAGTCTTTGATTCAGATTATAAGCAATTCATAAAAACCTTTGGAGGATGCTATGTTGGGGTGGATATTTATGGAATCAGAAGTTCAAATGACTTAAAAGAGAAGACAGTTGTTGATCTAACTAAGTTATACAAAGAAACTGGTTGGGCTATTGCAGATGATTGTTATATTATTTCATTTGATTCATCAGGCAATCCAATCATGATGAATAAATCGGGAGAGGTTGTTCTTTTTGATCATGACAACGGAGACTCTGTTATTTTAGCAAACTCTTTTGAGGAATTAATTGAAGACAATCTTCCTGATTAAAATAAGATTACAGGCGACATTGCTATTAGAGTAGGAGACCTTCGCATATGCCTATCAAGATTATAACCAACGGAGAGATTTTCGTCTTCGTTTCCGACAACCTCGATACTACCCTGCAGGCATTTAATTACAATGGAAAAAAGGGATGAGAGTAGGAACTTGACGCATTCGGCAGAAAGAGGAAAGGCAACAATAATTCCTCCTTCATTCCATTTAAATATTAGGGTCAGTATGAGGATGAGGAGACTGGGCTGTATTACAACAGGTTCAGGTATTACAATCCAAAGATTGGTAATTATATCAGCCAAGACCCTATAAGGTTGGCAGGAGGAAGCCCTACGCTGTATGGTTATGTTAGAGATGTTAATATAGGACAGGATATATATGGGCTTGATATCTCCTATAAAGGTGATGTTTTACCATATCAAATAAGATATAATCCAACTTGCCCAGGTCGGCCCGATCCTAGGTATTCAATTACTACTACTTTTGATGGTGGAACACCTACAGCAAAAGGAGGGTTGATAGACAATAAACAATTTTGGAAAAAATGGGAAAACTTAACCCAAGTTTAACCGGCAAAATTATTTTTCATAAATTTTCGGGATATTTTGTGTAGTATCAATCTGATAAATGATTGATAATCAAGTATAGGGTATTGTAACGAGGAGTAAAATCTGAT
>ERZ773087.2340-NODE-2340-length-10116-cov-18.562171_pt1 | contig 10116 bp, 11 predicted proteins | sample MGYA00511375_ERZ773087 | MGnify/ENA primary metagenome ERZ773087 (study PRJEB29015, sample SAMEA2737995) | human oral metagenome | biome: human oral; feature: human-associated habitat; material: dental | place: China | collected 2063 ...
CTGGCGTGGATGGCGTATCGGGTGCGCGGCCTGATGCCGGGCACCACGACCCGGGCGATGGGGATCGCCAACAGGTTTCTGCCCAGGGCGACGGGAAATGCGGTGCCAGTCAAGGGATCGCAGCTTAGCGTGCCACCTGTCGTGCAGAGACTCACCCGCTGGGGCCGGCGCGCGGCCGCTCGCAACAACGAGGCGTGACCGAAACTCAGGCCGACCACCCCGATGACATCACAAACACCAGCCACCACACTCGACGAGAGGGCGGCCATGACCGACCATCGACAGACAGTCATCGACCTTGTCAAAAGGTCCCGCTTTGCCATGCTCACCACCCGCACCGCGGAGGGCACCATGATCTCGCGTCCGCTGACCGTCCAAGAGGTCACAGAGGAGGGGACATCTACTTCATCGTCCCCGGCGACGGGGACGCGGCCCGCGAGGCCGACCGTGCCGAGGTGAACCTCGGCTTCAGCCACGATATGGCCTTTGCCTCCGTGGCAGGCACAGGTGAAATCCTCCACGATAGGGACAAACTCGAACAACTGTGGGGCATCGGGACCCAAGCCTGGTCCGACAAGGACGAGACCCCCCAGAACACCTCCAAGGTCGTGCTCGTCGTTCATGGTGAGACGGCCCAGTACTGGAATGCGCCCTCCAAACCGGCTCTGGCCGTTGGCCTGCTCAAGGGCCTGCTCACCGATGAGAAGCCGGCCAGCGAAAGCGGCACTACGAAGCTGTGACAGCTACTCCGGCCAGTCCTAAGGCAAGACGAGATCGCCATTTCCGATTTCGGAGAGCCACAGTCGGCTCGTCTCTCCGTAAGAGCGCTCATAGCCGGGATTCCCTTGTCCCGGCATCTCCGGATGCTGTGGTTGGGATGTGGAGCCAGGGCCGCTGAATTATGGCGTTCCACAGCCCGACCCCTCCGCTTGGTGCTAGACCGACACACCAGATTGGCTTTGTTGTCGTATGACCGACCCGGCAGGAACCCGAGCACCCACGTCAGCCCTAACAAAAACCAACGCACCGAGCCACACAAACCGATCTGGAGAGCAACCGGTGGGCCGCGACCAGACGGACCCCGGCGAGGGCTGCAGTGGGGCATCCCGGCGATGCTCGTCAGCGTCCCCTACCTCGCACCGCCAACGTGTGCACGATCCTGATCCGACCGTGGGGCCGCCCGAGTGGCTGCACTTGGTCGTGCTGTGGGGCCTCTGGAACGCTTTCAAGTTCGTTCTCAACGGTCCCGTCAGCCTGTTCCGTCTCGTGCGAGCGGTCATGCGTGAGCAGATGATGGCCCAGGCGGTGCGTCCGAAGGACCGGGTGCGGGTCTCCACCAACTCACGCTGCTGAACTGCCTCTTTTTATCATGCCGGCGTGGTCGTCCACATGGCCGGATCGACACTTCCTGACGTGCGATGGTCGATGCACGGTCTGCGGGTCCACCTCGAACCGGCGGCCCAGCTGCACGAGCGTCCAACCAGCTTGGTATAGCCGGGCGGCTTCCTTGGCCTGCACAGAGTCCAGACCCGCGCGGCGAACGGGCACGCTGCGACGGGCGAGATGGGCAGCCGCGGTCAGGCGGTGGATATGGAACTGCTTGGCCAGCCCACGCAGGGTCGCGCCGGCCTCGTAGACAGCGACCAGCTCGTCGACCTCGGCGTCGGTCAGAAAAGTTTGAGCCATCTCAAGTGAGCGGACAGACTGGCCCCGGGAGTCCACAACACAGGGTTCCGGCGATCGCTTCGATATCCGGTAAACCCCTCGCGACCCGCGAGAACACACGGTTCGTGCGCCGAGCCAAAGTTGTCAAACTCTCTACGTAGCTCCGCAAGAACGGAAACGAAACGTGATCCACCCCACCCACTCCGCTGGCAGGACCGTCCCCTATGCCTTCCACGACAAGGAGCAACCCTGGAGCGGCGAAGACCTGAATACCGTGCGGGCTGAGCGGCGGGCGCCGCTTTGAGGCCAGAAAACAGCGACCCAACTCCGGGAGAGAGTAAAATGCGTGCACGAGAATTCGACATCAAACTCATCGACGCGGACATTGAAGAATTCAAAAATTTGCTCGATGTTTTCCGGGACGTATTTGACTGGGGTGATCATGATCACCCCGATGAGGAGTATCTCCTGCGCCTGTTGAAGGATGACAACCTGTTGGTCGTGGTTGCCAAGGTTGGAAACGAAGTGGTCGGCGGGTTGACGGCCTACGTTCTTCCCGGTTATGAAGTGGCGAGGCCCAGTATTTATGTTCATGACCTGGGGGTGAAGAAGAGCTTCCAAGGCCAAGGGGTGGGGAAAAGTCTGATAGGTCACCTGCTGGACCATGCGAGGAACAATGATTTTCACGAGATCTTTGTCGACACCGAACAAGATGACAATGAAGATGTGATAGCTTTCTACAGGAAAACTCCTTTTGACGGCGAAACAAAAGTGCTGCAATACGCCGTCAAGCTTTGATCTGGTGGCAAACCGACAAGCTTTGATGCGCGTGTGTCCGGCATTCGTGGCCAGATTTCGCGATGTGGATCAGCTTGCCGGGGTGGGCTGCTGCTCGGTGTCGAGTGCTCCCACTTGGCGAGGGTGGGTGTGTCGTGCCCGAATGACTCTCAAGGCAGATCGCTACGGTGGAGGATGTGGTACTCGGACGTCGTCGCACGTTCCGACCCCGACCCGTGCCGATTCACAAGGTCCGCTCACTGACGACAGGAGCTTCCATGTCCCCTCGCGAGAAGAAGACCGCATCCAAGAACACCGGGCCGGCCGTAACCCGTACCTCTTCGAAGGGCACCCTCAGGCCGACGAAGGTGACGGTGCCCCGCATCAAACGAGCGTTGGCCGACATCGGTGTGAGGGCGAGTGACCGGCCGGACGGTTCCCTCCTGACCCTGACCGACAACAGCATCATCTCCTTCTTCGTCTTCGCAGGAATGCTGAACGTCTCCATCCAGTGGATGTCCAACGCCTCGAGCCATTTGGAAGAGGCGCTGTGCGTTGTGGCCGACTCGTGGAACGTGAACGACAGCACGGTGGCGGCCGGCATCATCGTCTCGCCGCAGGAGGACATGGCGCGTCTGAGCGGGGCCATGAGGCTGCCGGTGGAGGTCGGGCTGACCGATGACCAGCTCGAACACTTCCTTCGTGACGCAATTGACGGATGCGGGTTCTTCGAGCGGTTCCTGGAGGAAGCATTCCCGCAGACGCGATTCGACACCCTGGCCCAGCAGGCCGGGATCCGGATCCCGGACCCCGCGGAGGAGATCCTCGCCGAACTCGACGGGCAGCCCGAAGATGCCGTGGCCCAGTTGGTCGAACAGGCGCGTGCGGTCGCCGACACCGACATGGAACAGGCGGTGACGCTCCTGTCGCAGGCATCCGAGATCGCCAGGGCAGCCGACCTGGATCCAGTGTCAACCGGCATCAACGATGTTTTCGCCGCCATGATGGAGAAAACCCTCGACCACCCGGGGATCCAGGGAACCCAGGAAGCCGCTCTCGGCCAGGCCGTGCTCGAAGAGCTCAGGACGGAGAGCCGGGAACAAGGCGGCGACGAGCCACTCTCGGGGGCGACCGGGGGACCGGCGGTCCCTGAGGGCGGACATCAACACGACCACGGGATCCGGGAAATTCAGGATCTGGAGGACGAGATGCTGCGCCTGTTCGGGGCGGGAAACGCCGATTCCGCCGCATCCGGCCTTCCCCGGATCACCTTCCCGCTCGTCCTGGAAGCGCTGAGCGACGACTACGACTTCATCGAGAAGAACGGGGCCGCCGTGATTTCGATCGGGGACAACGGACAGGAGATGGTGGTCGCGGTGGAGGGCGCGGAACTCGTCGTGACCTCTCGGTGGGACGGGGTGGACTGGGAAACCCATGACATTTCAGGACCGCTGACGCTCAACGAATGGAATGTGGACAACCATGCGCTGACGCTGCACAGCGGCATGGCCGGTCGCGTGGGTGACGCGGCAGCCACCGGGGAGGAAAACCGGCCGAATGCCGCCGAGCCCAGCTCCACGGAGCTCCATGATTTCCTGGACGAGATCATCGCCCGCGCCTCGTGGTGCATGGGCGCGGGGGCGACCAAGGACCAGATTGCCGACATGCTGGCCACGGCCGCTGATGAAGTGGAGAGCATCGACGATTTTCTCCGCGCGGAACTTGAAATGTTCGATGCCATTGACATTGATGCCGACAAGTGACGCGCCGCCCCAGGAGAACTGGAATGGTACAACCAAGGACCGAAGGGTTGAGACGTTGCCGAACATCGTCGCTGTCGGCGTGGAATTGATCAGCGGGGAGACGCCAACGCGCCTGCTTCTCGGCGCGCGGCTGCGCTAAACGATCCCGTCTCGGCGACCGCCCGGGCGTACCACAGGCCCTCGATGCTCAAGCGTTTGGAGATAATCCCCACCTCATGACCTCAGTGTCCCGGCCGAGGCCGTGAAGCTCACGTACGGGAGGGGGCGGGGAGTCCTGTCCGGACCCCGAACGGGTATCGACACGCGAGACGCTTGTTCCTACCATGGGGTGGACGAAGAGGAGTGCGTGATGCACGATCTGCAAGGCGTAGCCGACACACTGTTCATTCCGCTGGTCGCGCGGATCCACGTGTCCAGGAGATTCCCGGAGTACTTCTACGACGAGAAGGCGCTGTCGCTAGAAAACTTTGTTCCCGGCGACGGCATCCGGAGATCATCCTCGGAGTACATGTACCTGGCCTCGGTGGCGCGGTACCGCAATTTGGATCGGATCGTCAGGGAGTTCGCCGGAAGAAACGGGGAGTGCAACGTCGTCAATCTCGGGGCCGGGTTGGAAACAGCCGCCTTCCGGCTGGCGGATTGCGGCGCGAGGTTCTACGAGATCGACCTGCCCGAGGTCATCGAGGCCAGGGAGAAGGTGATTCCCAAAGGCCCCGGCGAGGTCTTGATCGGTTGCGATGTCCTCTCCCTCGACTGGCTCCCGCGCATCGATTCATCGATCCCGACGCTGTTCATGGCCTCGGGCGTGTTCCAGTACTTCCGCGAAGACGACGTCGTCGGTCTTGCCCGGGAGCTCGGGGAATCCCTGCCGGGCAGTGAACTGGTGTTCGACGCCACGGACGAGGTGGGCATGAGGTACGCCAACAGATACGTCAAGAAGACCGGGAACACCACCGCCCCGATGAACTTCTACATCAACGACCCGGAGGCATTCGCCCGCGCATGCGGTGCGGAACTGCTCGAACAACGTCCTTTCTTCAAGGACATGGAGCCCGGCGTCAGGAGAAGACTCAAGATCGGATCGCGCATCGCAATGATGGTGGCGGACCGAAAACGCCGCACGATCATCGTGCATCTCAAACTCTTGGGAAGGAAAAGCTGAGGTCTCCGGGCCACGGGCCGGGGCGGAAAGGCTTTGACGCGGGGATGGCAGATGATCGACGAACACGGGAAAGGTCGGCCGCTGCTGCGACCCGTTTCCCGCGTGGCCGGGAAACGCGATGGCGGATTGACCTGCCCCTGGTCTCAGCCGGCCAGCGCGACCCCGGCGTGGGCGATCACCGCGACCAGCAGCGTCGATGCAGCAGCCAGGCCAAAGGGCCGCAGGCCGACCTTCAGGAGATTCCTGATCCTAACCCCGCACCCCAGCCCGAACATGGCGGCCGCCAGCAGCAGGGTCTGCAACGTCTCACCGGCGCCCAGCGCCGCCCCCGGCAACGCCACGAAGGAACGCAGCAGCACCATTGCCAGGAACCCGAGGATGAAAGGCGGCACGATCGGGGGAAGCTTCGTGCGCGATGCCTGCCGCCCGGGCATGTCCGATCGTTGAAGCCGGCGCTGCCGGAAACTCAGGACTGCGATCACGGGCGCCAGCAACAGCACACGAGCGAGTTTGACGACGACCGCGACGGCCAACGCCCCACCGCCGATCACACCCCCGATCGCCACCACCTGGGCGATCTCGTGGGTGGAGCCGCCCGCCCATTTTCCGGCGGCCACGACATCCAGGCCGAGCAGGCCCGCCACGAGCGGCACAAGGGGAATCATCAGGGTTCCGAAGATCACCACCAGCGCCACCGCCGTGATGGTGTCCTCCTCGGCCTCGTCGTCCGGGTCGGTGACCCCGGCGGCCCCCGCCACGGCGGCGGCCCCGCAGATGGAGAATCCGCAGGCGATCAGCAGGGACAGGTTCGGAGGAACCCGCAGCAGCCTTCCCAGCAGAACCGTTCCCAGCATTCCGCCCGTGACTATGCACGCGACCACCAGCAGCATCGGCACACCCAGGTCGATGATGCTGGTCAGCGACAACTTGAGTCCGAGAAGGATGATTCCCGCGCGCAGCAGCTTCTTCGCCGAGAAATCAATACCGGGGGAGAGGGCATCCGGCAGGTGGACGACATTGGTCAATAGCACCCCCAGCACGATCGCGATGATCAACGCGCTGACACCGGGCAGGAACAGGTTGATTCCGTAGCCGATTCCGGCGGCGGCCAGGCACAACACACACCCGGGGAGCATGCGCCCAACCCAGGAGGGAACCGGGTCCTTCGTCACGGGAGAGTCGGATCGTGCACGCGTCATGAGCCCTATCATCCACCCAAGGCCACATATTCCACGAGAGCTGTCCGCCCGACCGCTGGACATGACCCGGGAGAGTGCGTTTCAGCACTCCACAACGTTGACGGCCAGTCCGCCCTCCGAGGTCTCCTTGTACTTCGAGAGCATGTCCTTGCCGGTCTGGCGCATCGTCTCGATCACGACATCCAGGCTCACAGTGTGGCGTCCGTCCCCCCACATGGCCATGCGGGCCGCGTTGATGGCCTTGCTGGCGGCGATGGCGTTTCGTTCGATGCAGGGAATCTGCACCAGCCCGGCGACCGGGTCGCAGGTGAGTCCCAGTGAATGCTCCATGGCGATCTCCGCCGCGTTCTCCACCTGGCGGGGCGTGCCACCCAGAGCCTGCGCGAGACCCGCGGCCGCCATGGCCGAGGCCGAACCGACCTCACCCTGGCAGCCGACCTCCGCTCCCGCGATGGAAGCGTTCGTCTTGATGAGGGAACCGACGGCAGCTGCCGCCAGCAGGAAACGATGCACCGCTTGGCGTCTCTTCGCGCTGTTTCCCTCCCGGTCCGCCGGGGAGAGACGGAAGGGGAAATGGCCGCCCTGGTCGAGGGGAGTGAACATCCCGAAGGGCACCCCGGCCTCCGGGCAGTAGCAGGTCAGGAACCCGATAACGGCAGGAATCACGCCGGCCGCGCCGTTCGTCGGGGCGGTGACCACGCGATGACCGGCCGCGTTCTCCTCGTTGACCGCCAGGGCGTAGAGATTCACCCAGTCCATTGCCCGCATCGGGTCCGCGTAGGTGGCGGCCCATTCCATGGAGTCCGGGAGTTCACGGGGCTGGCAGGTCTCGCGTTCACGCAGCCGCTTCGCCAGGGTTCCGGCGCGGCGCAGCACGTTGAGGCCCCCGGGCAGGATCCCGTGTTCCTGGAGCCCCGCGTCGATGCAGTCGAACATCGTGTTCGCCACGAGATCCAGATAGGCATCCACCTCTTCCTCGGCGCGCATGGCGACCTCGTTCTCGTAGACCAGCTGGGCGATCGACAGGCCGGACCTGTCGCAGGCACTCAGCAACTCCATGGCCTTGCCGAAAGGGTGAGGAAGGGCTAGCGGGGAAGCGTCCTCCTTAACTCGATCCAGGGGGCGTACCTGCGGGGCCTGGGGGTCGTCGTTGGTCTGCTCCATGACGAACCCGCCACCGATCGAGTAGTAGGTGCGGCGCAGCAATGTCTCACCGGCGGCGTCGCAGGCGGTGATCGTCAGGGCGTTGACGTGATACGGCAGCACCGTTCTCGGTACGAAACGCATGTCCTTGGCCATGTCGAACGGCGCCTGCCCGATCCCCGCGACGGGTAACCGACCCGAGGAGGCAAGGGTTGGCAGCAGGGATTCGACCTCGGGAATCGAGACGGACTCAGGAGCGTGGCCTCCGAGCCCCAGCAGGACCGCCCGGTCGGTGCTGTGACCGCGACCCGTCGCCCCCAGGGAACCGAACAGGTCGACGGTGATGTGTCTGACCTCGTTCGCCCGCGGCGAGCCCGCCAGTTCCGAGGCGAAGGCCACCCCGGCGCGCATCGGGCCAACCGTGTGGGAGGAGGAGGGGCCGATGCCCACGCGGAACAGATCGACCACGGAGAGCGGGCGTGGGGAAACCGACGAGGCCGGTCTCGTCGCTGATACCGAGAGCGATTGCATCACTCAATTGTTCCACTTGGAGACGCTCAGGGCCAGAAAACCGGGGAAAACCGCGCCACCCCACATCGTTCGGTGTCTCAGCGAATGGGATGGGGCGGTGAGGTGTCCGGAGCGGAGCTGCGCCGTGGCCCGGATGGTTTCAAGGAAGGGGTTGGCGGGTCGATGCAAAAGGTGCAGAGTGATCCCTGACAACAGACGTGACGAAAGGCCCGCGATGTCCTCTCAGCCTCCATATCAGACACCCCCGCAGGGATACGGCCCGAACCAGCCTCAGGGCGGGTGGGAACAACGACAGTATCTCGGATTCCAGACCCCGACCTACGGGATGCCGGGAAGTTTCCAGTCTCCCGGATCCGGGGTTCCGTTGTTCGCGAGCCTGACCATGGGGGCCGGTGTGTTGTCGCTCACCGGTTCGGTGGGTCCATGGGCGACGGCCAAAGCCTTTGGGGTCGAAGCCACTGCAAGCGGTATGGATACAAGGGCCGGTGTGTTTACCCTCCTGTTCAGCATCGCCATCGTGGTCCTGGCCGGTCTGTCCGGGTTCCTGCCAGCCATGAAACGACTGTTCTGGTCGATGGCCCCGGCGGGGATCCTGGGGCTGATCAACCTGATCATGGTTTTCAGCGCCATGGCAAACATCGGCAAGGGAGCCGGGCAGTGCTCCGGGTTGGTCCAGGCGAGCATGGGGTGGGGCCTGATCCTGCTGCTGATCAGCTCCATCGCCGTCATAGCGCTGGCCACCATCCACGTGATCCAGATGTTGAACGCCAATCGCAGAGCCAGCGCCCGCCCCGGTTTCGGGGGGCCCGGCGGTCTGTACCAGTATCAGGGGAGACAGCAGGGATACTAGGGGCAGGGGATGCCGGGGCAGCAGGTCCCGAATGGATACGGAACACCCCAGGGCGGATACGGCCAGGGAGGTTACGGTCCCCAGGGTGGCTACGGGGGACAACAGGGAGGTTTTGGAGGACAGCAGGGAGGCTACGGGCAGAACGGCTACTGACCGACGCTCGCCGTCTGGGAGGTTCACCCGATCAAAGAAGAAGCTTTCCCCCGGCCGCTTCTCACGGGTTGATTTCAGCATGCTCGGGTGAAACGGCCGCTCAACCACGCAGCAGATCACGGCGGTCGAGCGCGTACCCTCCGGTCAGGACCGCGACCGCGGCGCTCGTGGCGAGCAGCAGCACCGCGGCGCCGTCGGCCGTCTCTCCCGGGAGGTTCCCGACCCAATCGAGGGGGGAGAACCGTCGTGCCCAACCGGGCAGCTGCAAAATCTCCGCGAGCATCCCGACGACCAATGTCCAGATGGGAAACCCCCAGGACAGGAAACCCAATTGCGGAGCCACCCCGATGAGCAGGGAGCCAAACCCCACCATGGCGAGTGCGGGAGCCAGGAATGCGAAACCTGCGGCCAGGTCGTCGCCCAGCGCCGCCGGATCCCCCGTCGCCCACCACTGACAAATCCCGAGCGTGGCGGCGGAGAGCATCAGTACCAAGGCGGTGACGAACAACGCCAGGCCGTTCCACCCGAGCCACCAACCCCACCGGTTGATCCTTCCGGACAGCAGTAATCCGAGGCGGGCCCGGGACTCCTCCGACGCGATCCTCAGGGTCACGGTGAGCCCGGCGGCGGTGGCCATGACCGAGGCGAGCAGCAGGCCGATCTGCGGGGCCAGGTCGTCCGCTCTCCCGCCGAGGGCTGCGAGCAGATTGGGATTCGCCGCGATCGTGCTGGTGAAGTCGTCGGTCATCAACCCCAGAAGCGCGACCCAGATCACCGATCCCAGCAACCAGCCCAGCACCGCCCCGCGTGTGGAACGCCACGCGAGCCCGGCAGGCCGGGAAAGCAGAGGCCCCGCCCCGGGGCGGCCGAGCC
>ERZ773087.2342-NODE-2342-length-10109-cov-57.077681_pt1 | contig 10109 bp, 9 predicted proteins | sample MGYA00511375_ERZ773087 | MGnify/ENA primary metagenome ERZ773087 (study PRJEB29015, sample SAMEA2737995) | human oral metagenome | biome: human oral; feature: human-associated habitat; material: dental | place: China | collected 2063 ...
TCAACCATTCCAGCTTTTCGCCGATTTTGATTTCCAGCCCGCGCGGGACGGGTTGCCGCGCCGGTCATCCGCCTCGCACAACTGTGGCAGGATTTCCAGCAGGTCGGTATCTCGGTGGCGCGCCTCGGTGACATTCTCAACACGCCGACGGAAAACCCTTCTTCGCGCCTCAACCTGCCGGAGATTCGCGGCGACATCGCCTTCGATCATGTCCATTTCCGCTATCGCCCGGACGCACAGCCGGTGCTGCCCGACTTTAGCCTGAGCATCCGCGCGGGTGAGGTCATCGGTATCGTTGGCCGTTCCGGTTCGGGCAAAAGTACGCTGACCAAGCTGGTGCAGCGTCTTTATGTTCCGGAACAGGGGCGGGTACTGATTGACGGCAACGACCTCGCCCTGGCCGACCCTGCCTGGCTGCGGCGGCAAGTCGGCGTCGTCTTGCAGGAAAACGTGCTGATGAACGCCAGCGTGCGCGACAACATCGCGCTCAGTGACCCCGGCATGCCGTTGGAGAACGTCATGCAGGCGGCGCGCCTTGCCGGTGCGCACGATTTCATCATGGAACTGCGCGAAGGCTACGACACCATTGTCGGCGAACAGGGCGCGGGACTGTCCGGCGGACAACGGCAGCGCATTGCCATCGCCCGCGCACTGGTCAACAACCCGCGTATCCTGATTCTTGATGAAGCGACCAGCGCGCTAGACTACGAATCCGAGCGCGCCATCATGGAAAACATGGACGCCATCTGCCAGAACCGCACCGTGCTCATCATCGCGCACCGTCTCTCTACCATCACCGATGCGGATACGATCTTTCTCATCGCGGACGGCACAGTCGCAGCATCGGGAACGCACACACAGCTCCTTTCGGACTGCACGGAATACCGCAGCATGTGGCAGGCACACATCAGTGCAAAGGACGGTGATGCAAATGATTGACGCACTCAAAAAAATCTGGGCGTTCGCGGGCAGCGAGCGAAAAAATCTCAACCGCTCAGTGCTGCTCGGTGCGCTCTACGCCATATTTCACGCCCTGCAAATTGCAGCACTCTATGTCGTCCTAAAGGGACTCATGGAGCATGCGGACGGCATGGATACGGCGATGCAAGCACTCGTAATCCTCGCCGTCAGCATCCTCGGTAGATCCGTAGTCGAGTATATCTCACAACTGCAGCGCGTCCATGCGGGCTACTTCATGGCGGCGAACAAGCGCATCGCCATCGGAGAGCGTCTCAAGCGCGTCCCGATGGGCTATTTTAACGAGAGCAGCCTCGGACGGATCACGGGCATCGCAACAACTGTTCTGGGCGATGTGGAGGAAACTGCCTCCATGGTTCTCGTCAACACGCTGACCGGCTTCCTGAATACCCTCATCCTCATCCCGATGGTCTTTGTCTTCGATGGGCGCATCGGCGCCGTCTTCATCGTCGGCATCGCCCTCTATCTGTGGGTCACAGCGACCATGGAGGAGAAATCCCGCATGCTCGCACCGAAACGGCAGGCGGCACAGGCATCGCTTGTCGAGGCTGTACTTGAGCAGCTGCACGGAATGCACGTCATCAAGGCATTCAACCTCACGGGCAAGGGCGATAGACAGGTGCGCGATGCGCTTGCCGAAAGCGAGCGCGCTAACCTTTCGATGGAGCGTCTCTTTACCCCATACGTGGCTGCACAGGAACTCACCCTGCGCTTTTTCAGCATCCTGATCATCGCCACCGCACTCTATGCACATTGCACAGGAACAATGTCCCTGCTCGATGTGATTATGTGCATTGTCTTCTCCTTCATTGCCTATCAGCAGCTCGAATCTGCGGGCAGTGCGCTCTCCTTGCTCCGTGTCGTATGCGCCTCCATCGACGAGGCAAACGAAACAGATGCCATTCCACAGCTCGATGAAAGCGGCAGAGATATTGTCCCCACGCACCATGACATCACATTTGACCGCATATCCTTTTCCTATGGAGAAAGACCGATCCTCTGCGACATTTCCGCAGAGATCCCCGAACGCAGTCTGACGGCGATTGTCGGGCCGAGCGGTTCCGGCAAGACGACGCTGTGCCATCTCATTGCGCGGTTCTGGGATGTCGATGCCGGCACAATTACCATCGGCGGACACAATGTCAAGGAATATACGCTTGCGTCCCTGATGGCACAGATCAGCATTGTCTTTCAGCGCGTCTACCTCTTCCACGACACCATCGAAAACAACATCCGTTTCGGACGACCACAGGCGAGCCGCGCAGAGGTCATTGCGGCAGCAAAAAAGGCAGCGTGTCATGATTTCATCATGCAGCTGCCGAACGGGTATGAAACAATGGTCGGCGAGGGTGGCGCAAACCTTTCGGGCGGCGAAAAGCAGCGCATCTCCATCGCCCGTGCCATTCTTAAGGACGCGCCCATCATCATCTTTGACGAGGCGACGGCGAACGTCGATCCAGAGAACGAGGATCGGCTGCAGCAGGCAATCGAAGCACTGACGCAGGACAAGACCGTCATCATGATCGCCCATCGGCTGAACACGGTTCGAAACGCCGCGCAGATCCTCGTTGTAGCAGACGGCAGGATCGTTCAGCGCGGAACACACGAAGAACTGATCGCCAAGGATGGCATCTATGCCGACTTCATCGCTTCGCGCAGAACAGCCGTCGGGTGGAGGCTGTCATCTTCGACAGCTCAGTCCAAAATCGGATGATCGCGGACATAAAGGTATCCTCTCACCAAAACGCGAAAGGATAATTTTTTGATCGAAAGGTAGCTGTTTCAAGGGGTGTAACACATTATTTATCTGTGCACTAGTCAACAAAAACTGGACACAAAAACCTAAAAATTAGTCATTAGAATTGAGATACTGTACATATTCATCGAAGATGTGATACACAGAATATCCATGACCTCCATTCAAAGGACACGTATCAAGGAGCCGCACCTTCGTGCTTTGGCGCGAACTGCTCCCGATACTACTGCTTCGGCGTAAGGTATCCAAGGGCATATGCAGGGCGCTCCTCGTTGAAGAAGCGGATGTAGTCGGATACCTGAGCGGGGACATTCTCCGGCGAAGTAATATGGAAATCTGTAAAGAGTTCGGCCTTGATCCAACCATTAATCGCCTCCATCGCGGCATTATCTGTCGGTGTGCCAGCTCTGGACATTGACCTGACAATGTTGTACATGGGCAGGAGTTCGTTGTAGCTCTTGGATGCGTAAACAGAGCCTTGATCGCTGTGCAGGATGAGCTTCTGATTCGGATACTGCTTCTTGAACGCAAGCACGTCCTGCAAGCCGTCGAGGTAGGTCATACGATCGCCGCGCTTGGATGAGAGCGCGTGGGCAATGAGCTCGTCATTCCACAAATCCATATATAGTGTGAGCTCGTAGTATGTGCGCTCCACATAAAAAGCGGTCATATCACTCACCACACATTCCATGGGGCCGGTGATGTTGATTCCTGCAAGCAACAAGTTCGGATAGGTTCTGGACGGATCGCCCGCCTTCTTGTAGCTGTAATGTTTGCAAAGGCTCTTGATCCCTGCGATCTTACAGCATTTATGGGCATAGGGATCGGAAAATACGATTCCTTTGTCCAATCGGATCTTGGCATTCAGCCAGCGGTAGCCATGGGAGGAAAAGCGCCCATGGTATTCCTGAAACAATCCGATGCTCTGCACAAGCCGTTTCTTCTGTTCGGGTGGATGTTCTACACTCTTCTTCCAGTTGTAGAAGCTGCTGCGTGGGATTCCGGTCTTTGTACAGAGCAGCCGGATGGGGAACTGGCCGGAAAGCTCCATGACTACTTGGTATTCTTCCTGCCGATAGGAATGAACGTCTTTTCCGCACCAACTCCTTCCACCAGATAACCTTTTTTTAAGCGTGCCTCTTTGATCCTTGCCATAACGAGGGCATCGATGAGTTCTTCTTTCGTCATGGACTGGAGATCTTCCAGGCCAGTGGGAACTGGTATGGATTTGGTCTTGGCAAGACCCAAGCAGCTGCGCACACCCCTTTTCGGCGGGAGCTGGTTGGCATCCCGGTAGTGGCGCATGTAATCCCGTGCGGTCTGCTCGCTGATCCCGTATTCTTCTGCTGCTTCATATCTCGTAAGCTCGCCGTCGTAGATCCGACGGCCTATGTCCAAACGTTGCTCCTTGGTGTACTTCACGTGGCAACCTCCTGTCTGCATCGGGAGATAGGCTGTCCGCGCTGCCTGTCATCCTGTGTACAGGATACTGCAAGCAGTGTCCATTTTCTACCCCCTCTGTGTCCAGTTTTAGTTTACCACTTCAGAGGATAAGATTGTGTGGAGTGTTGATTAATACATTCTCAGCAGAGATAATTTTTCCGGATAAATAATCAAAGTACTCCACAGGAAAATATCCATCTATTTTATAAAAACTTACATAATTTTACTTACCATGTTCTACCAGCGCATTCAAATTTGCGCTCTTGTTCTAATACGTTGCTGTTGTTTAATCGTCACTTGCTCAATAAGTTTTTCTCTCAGTTGGATGTCCTCTTCGTTCTCATATGAAAATGTTATCGATAGGGCATATGGCTGTGCTACTGACACATAAGGGTGTTTAAATTTTTCTTTTCCTGTAACTAATATATAAATATATGGGTCATTATCTTCCCATAGCAGATCCCCTCCACCACGTGAATTTTTCTCCCACACTCTTTGTTGCAAGGTAGAATTCTGTATCTCTGTAAATCCAGGGAAAAATGGCGCACCATGATGTTTTCCAAAATCCTCAATAATTTTCTCCGTGTTATTTTCTCGATTAGTACCGCCCTTTCCTTTTTGTCGGAGTAGTGTTTCAACATCAATACGACGAAAGACCTCAAACCACAATCTATTCGCTATATATGCTTTACGATTTAAATAAGTTGGGGGATTATACGCAAAGCCAATGGCAATTCTTTTTGTTGTCTTCAATGACAAAAACTCCCGTGGTACGGGAATTTTATAAATATGAATTTTACGCAACTCCAATGCATCTTCTGCAAAAAGAGTGACATGATTACGATCGGTAAATAGTGTGGAATCGTCTACTTTTCCGTAGCCGCTTAACTGTAAACGCCATCTTTGATGTTGGTTATTTCCCGTATGATTGGGCGGTGTAGCACTAGTCAGCCATTGATACGCACGGTATTTAGCAGAACTAGCCAGCATTGCCCGGATCAAATTCGCAGAGGGGGCTTCACCCATTTGAATCTGCAACGCCCTTTCTATACGTGCGGCAATATGTGTAACATGCGGTGCTGCAAAACTAGTTCCTTGCCATCCCTTGAATACCCGGTCAATTGTATTATTCAGTGTGGGTTCGTTTAAAGCACGATTACTCCACCATTGGGGAAAATTCGTATAGAGTTGAGTTAATGCTAAATTACCTCCATAATCAACAAACTCCGGTTTCACTGCTCCGCCAACACCTTCCCCAACGCGGGTAAACACAGATGGATAATCCTCATTTCCTACTGAAATCGGCGTAGGTCTATATGGAAAAACCTCCGGTTCGGCATACCTAGTGATCGCTCCTACAGTAACGCCTAGCGCAGACGTAGCCGGATCAATTAATTGATGATTACCAGACAGCAATTGATCCCGGCATTTCGCCATTAAATCTTCTCTATCCGTAAATATAGGAATCTCTGGACAGGCTACGTTTCCGGCACTGATTACAATAACAACATCCAATTCCCGTGCTATTTCATCCAACACTGCAGCCCATGGCATCTGCCTGCCACCGCTATACACACGCTCAATATCGCCTGAAGATAGATTAAATATTCGACAATGATATTCCTTATAGAAATACCTTATCGTCTCACTGACGATTTGTTCCGGTCGTTTATCAGATCGGTATGCCGTTTGATCGCATGATGCGTCACAATGCATCACTTTTCCATTGCATATTCTGACGAGCGGAACAAAAATACGATTCTTTCGATCATAATTATGAAAATCTCCATATACTATGATTCCGGCAACCCCCGTTCCATGTCCACTTGTATCTGACGGTGTATTCTCCGTTAGATCAAAATCTTCTTCCCCCATAATCACGGAGGATAATAAAGGATTGCCTGAGAAAACGCCAGAATCTATAACACAAGCAAGTGGTGCTTGATCATCTAGCTTATCATTAAGGCTAGGAGTAAAGTCCGCTGCATATAGTTCACATTGTTCATCGACCACCACACCAATCGGTAAATCCACCATAGCTATAAGGTCTAGTTTACGCAATGCTTCTAACGTATAGCGATTAACTTTAGCTCTACCTAAAAGCAAATTGGGCAACGCAAAAAAATCACCTATTAAGCGGCTCTCTCCCGTCCCCAAGGCACTTTTGACTACCTTTTCAGCAACAAACTTATTTGTAGAATTACCATTGTGCCAAACATCTATATCAACAAAAAACATCCCGTCCGGCAGACCATCTTGAGCTATGGCAACTGACAACCGTTTTCCGGTTCTATCTTCTGGAGAAACCTTACGAATTCCCTCAATACAAGAAAAGAGCTCTTTGCGTTGTGTTGATGTAAGTACACCTCTCTCCATACTATTATTCTCATATAATTCACGCTCATATTCAAAAGTATCAATATCAGAGCGATTTTCAAATTGAACAACGATTTTTGATGACCCATCAGCATTTGATATTTCTTCCACAACAGATAGTTTCAATTTAAGAAGCTGTTCAATATCAGGCTCCACCCCCTCTCCCGCTAATTCGAATACCAATAGATGGTCAGACTCTACCCCCATATTAGTACGTACATCTGCAACCTCTCGAATTACATCTGATAGATGTCTTCCAAGAAACTGTCCATGTGTCCTTACATTACGAATAGGTGGCGCAGGCGCTCCGGGAAATGGTCGAAACTTATACTCCCATTGACTTATATCTTCCTTGGAAATTTCAATGTGGTCAGCCATATATAAATCTCCCCTAATATTCTGTTCTGCGTAGAGATACAAGTTTTTTCTGCTGCAAAACAGCTTGTTCTATATCTCTCTTTGTATATATGCGTCGGCCATCAAGTATACACTGTTTTATAACTGACACCGCCGCATGTTCTATATCAGCATGTGAGAAAGCCTCCATCTGCGATGATAGTCCCGCAATAATGTGCTCAGGTCCTTTAAACTGCTTTAGTCTCAAATTAAACAGTCGAGTTCTCTCGTTATTATCCGGCATACAAAATTGTAAGGTACTATCAAATCTACGCCATACCGCATAATCAAGCGATTTTTCAAAATTGGTCGCAGCAATAATAAGTGACCGCCCCCTAAAATTATCTAATTGCTGCAAAAAGGTATTTACCACCCTCTTTATTTCTCCATGTTCATATTGATCATTACGACTACGTGCTATAGCATCGAATTCGTCAAATAGTATTACATAATTATCCTTTTCAACGAAATCAAAAACCTTGCGAATATTTCCTGCTGTTTCCCCTAAATAAGACGAAACGATTGCATCAAATCGGACATATAAAAGTGGTATCCCTATTTCAGAGGCGATCGCATGGGCTGTTAATGTTTTCCCGCAGCCGGGAGGTCCGTAAAATAAGAGTCGATAAGAAGGATATACCCCATTACTTATTAAAACATCCCAATTTAGAAACTCTCGTATACTTTGTTCAACGGTCTGCCTATTTTCCTCAGTAAGGACAACATCTGAGAGCATTTTATCAGGATAGATAATTTCAAATAACGAGGAGCCGCTTTCTTCCTTACCAGAGCAGAACCTAGAAATACGCCTTACGGGAAATGCTGATTTATTATTTAAAATTACTTCAAGCTCGTCCGCAAGAATCCCATGATTCTTTTTTCGCTCATCACCAATAATATCATTCGCGATCTTAAAAAAGGCTTCTCGATCCTCTGATATGAAACTGCTAAATAGCTTCTTTAACAAATCGGCTCTCGCCATAATTATATCTCCCTAAATTAAACAATTTCAACCAACGTCCGCTTCTGTTATAGCCACAAAGAAAAACTTTGCAAGGTGTCGAGAAAATGTACTGCAACTATGGTTAATTAGCATGAGCAAGTGCGGTTACAGGATACTCTGAATTAGGCTCCTCCACTTTATATAATCTTATAACTTCTTGGTCAACTAAATAGTTAATTAAAGTAAACGAGGAGTCATAATCATAGCCTTTTTCACCTAACCACTCTCTAACAAAATATCTAAGCCCAACATATGGTAATTTTCTTTGTGCAATACTAAGCTCTTCTAGCAACGTTTGCTCACTAACTGATGCAAATTGAGATGCGTTTTGTATACACTCTTCCGGACTTGCATTGGCAAACTCATTGACCGCAACCATCAATGCTTCACGATCAGACGTACTAAGTTTAAAAGTGTCTAACTTTTCATATGCTGAATCAATAATTTTTGCTACCTCCTCACATAACTGTTTGCATAGTTCCTGTTCTTGTTCAGAAAACGCACCATTATGTGCGAGTTTATTCCTATAATAATACAATTCATTCCATTTATTTTGAAAGTCTTTTTGAGTGAAGCAATCCTTAAAATACTTATAGAAATTTCCTTCCAAAACTTCACTTTTCAATTTTTCTAAGTCTTCCGCTTTTGATATTTTTTCAATTAAAATTGCTACATTATCTGCCTTTTGGATAGAAAAAATTGAATTTTCATTAAATAATATTTTCCCAAGGTCATCAAAATCTATAAGCGATACGTCACTATCGATACGCTCAGAAACGATAAAGATCTTATCATTATTTTTCCTGCTTTTTATTTTTTTGAGTGTATCTACAGGCATGGCAAACTTTGCCCAATTTGTCCCCAAGTTCTTTAAAAAGAAATTTATAATAAAAGCTCTCACCTTATTTTCAAGGTTATAGAGTTCAGGATACAGGGAAATTGCAAGTTCTTTTGATACTTCATCAACTAAAATCCTGACATTAGAGAACCCAATTGATTTAATGTAATCTATCAATTGGATACGGAAAGTATCTAATGTAGAAAGGTCTTCACATTCTGTACTTACTATATATGCGACAGAGTATCTTGCGCCTGTCAACATTCTATCAGTTGAAAATTGCGTGATATGGAGCCTAATTCTTTTGGAGCTATCTATTAATTCTCCTTTACCATCATTCATCGAAGGGTTTTCAAATAAAATATCATTTGCCATTAACATGTACAAAAATGTTTTTACTGTCCGAGACTTAACTGCTTCTTTATCATCTAAACATAGAATTTCAAATTTCATTTTTATACTCCCCCCCAAAAAATATATATCTTAAATTTACAATCTAAAAAGTGCAACAAGGTATTAAATAGGGCTTCTCTTACACAAATAGATGAGATTTCTACTCCATCTCTCCCGACAGCGGCATTCCATCCTTCACATCGCGTTTCACCTCCCGTCCCAACAAAGTTTCATAATATTTCGGCATGCTTCTACCCCCGTGGAAGATGTACTGCGTATTCTGCGCGGGGCACACGTCATCAGCCTTCATCTCCTCTGAGATATAGAGTCTACGGAGAACCTGAAGCATTTTTTCTTCTACGTCTACATAGTATAGAATGTAAGTCACGCCGACTATACCGCGATGTCCCATAATATGGATTTTAGCCTGTTTGTCCATCATTTCCATACACTTCCATATGAGCTACAACCATCGTCCGAACGAGCTCTGGAAAAGAACCTTTGCACTTCCGTCCGAGCGCTTTCTCCGACTTTGTCGAATCCCCCCATAGAAATTCAACTTCGGCAGGACGAAAATAGGGCGGTTCCACATCAACAAAAAGTCTTCCCGTCTTGTGACAATCCCCTTGTCCTCGGCCCCCCTCTGCCGCGCCACTGAACATCGCTACTGTCTTGAATACTAGCTCGGCAAAAAGGTTAATGTGCTCTGTGCATTCGGTGCTGTGCCGCCGAACAACGACATGTACATATATCATATCCCTTTTCCAGGAGCAGTTCTGTTAAGTACGAACCGGCCTCCCCTGTGATACCCGTAATTAAAGCTTTTGGCCCCCCCTCCCTTTCATAATTGGTTGCCACAAAATATATTTAGGGAAACGCTGATAAAACACGGATAACAAGGCTTGCGTTATCCACAGGCATCAGTT
>ERZ773087.2343-NODE-2343-length-10106-cov-22.118496_pt1 | contig 10106 bp, 10 predicted proteins | sample MGYA00511375_ERZ773087 | MGnify/ENA primary metagenome ERZ773087 (study PRJEB29015, sample SAMEA2737995) | human oral metagenome | biome: human oral; feature: human-associated habitat; material: dental | place: China | collected 2063 ...
GTGGCACGCCCGGAGGCGGCGAGAAACCCAAACAGCCCGAGGCGGGCGGCGGCGAAGGTGGCAATCCGGACATCCATCTGCCGGAAGAATAAGTCGCGGCGACTTACACACATGGCCCCTCTCGGCAACGAGTCTGGTGGCCGTTGATCACACAAAAACTCCCGTTAGGAGATCTTTACGGATCTGCCTGGCGGGAGTTTTTTATGCGGGAACTCCTCTAAGAGCCGCAAGAGTTGTATGTTTTTAAGAGAGATGAGGAGAAAGCGAGAGAAAAAGGAGGTGATTAAAAATGGAATTAATATAAGAAGATCCACTTTTACACCTACAAACACTATACTATTAGATAGCAAATTCTGAAATCCAGACAAAAACCTAAATATGACTATTAACAAGGAGTGAAAATAAAGCGGATAGCCATATCTACTCGCTATATGGCCTATCCGCTAATTCAACTTCTAAACAAACTGATCATCAACTAAAAGAAGAAGTATCAATTTTTATCTTATTAGAGTCATCTTCTATTATTCCGATCTTTCCATCTTCAAGGTCTAATTTGAGCGAAAATTCAAAAGGAAAACAATCCTCAGAATCAAAAGCATCATCCTCTCTCTCTGATCCATAATGCAGAGTTACACTAACAGTGCCTGTCCCTTTGACATAAGCAATATCATCTTGAACCTCAGACTCAAATCCATCATCAATATAAACAGAATCAATACCTGAATGAGTCGATAAACTATCAATCTCACTCGGAATATCCATAAGAAGCTCTCTCAGTAAGAGATCTTCAAGCTCTGAATGATCTATTTTCGTTTCCATTGTCTATAAAATTAATTATTAATTTGCCGCAAAAATACATTGTCCCGTTCTATTATCCAAATCACATCAACATTCATCCTACTTCTTTGGATGCCTTTCATTTCGCTCTCCTCATAATTAGCCACAAGAAGAAGATTTTCAACATCTGTATGTGCTGAATTTACCTCCCGTTCATCCGCTCTTTTTCTGCCACCTATATAAATAGGTCAATCAGGGGGCGGGCGAGCGCGCAGGCCTGCCCCACCCATCGGGTAGGCGTATTTATTTCAGCGGAATGTGAGAAAATGTACACGATCGACCGCTCTCTCTGCCTGCGGAATAGATCTGATAGGCGCTGCATGCTACTCTATGCGCTTCGGAGCTTTCTCCCGCACCATATTCCGCACCTTTCGACTAATCCCGACGTATTTTTGCGCCATAAATTTGAACTCGCAAGATGAACCTACGATACGCTGCGGCGCTGTTGGCCGCTGGCATACTGGGGGCGTGCCGCCCCGAGATGCCGACTACTTCTACCATTACGATCGATCTGGATCGGCCGACGGTGGCCGTTGATCGCGACCTCTACGGGGTGACGTCCGAGGCGGCCGACGGTACGGTACGCCCCGACGAGTGGTCGGCGGACATGATTACGAATGGTAGTTTCGAGGTGGATGGCCCCTCGGCGACGGATTCGATCGCTGGATGGCGCGCCCTGACGACGGGTTCGGCGCTGACGATTGATGCCCGCGCGCCACTGAGCGAAACGAACCGGCGGTCGCTGCTTGTGCGCGGCGGCGTGGTGGCGGATGTGTCGCGGGGAGCGGCTGCGGCACGCGGCGAGCGCTTCGAATTGACGTGTTACCTGCATGGCACGGTCGGCCGGTCGCTCACCATCTCGCTGCGCGACTCCCTGGCCGGGCGCATGCTGGCCGAGCCGCTCCGGCTGACCCTCCCCGACGCGTGGACTACGCTCCGGCACACCTTTACGGCCACCGACAGCGTGTGCGGCGCCACGCTCGTCTTCGAGACGGACAGCGGCGCGTCGTTCGGCTTAGATATGGTCGCTCTTTTCCCACAAAAAACGTGGCGCAACCGGCCCATGGGGCTCCGGACGGACCTCATCGAGGCGATCACGGACCTACGGCCGCGCTTCATCCGCTTCTCCGGCCGGATGATGGCCGACGATGGGTCGCGGCGGGTCACGGCCAGCGAATACACCCGCCTCTGCCAAGACTTGAACATACGCCCCGTGATGATAAAGGCCGACGAGAGCGGGCCTAAGTACCTCATGGACGCGGATTTGATGATGACGCAGAGCGACCTATTCACCTCCGACAGCGTGGGTCGCTATTCGTCCTCGGCAACCTATGCCGACGCTTTCGGGACGTCCGGGACGGACGACGCCGGGACGATGCGCGCGGCCGTCGGTGAGGCGGCGTTCCTCATCGGCGTGGAGCGTCGGCCGGGCTGTGTCCGCGGTCTCTCCTACACGCCACTCATCGGCACGCCGAGCACGGGCGGACTGCTCCTCGCAGGCATGGGCCAACTGGTGCGCACGCCCTCGTACTACGTCTGGCAACTCTTCGCCGATCACCGTGGCCGACGGCTCCTCACCACGAACGTCACCACGGCCCGCAAGCCCCTCCTGACGTACGGCAAAGCCTCGGTGGCGGTCGTCGGTGACGCCTTTGCGGTCGAGTCGGCAGACACGCTCCGCGGCAGTTCGTCACGGACGTATAACGGCAGCCTCTCGGCGCGTCTGATGCGCAAAATGAACGGCGCCTCGGGCTCCGTCCGGCTACGGATCCGCGATAATGGTCGCACCGGAGCACTCCGCGACGCAATCGTTTTCGAGCTGACCGACAGCACCGTATGCCTCATTCATGAGTCTGGCACCCTGGATCGCGTCCTGGCAGGCCCCATCGAGATCATGCGCTCGCCGGGCTGGATGGAGGCCAAGGTGGAATGTGTCGACGAGGCCATTCGCGGCTATATCAACAACGTACGGGTGATCGAGGCTGCGGCGCCCTCCCGGCCGTCGTTAGTGGCCGTGGCGACCTCCGATCCGAACAGTGGCACGATCATCCTCAAGGTGGCGAACACCACGCAGCACGACGAGCGGACAGCGCTACGCATAGAGGGTGGCAGCGTCGCCACCTCGGCACACATCGTCAGCCTCGCTGCTCCCCCCACGGCCCGCAATACGCCCCTCCAACCGACGGCCGTCATGCCCGTGATCCGCAACGTGCGCCTCCCCCGCTGGCCGATGGTCTACGTTTTCCCCGCCAACTCGGTAACGATCCTCACCCTGAAGATGCAGTGACGAGGGCAGCACAAGGGAAAGCCAAAAATGACGAATGGCCGGGTACTCGCGAGGAACATTTTCCTCAGGTACCCGGCCATTCGTCGCATGAGGGAGAGCGAATTTCGCTTCAAGAGCCCCCATAAAACAGGTTCGCGTACGACGGCGAGGAGCATCTCCTCCATCCGTTCGCACGCGAACCTTATCATCTATGCGAGTCGGGCGATGCGCCTCGACCGCCACTTATCCGATCATTTCTTGGCCGCGCCTTGCTTGGCTACAGCCTCCATCAGCTTGCGCACTTCCTCGGGATCCCCCAGGAAATAGTCCTTCGTCAGGTTCAGTTTGTCGTCGAACTCAAACACGTAAGGCACCGCCGTGGGCAAGTTCAGCGAGGCTATATCCGTATCGGAGATGCCTTTGAGGTGCTTCACAATGCCACGCAGGCTGTTGCCGTGCGCCACGACCAAGAGGTTATCGTGCTGCTTGAGGGAGGGGAAAATGACGCATTCCCAGTAAGGCATGACGCGCGCGATGGCGTCCTTGAGCGACTCGGTGCGCGGCAGATACTCGTCGGGGACGCCCGCGTAGCGCGGGTCCTTTTCGGGGTTACGGGGGTCGTCAGCCTCCATGGCCACGGGGGCAATGTCGTAGCTGCGACGCCAGATATGCACCTGCTCGTCACCGTATTTGGCCGCCGTTTCGCTCTTGTTCAGGCCCTGGAGCGTACCGTAGTGCTTCTCGTTGAGGCGCCACGTTTTCTCCACCGGAATCCAGTCCTCGTTCATACGATCCAGCACGCAGTTGAGCGTCTTGACGGCACGTTTGAGGTAGGACGTGTAGGCCATGCCGAAGGCAAAGCCCGCGTCACGGAGTGCGTCGCCCGCCTTCTCGGCTTCGGCCACACCCTTCTCGCTCAGGTCGACGTCTGTCCAGCCCGTGAAGCGATTTTCCTTGTTCCACTGGCTTTCGCCGTGGCGCAGCAATACGATCTTCTTCATGTCTCTCGTCTCCCAGGGTTATGCGAGGGTGATCGACGGATCGAGATAAACGTCCTGGATGGCGTTGAGCAGCTTTACGCCCTCGTTCATCGGTTTCTGGAAGGCCTTGCGACCGCTGATGAGACCCATACCACCGGCGCGCTTGTTGACTACGGCCGTGATGACAGCCTCCTGCAAGTCGCCCGCTCCACGCGATTCGCCGCCAGAGTTGATCAGGCCGACGCGTCCCATGTAGCCGTTAGCTACTTGGTAGCGGCAGAGATCGATGGGGTGATCGGAGGAGAGCTCGGTGTACACCTTGTCGGAGGTGCGTCCAAACTTGATGGCCTTGAAGCCGCCGTTGTTGGTGGGGAGCTTCTGCTTCACGATGTCGGCCTGGATGGTTACGCCGAGGTGGTTAGCCTGCCCCGTGAGGTCAGCGGCAGCATGGTAGTCTGTGCCGTCCTTCTTGAAGCCGTTGTTGCGCAGGTAGCACCAGAGGATGGTGGCCATACCCAGCTCATGCGCATAAGCGAAAGCCTTGGCTACGTCCACAATCTGGCGACGGCTCTCTTCAGAACCGAAGTAGATGGTGGCTCCCACGGCTACGGCACCCATGTCCCATGCCTCCTTGATGGTACCGAACATCACCTGATCGTAGGTGTTGGGGTAAGTCAGCAGTTCGTTGTGATTGATCTTCACTACGAAGGGGATCTTGTGGGCATACTTACGAGCCACAGCACCGAGGACACCGTACGTGGAGGCCACGGCGTTGCAACCACCTTCGATGGCCAGCTTGACGATGTTTTCGGGATCGAAGTAGACGGGGTTCGGGGCGAAAGATGCGCCGGCGGAGTGCTCGATACCCTGGTCAACGGGGAGGATGGAGACGTATCCCGTACCAGCCAAGCGGCCGTGGTCGTAGAGGGCGGCGATGCTGTTCAACGTCTGCGGATTGCGGTCGGAATCGAGCCAAATGCGATCGATAGCGTCGGGTCCCGGCGCGTAAATCAGGCTCTTGTCGATGGTTTTGCACTCGTGGGACAGGTAGTAGTCTGCCTGTGCACCCAATAATTCAACTGTCTTGCTCATATAATTTGTTTTTGAGATGAAACGTGATGATCAACTGATCATTGATGGCACAAAGCTACGATTAAAGCCGGATCAGGGCATTAGGGCTTAGGCCCACGAACCCATACTGCTCCCTGAAACGTAAGTCGGCACAAGCTGTTGCGCGGTCTGATCGCCTCACTTTGTCTGCCACCTATTCCGTGTATTTTTGCCCGCTCTCAAAACAAGATAAACACCTATGTTCAAAGCTGTATTCCTCCGTTTAGTCGCCTTTACGTTCCGCCCGATGGACGCGTGGGAGGCGCTGAGTCACAAAAAGGTGAAGGAGAATGACGACGACTTCCTCTCGCATTTCCTCTACCCTATGATTGGACTCATCGCGCTGGCGGCGTTTGTCGGTATGCTCTTCACGGGCCCGGAGTTCGACTTCGTGATCGCCCTCAAGTCGACCATCAAAGCGATTGTAGCCTCGGCCGGGGGCTTCTTCCTAGCGTCGTACCTGCTGAACGAACTGTGGGCGCTCGTCTTCAAACGTCCGCGCAGCATGCGACTCATCCAGCCCTTCGTCGGCTACTCCTCGTCGCTGCTGTTCGTGATCGAGATTGTGCAATCGTTCTTCCCCGAACTGATCTTCCTGCGCATCCCCGCGCTGTACACCATTTATATGATCTGGGCGGGCGCAGTGAACTACCTACATGTGGACAACGAGGTGCAGCTGAAGTTCACAACCCTTGCCTCGTTCATCATTATCGGTACACCGGCCATCATCTCCTTCCTCCTGTTCACACTGATGCCGGGGCTCCGCTTTTAATTGACACGGGCGAATGGCATTCGCCCCCACTCCAATTCATTCATCATGGCTAAAGAGAAACCTACGAACCAAATCACGATAAAGAATAAACGCGCCTCGTTCGACTACGAGCTGCTCGAGACCTTCACCGCCGGCCTTGTGCTGACGGGCACGGAGATCAAGTCCATCCGCCTGGGCAAGGCCAGCCTCGTGGACACCTTCGCCATCGTCGAGCGCGGCGAGGTGTGGGTGAAGAATATGTACGTGGCCGAATACTTCTTCGGGACGTACAACAACCATGCGCCGCGCCGCGACCGCAAGCTGCTGCTCAACCGCAAGGAGATCCGCCGACTGCAGACGGCCACCAAGGATCGCGGCTTCACCCTCGTGCCCACGCGACTCTTCATCAACGAACGCGGGCTGGCCAAGCTCGTCCTGGCCATCGCCCGAGGCAAGAAAGAGTACGACAAGCGACAGTCGATCCGCGAGCGCGACGACCGCCGCGAGATGGACCGCATGTTCAAGAAATAAAGCCCCGTCGGAGTAGAAAAATCATGTCACTCGTGGAAGGGAGCATCGGGCAGAGGATCTGGCTGTGCGTGCGTCGGGCACTGCCCAAGGCGGCCCGGACGTGCCTATGGCTGCTCAAGATCATCCTGCCCGTCTCGCTGGCCGTGCGACTGCTTCAATACTCCGGTCTGCTCGGCCAAGCGTCGGGATTTCTGGCGCCCGCCTTCAGCCTGATCGGGCTACCGGGAGAGGCGGCCATCGTCTTCCTGACGAGCATCTTCACACCGCTCTACGCCCCCATCGCGCTGATGACCTCCATGCCGCTAACGGTGCGCCAGCTGACCATCCTCTCGCTCATGTGCCTCCTCTCGCACAGCCTGCCCGTGGAGTGCGCCGTGCAGGGCCGCACGGGGTCGACCTTCGCGGGCATGTTCGTGCTGCGCATTACGATGAGCTTCGTCATGGCTTTCACCGTGCACCACCTCATGCCCCACGGCGCCTACGACGCGCCCCTCGCCATCACAGGCGCCGTAGCCGTGAGCCACTCCATCAGCGACGTCCTCGTGCTGTGGCTGCGCAGTTCGCTACGCATCGCGCTGCTCTTCGCTGCCATCGTTCCCTCGCTCATGATCCTGCATTACATCCTCGACGAGTTCGACCTCCTGCGCAGCCTCTCGCGCCGCATGGCTCCGGTGATGGACTTCTTCGGCCTGCCGCGCGAATGCTCCTTCCTCTGGCTCGTGGGCAACATCGTGGGCCTGAGCTACGGCAGCGCGATCATGATGGAGCAGCTGAAGCAAGACGCCATCTCGCGCCGCAGTTGCGACCTACTGAACCACCATCTGGCCGTCTCGCACTCCCTGCTGGAGGACACGATCCTCTTCGCCGCCCTCGGCGCCCCGTGGCTTTGGATCATCCTGCCGCGGCTGGCCTACGCCTTCGTCGTGGTGCGGATCAAACTGCTTGTGGAGCGGTTGCGGGCTAACAGCATGAGACTTTAGGCGCGCCTCAAGAGAATCAACCCACAGCTGAGGTGGCTGCTATGCCCATCCCGTCCTTATTCCGCCGATAAGGACGACGTCTTCACGCCCTCGGCCCACGTCTACATCCGCTATGGCGCCGCGTAGGGGGCGGCTCTTGTGGACGCCCTTATTTTGTGCGTACCGGATGCGCCCCGAAGGGACAGTTCATCACCAGCCCGGGATAGAGCAAAGCGGCACCCTGGATAGGGATCGACGGTGATGATTTTCCCTTTGTATTATGTGAGGGTCCGTTTTTCTCTTCTTTCGTTCTTATATTGTTAAAAATGCAGGTCGCAGATCTGTTTTTTGGGGGTTCTGTTTTGTGTTTCTGTTGCATGAAGCCAATTTTGCCCCTGTAATTCAAAAACACAACATATTATGAAATCATTGACTTTATCTACAGTGATTCTGGTATTGTTGGCCGTGCTCTCATGTACAGAAGATGCGCAGACCGGAATACCGGAGCGAAACGACAGTGTTCTGAGCAATCAGAAAGTGAGTGGCAATTCATCCGTTCAGGGTGAATACTTCATCGACCTGAAAGAAGCGGAAGCTATTTCAAGCCGATTTATGAATTAGAGGATATAAGAATCACCTTCAAAGAATGGAGATCAGCAAAAAGTAAACGCGGCTGCTATGCACACAAAATCATTAGTTGTAGTTGCCATCCTGCTGCTGTTCGCAGCAGTGGGATGTGATAAGGAAGATTGGCGCTTTACAACCCCTAACCGTTTCGATGTGGATGCTTCTGCGCATCAATTAGAAGTCGGTACGAGTATAGGCACCATGATAAACATTGTCAGAATCAATGAACGGAAGGAGTTTGAGTTATTCAGTATGCCAAGGGCAGAAAGCAAGCCGATCCGTATTCCGGCCGAAGCCGATAGCTGTTGCCTGTATTGGAAAAGTAATCCGACAAATGTGCCTGATACGATCGAAGTGATTGGGGGGTGGTTCAGTATCATGGATACAGGAGAGTTGAAACATATCCGTATTGATGAGAACGACAGTGGCAGAAATAGAGATCTTGTTATAAACGTTTGCGGAAAGGTCTTCGGTCGGGATATTGTCATACATCAAAAGAAGAAGTAAATGACAGCTATACGCATAAAAAGTAGGAATACATAAAGTCGCCCCACGCTTGAATCAAGGCGTCTACGTGGTCCTCGCAGGCACACACACCGAGAAGGTGTTCGTGGATTGATGTTGAGTTGTTGAATCGTTGAATCGTTGGCCGGGTACCCCGAATGCGGATATCCGGCCTTCGTTTTTCGTTTACCGTTTTCCCCCGGCCGCCCAACGATCTTTTTCCTTTCCTTCGCCGGCGCTTTTGGCCATACGCCCCGGCTGAAGGCTGGCGAAGGCGTTTCTTCGGAGAAATTCCTCCGACCGAATGCTTTTGAACGAATTTCTTCGGAGAAATTCCTCCAACCAAATGCTTTTGGACGAATTTACTCGGAGAAATTCCTCCGACCGAATGCTTTTGGGCGAATTTACTCGGAGAAATTCCTCCAAAAGAGAGTCGTCGGTGAAAATTACTCAAGGAAATTCCTCCAAAAGAAGTCCGTCGGTGAAAATTACTCAAGGAAACGCCTTCAATGGATGTCAGTTGGGCGTTTTGCTTACCACAATTACAGGATTGTACTCTAAATTTTACAGAAATGATACTTTACTTCAATCTCACCAAGCTCCGCCTGATGAATTTCTATCAGGTGATGACGAATGTGCAACTGTTCCTCTCTCAGGAAGATCTGGAGACGCTGAAGCTAAAAGACGCGGCCAAGGTCTTCGATGAGAAGTACAAGGCTTTCGACGCGGCCGTGCAACCCATGCGTGGCGATGTGGACACGAAAGAGCTGAACAAGCTCGACGAGCGACGCGACAAGGCCCTGATAGGGCTTTACGGACACGTGCGCGTCTTCACCGGCTTCCCCGAGGAGGCCAAGGCGACGGCCGCGCAACAGCTACAGGCCATCCTGCTGAAGTACGACAAGGCGCCGCAAACGAAGCCCTTACGCGAAGAAACGGCCATCGTCTCCAACGTCGTCAGCGACTTGGAGGTGGCCGACGCAAAGGCCAAACTGACGCTTATCGGTGCCGAAAAATGGCTGGACGAGCTCAAGGACGCGAACAAGAAATTCGAAGCCGCCTACAACGCCCGTACGCAGCGCAACATGGATCTCGTGGGCCAAACCAAGGAGAAGCGTATCGCCCTCGACGGTGAGTATCGCCACCTGGCCCACACGATCAACGCACTGGCCACACTCGGCGGCGAAGCGCCCTATAAACGTCTGATGAGCAGCATCAATGCGGACATACAGCAGGCCCTCCTGGCCGAGCGTCCGGAGACGAAGAAGAAGGAGCCCAAAGAGCCGAAGGAACCCAAGCTGCCCAAAGAGCCGAAGGAACCGAAGACTCCCAAGGATCCGAAAGAGCCCAAACAGCCCGACACGCCCAAGAACCCGAAGGATCCGAAGCAGCCGGAGAAGCCCGGTGGTGGCTCGGGCGAGCAGCCTAAGCAGCCCGAGAAGCCGAAGGATCCGAAGAAACCGGACGACGGCAACCCCGACATCAAGCTGCCGGAGGAATAGAGGTGGTTGTTGGGGGCTGAAGCCCCGTTTAGTTGTTGG
>ERZ773087.2347-NODE-2347-length-10096-cov-3.921422_pt1 | contig 10096 bp, 4 predicted proteins | sample MGYA00511375_ERZ773087 | MGnify/ENA primary metagenome ERZ773087 (study PRJEB29015, sample SAMEA2737995) | human oral metagenome | biome: human oral; feature: human-associated habitat; material: dental | place: China | collected 2063 ...
TAGAGCAGCTAATAGACGACGTACTTGCATGCAAAGACGTATCGCAGGCACGTGCGCTACTTGGCTCGCTAGTGTGCTTTACTCCGAATTTAGAGCGCGCCGTCGAGTGCTGCGTCATCTCTCATGCCGGACAGTTTAGAAAAAGCGGCGAACCCTACGCCATACACCCAATCTTAGTAGCCTGCATCGTAGCGCATATGGGCGGGGATGAGGATATGATTATCGCCGCCTTGCTGCACGACGTGGTCGAGGATACGGATAGATCGATAGAAAGCGTACGTGAGGACTTTGGCGAGGAGGTAGCAAAGCTAGTCGAAGGACTAACTAAAATCGTAGCTATCAGAGAGGATAAGCTAGCTAGCTCGGAGTCAAACGAGCGTCTGGCGGCGTCAGCCATGACCTTTCGTAAGATGCTGCTTATATCGATCGAGGACGTAAGGGTGCTCGTGGTGAAGCTTTGCGACAGACTGCATAATATGCTAACGCTAGAGGCACTGCGCCCCGAAAAGCAAAAGCGAATCGCCGAAGAGACGCTTATGGTTTATGCTCCTATCGCGCATAGATTAGGTATCTCGTCCATAAAAAACGTACTTGACGATCTTAGTTTTAAATACGCTTTACCGGAAGAATACAAAAAAATAGACGACTATCTAAACGAGCATAAGCAACAGCTCGTACTAAAGCTAAACGCGTTTACCGATAAAATTTTTCAAATTTTGCTTGAAAACGGCTTTAGCGAAACAGACTTTGAGATACAAAAGCGCGTCAAGCACCACTACTCTATCTATCTAAAAATGCAGCGAAAAGGCATCTCTATAGAAGAGGTGCTTGATCTGCTAGCTGCTCGCGTGCTGGTTAAAGAGCCGCAGGATTGCTATTTGGTGCTTGGAAATTTACATATAAATTTTAATCCTCTAATCTCGCGTTTTAAAGACTATATCGCGCTTCCTAAGCAAAACGGTTACCAAACCATACACACGACGATATTTGATAATAAAAGCATCTTTGAGGTGCAAATTCGTACCTTTGATATGCATAAAACCGCAGAGTACGGCGTCGCGGCGCACTGGAAATATAAAAGCGGCGGCTTTTTAAACCCGAAACTCGACTGGCTAAGCGACATCAGCGGTATAGAAAATGGCATAGAAGAGGCAAACGAAAACCCGGAAGAGCTCTACGAATACGCAAAAGATAGCCTCTACGTGGAAGACGTCGCGGTTTATTCGCCAAAGGGAGATATATTTACGCTTCCTCGCGGCGCGACTGCGCTTGATTATGCTTACGAGATACATACGCAAGTAGGACTATACGCAAAAGAGGCCTACGTAAACCGTATGCGAGTGCCGCTACTAACGGAGCTAAAAAACGGCGACATAGTGAGCATCGTAACGGGCGATGAGCCAAAATACCGTTGTTCGTGGCTAAGCAGCGTAAAAACGGGCAAGGCTAGAGCTACGATACGCTCATACTGCAAGCAAAAGATAAGAGATATAAATAACATGGTTGCGCTTGAGATTTTAAGCGGGATTTTCGGCGTTCCTTCCGAAACTATATCGCAGTGGGTGGATAGCGAAAATTTAACCAAGAAAATTTTTAAGGCCGCATTTGACTCGGTTTACTTACAAGACATCGTAAACGCGCTAAAAAAATACGTAAAAAAAGACCGTCCGTTTGCCATCGCGCTAACGGATAAATATAACGTAAAAAAGCAAAAATTTGAAAATATCGTGATCTACTCGAATCACAAAATAAATAGCGTAGAGTTTGATTATTGTTGCAATCCAAAGCGCGGTGACGATATCGTGGGCTTTAGAAACTACCATCACGTTACCGTTCATCACAAGCTTTGTGAACGGTTTATGAAGCTGGCGGAGGAGAAAAACGAGATGATTTTCGTCAAATGGACAAAGATAGCTCCGCATAGATTTAAGATTATTTTGAGTCTTGAAAACAGGCGCGGATCGCTAGCCGAGTTTTTAACTTTTATGGCAAAAATGCAAATCGACCTCGTAACGATCAGTCTCACCGAAACCAGAGAGGCTACGGCCGATCTTTTTGAGCTAACGATCGAGCTTGGCGAAAATTTAAACGTCGGCGAAATAAAAGAGCGACTAAAAGATCGCTACAAGATCATCGACTTCGTGTCGCTTGACGACGCATACGGACATTAATAAATTTAGGAGAGAAAATGGGCGAAAATTTGAGCAAAATAATGAGCGAGATAAAAAAAGGCGTCGCCGAGATGATAGACGAGGAGCGCATAGAAAATTTAGTAAAAAACTACTACGAAAAAGGCGAAAATTTCTACGTTAAAGCAGGCTTTGACCCGACGGCTCCGGATTTGCACCTAGGACACTCCGTGGTGCTTCAAAAGATGGCTTTTTTGCAAAAGCACGGCGCGATAGTGCAGTTTTTAATAGGCGACTTTACCGGGCAAATCGGCGATCCTAGCGGCAAATCGGCGACTAGAAAAAAGCTTGATGCGGACACCGTTAAGAAAAACGCCAAAACCTACGAGGAGCAGGTGTTTAAAATTTTAGATCCGAGCAAAACGCGCATAATGTTTAACTCAAAATGGTGTAACGAGCTGGGGGCTGCGGGTATCGTGGAGCTAACTAGCACCTTTCCCGTGGCTAGGATGCTTGAGCGCGACGACTTTGAAAAGCGTCTAAACGCGGGCAGTCCGATATCTATCAGCGAGTTTTTGTATCCGCTTTTGCAGGGTTACGATAGCGTCGCGATGAAATGCGATATCGAAATGGGCGGCACGGATCAGAAATTTAACCTTCTGATGGGGCGAACCTTGCAGCGAGTTTATAACGTCGGTAAAGAACAAGCCGTCATCATGATGCCGCTTTTAGAGGGGCTTGACGGCGTAAATAAAATGAGCAAGAGCCTAGGAAACTATATCGGCGTAACCGACGCGCCAAACGATATGTTTGCTAAAACGCTAAGTATCAACGACGAGCTGATGTGGCGTTGGTACGAGCTTTTAAGCGAAAAAAGTACCGAGGAAATCGCAAATTTAAAATCAGACGTAGCTAGCGGCAAAGCTCACCCAAAAGCCGTAAAAGAAGCCCTAGCGCTAGAAATCACGGCCAGATATAACGGCGAAGCGGCGGCAAAAGAGGCGAAGGCCGAATTTGACCGCGTGCACTCGCAAAATCAAATCCCTACCGAAATAGCCGAATTTGAGCTAAATGCGGGCGTTTGGATAGTAGAAGCTCTAACCGCGTGCGGGCTAGCTAGCTCAAACTCGCAGGCCCGCCGCGATATCGCCGCAAACGCCGTCAGTATAAATCAACAAAAGCTAAGCGACGAGCAGTTAAAGCTAGAAGCGGGCGAATATATCTTGCAGGTAGGCAAGCGAAAATTTGCGAAATTAAAGGTAACGTGATGTCGGTAAAAATCGGAAAATACGAGATAGCTCACCCCATAATCCAAGGCGGAATGGGGCTTGGCATAAGCTGGGATAGGCTCGCCGGAAACGTCAGCCTAGAAGGCGGTCTAGGCGTTATAAGCTCTGTGGGAACGGGTTACTACGAAGGGCGAAAATACATCACCAAAGAGCTAAACGCCAAGCCATACGGTAGCGGAAATTTTTACTCGCGCGTGGGGCTAAAAGCCGTTATCGATAACGCGCGTAGAATTTGCGGCGACAGGCCTCTTGGTGTAAATATCCTATATGCTAGCAACGACTACGATCGCATAGTAAAAGACGCCTGCGACCACGGCATAAACGTGATCATCACGGGTGCTGGCTTGCCTACGAATTTGCCCGAATTTACGGTCGGTTTCCCAGATGTCGCTTTGGTACCCATCGTATCGTCGGCAAAGGCGCTAAAAATCATCTGCAAACGCTGGCAGGGGCGCTACGGCAGGCTTCCTGACGCGGTGGTGCTTGAAGGGCCTCTTAGCGGCGGTCACCAGGGCTTTACCTACGAGCAGTGCCTAGATCCCGCGTATAGCCTAGAAAATTTAATCCCGCAAGTAGCGGCCGAGATCAAAGAGTGGGGGGATATCCCGCTATTTGCCGCAGGCGGTATCTGGGATAAAAGCGACATCGATAGGGCGATTAGTCTAGGCGCAAACGGCGTACAGATGGGCACTCGCTTTATCGGCACTCACGAGTGCGACGCCTCGGAAGAATTTAAGCAAGTACTTTTAAACTGCAAAAAAGAGGACATTGAGCTAATCAAAAGCCCCGTAGGCTACCCGGCTCGCGGCGTCAGGACGAATTTGCTAAATTTAGTGGATAAACGTCAAGGGCCCAAAATCAGCTGCGTAAGCAACTGCGTAAGCCCGTGCCAGCGCGGCAAGGAAGCTAAAGAAGTCGGCTACTGTATCGCAGACCGTCTTTACGACGCATTTGCGGGACGAAAGGACACGGGACTGTTTTTCACCGGCGCCAACGGATACAGGCTAAACGAGATTATAAGCGTAAAAGAGCTATTTGAAAAACTGATAAATGGCGAAGATAGTTAAAGTATTTTTAATATTTTTATTCTTTCTTACCGGTGCGGTTTATGCTAGCGCTTTATCGAGTCTAGATAAATTCGATAAAAATTTCGCTAGCGCAAGCAATAAAGATAAAATCGCCATGCACCAAGAACTAAGGACGCTTTACGTAAAATCCATAATGGAAAATAACGTAAATTTAAGAGCCGAAAGTCTAAAAAGGCTAATAAAAAGCTCCAAAACGTTAGGGCTTGATAGCAAGTCGTACGAAAAAGAGCTAGCCGGTATACCGCAGCCAAAGAGCGCTAGCCCTAAACAAGAGTCCAAACCCGTCAAAGAAACCAAAGCAAAAGAGCCGGAGCAAAAAGAGCCGGTTAAGTTAAAACAGCTTTCATCCGCTCCGCTATCTAGCAAAAATGCGCAAAACGTAAAGACACAGACTCTATATCTGCTAGAGGCGGCAGATACCGGCGGTAAGCTGGAGCTAAAATTTAGCCGTCCTTTAGACGGTGGCGACGTAAAAAAGACCGATCTAAATCAAAAAGGTTCATATAAAAGCATATATGAATTTAATGGCATTTGGAGCGGGGGTAAACCGCAGAGGATCAAAAATTATCTAGTCGACGAGATCCGCATTAGCCAGTTTGACGCAAATACCGTTAGGGTGGTGTTCATCGATAAATTTAAGCATAATTTAAAGCTGCGCGTCCAAAATCAATCCGTTATATTTTCAAAAGCAACCGCTCAAAATTCGGACTCTTTAAGTGTTAAAACGCCGGAAACCAAAAGCAAGGAAAATTTAAAATCGGCTCAAAAAACTCAAATAGAACCGAAACAAAACGAAAAAATTCAGCCTAAAAATCAGCAAAGCAAAGCCGAGCAAGCCGCTAAATCCACCCAAAACGAACAAAAAATCGCTCCAAAAGCTAAACCCGAGGAGGAGATACCCGTTCCTTTGGCAAAAACCCCAAGTACTAAAAAAATCACAAGCGCTAAAGGCAAAGTCATCGTCCTTGACGCAGGGCACGGCGGCGACGATCCAGGCGCCGTAAACGGCCAGCTCAAAGAAAAAAATATCGTGCTAAGTATCGCGCAAAAGGCGGGCAAAGAGCTGCAAGGACGCGGCTACAAGGTTTATTACACGCGCAGCAAGGATAAATTTATCAACCTTCGCGACCGCACGAAGTATGCAAACGACAAGGCTGCGGATCTTTTCATATCTATCCACGCAAATGCCGCGCCAACCAAGGCAAAGACCGCCTCTATGCGAGGTATCGAGACTTTTTTCCTCTCGCCGGCTCGCTCCGAGCGTAGCAAAAACGCCGCCGCGCTCGAAAATAAATCAGACGTCGACGAGATGAACTATTTTTCTAAGCAGACATTTTTAAATTTCCTTAATCGCGAGAAAATCATCGCCTCAAATAAGCTAGCTATCGACGTTCAGCGCGAAGTTTTGGCGCAGGCTAAAACCGTGATACCAAAGACCGCCGACGGCGGCGTGCGCGAGGCTCCGTTTTGGGTGCTAGTAGGCGCGCTGATGCCAGCGGTCCTAGTCGAAGTCGGCTATATCACGCATCCTAGCGAGGGCGAGCTAATAAACAACTCAAAATACCAAGACGCCCTAGCCAAGGGGCTTGCAGACGGCGTAGACGTCTATTTTTCAAACCAACGATGAAAAGTGCGCGAGTCGTTTTTAGAGGCGCCGTCCCGTTTAGTCCCGAATTTGACGACATTTACTTTAACACAGATGATCCCATAGGCCAGAGCGAGTATGTTTTTAACTCCGTTTTTGATGAAATTTGGGACAAAAAGAGCGAATTTAACGTGCTTGAGACGGGATTTGGCGCGGGGTTAAATTTCCTCTGCGCTTTTAAACGGTTTAAAAACTCGGATAAATTTTTAAATTTCGTCAGTATCGAAAAAACGCCTATCGCTAGAGACGATCTAGCTAAAATTTACGCGAATTTTAGCGAGCTAGCGGGCGTTTCAGGCGAGCTTTTGGGCGCCTATCCTGCACTTATTTGCGGATTTCATAGGCTAAATTTGGCTCCAAACGTCACGCTTACTTTATGCTTTGGCGATGTGGATACGGTTTTAGACGAGCTTAGCTTTATCGCGGACGCTGTTTTTATGGATGGTTTTGCTCCTGCTAAAAACGAAGCGATGTGGAGCGAGCGGGTTTGCGCTAAAATCGCAAATTTATGCGCTTTTGGTGCTAGCGTTTGCACGTATTCGGCCTCGGGCGCGCTAAAAAGAGCCCTGCAAAATAGCGGTTTTGAGGTAAATTTGCTAAAAGGCTACGGCAAAAAGCGCGAGATGCTACGTGCCAAATTTGCGGGCGAGCGACAAGCTAGAAGCGAGATTTGGTTTAGCAGATTTGATCCCGCCGCCACGATCGCTCCAAAGACGGCGCTAATTATCGGCGGCGGCGTGGCGGGCTGCGTTTGCGCGTTTAAGTTGCGCCAGCGCGGCCTAGACGTCACGATCGCCGAAAAGTGCAGCGACATCGCACTAAACGGCTCCGGAAATCACTGCGGGATCTTGATGCCGCTTATCACGAAACCAACCGTAAATTTAGGCCGCATGCATATGAACGCGTTTTTGCAGGCGGCGCGCTTTTACGGCCAAAACCTCGGCGCTGATGAGATAGAGTTTTGCGGCGCGACGGACTACGCGTACGAGCAAAAGACGCTGGAGCGCTTTTACGAGTGGCACGAATTTGACGCGGATAACGGCGTTTTTGAGCTAAAATTCGATAGCGAGCCCTACGCTAGCGCGTTTATCTTTAGCGGCGCAAAAGCTCGCCCCAGAAAGATGTGCAAGGCTGCAATTGCAGGCATAAAAACGCTTTTAAACTGTGAATTTGAGAACTTTGAGACGCTTGAGAGCGGCGCGGTTAGGGCGCGCTTTAAGGATGGACGAATCATTGACTCCGACGTACTCGTGCTAGCTATCGGTAGCGAGAGTATGGAGCTCTTTGCGGACTACGACATCAGGCTCAGCTCCGTGCGCGGCCAGGTCACGCATATTAAGCCAGCCGTTTGGACGCCTGCGCCCTTTAGCGCTAAAGGCTACGTATGCCCGCCTACCCAAGGCGTGCAAGTGATCGGCGCGACTTATGATAGAAATCTTTTTTTGGACGAGTCGCGCTCTAGCGACGATAAGAAAAATTTAGCCGACGTTGCCGAGTTTTTGGACGGCAAATTTGCAAAAAACGAGTGGCTAAATTTAAACGGAGCGCGGGAGCTAAATTTGACTATCGGCCCAGACGGCGATGCTGAAAATACGGATCGCTTGGAGCTGAGCAAGGGCGGCGTAAATTTAAGCAAAATCATGGATTTGCCGGCCAAAACCGCGAGCAACCCCGTACAGGCGCGAGATGCGTCAAATTTGACTGTGCCTGAAAACAGCTCAAACATCGCAGCTAAAATACCGCAAAACATACGAATAATCGGCTCAAAAGTAGGCTACCGCAGCTATAGCGGCGACCGATTTGCGCTCATCGGGCGACTTTATGATGAGGATTTTTACAAAGACAGTTACAAATCGCTGCTTTGGACGAAAGGCAAGTCCAATCCGCATCCAAAATACGTGCCAAACGTCTACGTAAGCACCGCTCACGGCTCGCGCGGGCTTTGTACGGCCGTGCTTGGCGCGGAGCTTATCTGCGATCTTATTTTTGACCGTCCGCTTTGCATCGAAAAATCGCTTTTTGACGAGCTGCATTTGGCGAGATTTCTCGTTAGGAAGCTTAAAAAAGGGCTAAAATAAGCTGTTTTGACGCGTCAAGATTATTATTACTTCGGTATCTTATAAATTTGATGTTGCGGCAACTTAAATTTAGCAAACAGCCTTGCTTTGCAAAACGGCGCATCAAATTAGGCGCAATCAAAAACTCGGCTAAGAGCGCGAGCGAAACGGCCTTTTTGCGGGCTGCGCCAAATTTAGCGGCTAAAGATATATCTGCAAAACGGCAAAATATGCCCGTAAACTCGGCTTTAGCCCCCACGCCTTGCTGGTATAAATCAAAAACCGACAAAGCCTGACTGCGTGATTTTACGAGAGAATTTTTAAGTAGCGGCAACTGCGTTAGCTTTTGTCAAGACCTGGCGGATTAAATTTAAGGCAAAAACTAGAGAAGCGGGTAAAATCATCTTTTGAGTCGGCAAATTTTGCTTTATTTCGTAAATTTTATAGAGGTAAAATCCAAAAATGCCGTTGTTTGGGATTTTAAACCAAGATTAGGTCAGGCTAGTCGCTACAATATTTTAAGAGATTTTACGTTAAGCAAAAAGGCGACGTAGCTTGCGGGCGGTAGGATAAATTTAAGATTTTGCGCCGCCTTTGGTTTATGCGGCGAGCCTGCGTTAAATTTGCTCTAGGCCGGGCGCTCGGTAAATCAGGTATAAATTTGTCCAGGCGCCTAAATTTAAGTTTAAAATAAGATAAAGGCGGATTAGCACAGCCGCATGCCGACTAATCCGCCTAACTCGCCTAAACGCTTGGCGTAGGGTAGGTGCCGGGGATCAAAATATCGCTTGTTACGTCCTTGATATCCCTATGTCCGGCAAAAGCCATCGTAGTATCCATCTCGTCGTATAAAATTTGCAGCGCTCGCGTAACGCCTTCCTCGCCGTATGCGCCAAGTCCGTAAACAGGCGCGCGTCCGAGCATCACGCCTTTTGCGCCCATAGCCCACGCTTTTAGCATATCTTGACCGGTGTAAAATCCGCTATCTATCCACACCTCGGTTTTGTCGCCGACGGCTGCGACGATATCGGGTAGCGCCTTGATCGAGGAGAGAGTGCCGTCCATCTGACGTCCGCCGTGGTTTGATACTATGATGGCGTCTGCGCCGTGCTTGACGGCTAGCTGCGCGTCTTCGGGCAACATAATGCCTTTTAAAATTATCTTACCGCCCCAGAGATTTTTGATCTCCTCGATGTCGCTCCACTGCAAGCTCGGATCAAACTGCTCTTTAGTCCATGAGCTTAGCGAGCTTAGATCGCTTACGTTTTTTGCGTGGCCGGCGATATTTCTAAACGTCCAGCGTCTGTTTTTTAGATACCTTAGTCCCCACGGGATTTTCGTGCTTAGATTTATGAGATTTGGTATCGTAAATTTAGGTGGCGTAGATAGACCGTTTTTGATATCGCGGTGGCGATTTCCCAGCACTTGCAGATCGACCGTGACGACGAGAGCGGAGCATTTTGCGGCTTTTGCCCTGCGGATTAGGTCTTTCATAAACTCTCTATCGCGCATAACGTAAAGCTGAAACCAAAACGGTTCGATTCCGGCCTCGACTAGGTCTTCGATCGAGCAGATCGACATAGTAGAGAGCGTAAAAGGTATGCCGAATTTTTGAGCGGCGCGCGCCATATGTATCTCGCCGTCCGCCCACATCATACCCATAAAACCCACCGGCGCGGTCATAGCCGGAAATTTTACCTTTTTGCCTAGCAGCTGGGTCTCTAGGCTGCGATTTGCCATATCTGCTAGGATTTTTTGTTTAAATTTTATCGGCTCGAAGTCCGTGCGGTTTTCGCGGTACGTGGTCTGCGTCCAAGATCCCGTGTCTACGTACTCATAAAACATTTTAGGCACGTTGCGGTAGCATACTTGCCTTAGGTCTTCGATG
>ERZ773087.2348-NODE-2348-length-10091-cov-23.821343_pt1 | contig 10091 bp, 6 predicted proteins | sample MGYA00511375_ERZ773087 | MGnify/ENA primary metagenome ERZ773087 (study PRJEB29015, sample SAMEA2737995) | human oral metagenome | biome: human oral; feature: human-associated habitat; material: dental | place: China | collected 2063 ...
GAATGGAACAGCAGACAGGGGACAGCCGGCGAAAAGAAAATCAACCAACGCCTCGTAGCATTCAGGGAGCTTGTGGAAAAGACCTACGCGGAAATGCTCACGAAGGACGGCGTGGTCAGTGCAGAACTCCTCAAGAACCGCTTGCAGGGTGTCGCGGCAACTCCAACCACCCTTTTGGCTATGAGCGAGGCGGAACTGCAATCCGTGAAGGCATGCGTGGGCAAGTCAAAGGCTGAAAGCACCTACCAAAATCTGATCTATTCGGACAAGCTACTTCGGGCGTTCGTGAAGGAAAACGGAGGGCGAGACATCCCCCTTGCAGGCATTACGGAAGATCTGTTTGAGGACTTCCGCTTCTTTCTCAAAAAACGTGGTTTGGCGGCATCGACTATGAACCATCTCCTCTGCCGATTGAGCCGGTTAATGTATCGTGCGGTAGACTTGAAAGTCATCCGCTGCCATCCCTTTGAGGATGTTGCCTATGAAAAGGAGGTACGGAAGGTTCGCTTCTTGCAAAAGAGCGATGTGGCCAAGATCATGGCGCTGAAAGTAAACGACAAGGAAGCAGAGCAGGCCCGACGGATGTTCCTCTTCTCCTGCTTCACAGGTTTGGCCATTGCAGATATGGAGCGCTTGAGATTTTCGCATATCCGGACCGCGGCTGACGGCCGGAGGTATATCCGAAAGGAACGGCAGAAGACGAAAGTGGAGTCAGTTGTGCCGTTACATCCGATCGCGGAGGAGATCCTTAGCAGATGCCGAGAGGATCAGACGGTGAAAGAAGAAGGCGACGACCTCGTCTTCCCACGCGGTTGCGGCCGCAGTGTGATGAATAGCAAACTGAGTACTGTGGGGCTGGCGTGTGGCGTCAGGCAACGACTGTCTTTCCACATGGCACGCCACACGTTTGGAACCCTGTCGCTCAGCGCCGGCATCCCGATAGAGAGCATCGCCAAGATGATGGGGCACGCGTCCATTACAAGCACGCAGATCTATGCACAGGTGACGGACAAAAAGATCTCGGAGGACATGGACAAGCTGATCCAAAAGCAACAAGCGGCTTCAGAGTGATCATCCCTATACGGCCACCCTAACATGCCTTTTTGCCTTTCATCGAATAGATCTTACTACGTAACTACAATGGGGGTAATACAGTGAAAGAAGAGGGGTTGAGGTGTAGTCAGGATAGATGAAACCATTCTGACTACACCTTACTCCCCTTCTTTTTCATTCCTCTTTCATGTGATATGCCTTTGTGTAGTGAGAGAGATTCAACTCTTCACTCGCAGTGTCCGCATGGCATTGAACACGGCTAAGACGGTGACGCCGACATCTGCAAAGACGGCCATCCACATCGTGGCGATGCCAAATCCGGCCAAAAGGAGTACGAGCACCTTGATCACAATAGCAAACCATGCGTTCTGCATGGCCACACCGATGGTCTTGCGAGAGATGGATATGGCTCCTGCCACCTTCGACGGACGATCGTCCATCAATACCACATCGGCTGCCTCTACTGCTGCGTCCGATCCGAGGCCACCCATAGCCACGCCTACGTCTGCACGGGCCAACACAGGCGCATCGTTGATGCCGTCGCCGACGAAGAGCAGACTGCCTCCGGCTTTCTTCTCCTTCATCAATCGCTCAAGGTGGCTCACCTTATCGGCCGGCAACAATCCGGTCTGCACCTCGTCGATTCCGATCCGCTTGGCCACATCCTCACCCACCTCTTTGCGGTCGCCGGTAAGCATGACGGTCTTTCGTACGCCCAAGGCTTTAAGCGCATCAATGGCTTCGCTGGCGTCGTCTTTGATCTCGTCAGAGATGACGATGTGCCCCATGTATGTGCCATCCACAGCCAGATGTATGATTGTACCTATCAGCTTGCAAGGCAGCCATTGGGCGCCAATGCTGTCCATCATTTTCGTGTTACCCACGCTCACGCTGCGGCCATTGACTTGAGCGCGGATGCCGTGTCCGGCTATCTCCTCCACATCCTTCACCGTGCAGTCGTCCGACTCTTCGGGGTATGCCTCACGCAGCGACTGTGCGATGGGGTGCGTGGAGAAACGCTCTACGTGAGCGGCTAAATGGAGCAGCTCCCGATCGCTGATTGCCTCGGGGTGTATGGCGTTTACGCTGAACACGCCCCGCGTGAGGGTGCCCGTCTTGTCAAACACCACCGTGTCCGCCTTGGCCAACGTGTCCATGTAGTTTCCGCCCTTGATAAGGATGCCTTGTCGCGAAGCCCCGCCGATGCCACCAAAGAAGGTCAGAGGGATGGATAGCACCAAGGCGCAGGGGCAGGACACAACTAAGAAGGTGAGTGCGCGATTCAGCCAAAGCGGGAAGGCGGCTACAAAGTCGCCCGAGAGCAGTGGCGGAAGAATGGCCAGCGCAAGGGAGATATAGACCACGATGGGAGTATAGACCTTAGCAAAACGGGTGATGAAGTTTTCGCTCTTCGACTTGTTCTCTCCGGCGCTTTCTACCAGACGAATGATCTTGGAGACGGTAGATTCGCCGAAGCTCTTCTCTACCCGCATCTTGATCATTCCACTGACATTGACGCAGCCCGAGATGACCCTGTCGCCACGGCCCACTGTACGCGGAACACTCTCGCCCGTCAGCGCCACGGTGTTCAGGCTTGATGTCCCTTCGACGACGATGCCGTCCATCGGCACTTTGTCTCCTGGTCGCAGCACAAGCAGCTCTCCCACGGCTACAGTCTCGGGGTGCACCGCCTCGGTTACACCGTTACGCTCCACCGTGGCCGTATCCGGACGGATATCCATCAGCTCGGCGATGGAGCGTCGGCTGCGATCCTCGGCATATTCTTCAAACAGTTCGCCCACCTGAAAGAAGAGCATCACAAAGACAGCCTCGGTGAACTCCGGCTCGGCGCCGGGCAGGAAGCCGATCAGCATAGCGCCAAGCGTAGCTATGCTCATCAGCAGATGTTCATTGAATGGATCTCGTTCCATAATGCCCTCCCAGGCTTCAGCCAAGATGTCGTAACTCACGAGCAGATAGGAAGGCAAGTAGATCAACAGTAGTTGCCATACGGGCAACACGGCGTTTCTCTCCACTGCCACGGCTGCGATGAGTAGGAGTGCGGAGAGGATGATTCGCTGTAATTTCTTGTTCTTTATCATGATGATGTGATTGGATATGCAATTCTTATGCAGTAATGATTCGACGTATGCCAGCCACCTTCTTCCCCAAGCCTCAAAGGAATCCAACCTTCGGGAGAGGCCACTCCCGAGCCTCGGAAATGGGTCCAACCTTCGGGAGAGGGCATTCCCGAGCCTCGGAAATGGGCCCAACCTTCGGGAGAGGGCATTCCCGAGCCTCGGAAATGGGTCTAACCTTCGGGAGAGGCCATTTCCCGACTGAGGAAATGGGTCCAACCTTCGGGAGAGGCCATTTCCCGACTGAGGAAATAGGTCCAACCTTCGGGAGAGGTCATTTCCCGACTGAGGAAATGGGTCCAACCTTCGGGAGAGGGCATTTCCCCATCGAGGAAAGGAAGGCTTTATCGCCTCTGCTACTCCTCGCCGGTCTCTCCTTTTTTCATTTCGGAGAGTAGATAGTAAGCCCCAGAAAGAGCCACCGTTCTTCCCTCCATCTTCAAATCTTCTTGGACGGGCTTTACTGCCACCATGCCATTCTCTTCTTTGATTTTCGTCACAGCAATGGGGGTAAACGTCCATTTGTCACCGACTCTTACCGCCGCGAAGATGTACGACTTATCCTCTTCATCCACCACGGCTTCTGCCGGTACAGCTTTCATCGTCGAAACGCCTGCTGCAATTTGCGCTTCCACATAGAGACCTGAGATGAGTGCATCCTTAGCCCCATCCATATCCACCCTTACGGGGACGGACTGCATGTTGCTGTCAAACGTTTTCCCGATGGCGTAGATTTTACCCTTGAAGACCTTTCCTCCATCTCCGGCAGCCTGCACCTGCAGATCGACTTCTTGCCCTTTTTGCAATCGGGGTAGATCGCTCTGATAGACCTGCAATTCAGCGAAGAGGCTTTGCGTGTTTATGATTCTCATCATAGGCGTTTCAGGGGCGGCATACTGCCCCGTCTCCACATCGATCCGCTCCACGGTTCCGGCTATGGGGCTGGTTACGGCAATGGCCGAGACTGCCTTTCCGGCCCTTAGGGATGAGGGTGCGATTCCCAATTGTTGCAGTTGTGTCGTCAGCATGCGAATCTCGCTGTTGATGATTTGCAGTTCCGACTTTGTTCTGTCGTAGTCTTTGCCGGCGCCTACCTTTTCGTCCATCATCTGAGTTTGTCGCTGGTACTCTTTACTGAGATAATCGCGACGGTTAACCGCCGTGAGATAGCGCGACTGGATCTCTAATAAGTCTGGATGAGACAGGTAGGCCAACACTTGCCCCTTCGTCACCTCTTGCCCTTCCCTGACCAGCACGCGCTCCACATTGGCCCCCATCTTGGGTGCTATCGAAGCCTCGCCTTGCGGCGAGGTGGTGAGCCGCCCACTTGCTTGAATGGTTCCGGCAAAGGTGTGATCGGCCAATGCACCGGTCGTAATGTTCAGCTGTTGCATTTGTTTGTCGGTAAGCTCCACGGTGTTCTTTTCGGGCAAGTCCTCGCTCCGGCCTTCTTCCTGTTCATTCTTTGTGCCGCATGATGCTACGAGCAGGGCTGCGGCGATATATAAGCATGCTTTCTTTTTCATTGTCGTCATAGGTTGAGATATTGTAAATCGATTTGTGTTTGAAGTAACTGTTCGTAGGCCGTCCAATAGTCGAGTTCTGTTTGGACGGCATCGCCCATAGTCTGAATGAATCCGATATAGTCGGTGGCCCCTAAGCGATAAGCTGCTGCGGCCCCTTTCTGCTGCTCGCGTGCGGTGGGTAAGGCCGTTTGATGATAATACATCAGCAAACGCTTCCACTTCTGATACTGTGCCATGAGGCTGTTCTCCGTTGCGCGGAGTGCTATTTGAGCCGCCTCGAAGTCAGCCGTAGCCATATCACGCTCGATGCGTGCTGCCTTCTCCCGTGCCCGATAAGACTTTCTGAACAGGGGAACGCTCACCCCGACGTCGATGCTCCAATAGCCCATGCGGTTTCCCATCATTTTCGTTCCTCCTTCTACGAAGAACGTGGGGAGTGATTTCGATTTTTCCAAAGAGATATTCTCAGTTGCCAGCTTCACTTTCTCGGCGTAAAGTCTCGACAGTGGGCTATCGGCTACGCTGTCTCTATCCGCGACCTGCAAAGGCTCTTCCGAGACAACCGTCGGCTCGTAGACGCCATCGCCTAACCACAGCGAGAGCTGCATCACGGCTATGCGATAGTCATCTGCAGCCTGCCGCTTTTCTTCAGCCGTCTGTATAGCCTTCTTCCTGGCCGTGAGGTATTCTAGATAGGAGGTTTCTCGGGCATCGTATTTCGCTTTTGCCGCCATTTCAAAGCCGCCATAGATGGAGTCTATTGTCGCATAAACCTCCATTCGTTGGCCGGCGACATAGGCTTGGATATAGGCCTGGCTGACCCTCTTCTGCAACTGCTTGCGGGTGAGTTCTGCCGCAGCGCTGGCCGTGGACACCATTTGAGATTGATGGCGACTGCGCGCCTTGTTACCTAAAAAGTGAAGGTTTTGCCGCACACTGAGCAGGGTGAAAGTGCCCTCATTTCCCCTGCCGATTTCGTCTGCACCGGCAGAGAATTCGGTCGTCCCAATGTCGTTTACGCCAGCCTTCATCGCCGTTTCACGATCTACGGACAATTGCGCAGCTTTCATCGTCGGGTAATACTGCTCGGCCAACACAAGGGCTTGTTTGAGGTCTACTTTCTGTTGAGAACGGGCTTGGACGGGAGCACCTACCCCAAATGCTATGATTAACAGCGTAAGGGGAAGCGACCGTTTGAACGATAGCCGCCCCGATTTCTCTTCCAAAGCATACAGCACAGGGACGATGATTAACGTGAGTAACGTGGCCGTAAAAAGGCCACCGATTACAACCGTAGCCAACGGACGCTGCACCTCTGCACCGGCAGAAGCAGACACCGCCATCGGCAAGAAGCCCAGCATGGCCGCCGTAGCTGTGAGTAAAATAGGGCGGATACGCTCCTTCGTACCCAAAATGATCCTTCTATTTATGTCGGTCACACCTTCTTGTTTGAGAGCGTTGAAACGATTGATAAGCACAAGTCCGTTAAGCACAGCCACACCGAACAACACGATAAAGCCGACACCGGCCGAGATGGAGAAAGACATTCCCCGTAAGGCCAAAGCAAAAACACCGCCTATCGTGGCCAGCGGAACGGCCATGTAAATCATCAGGCTTTGCTTAAGCGAATTGAGAGCGAAATAGAGGAGCAAGAAAATGAGCGATAAGGCGATTGGCAGTACAACGGCCAGACGCTCTTTAGCTTCTTGTAGATTCTGAAACTCTCCGCCATAGGTCAGATGGTAGCCGGGAGGCAAGTCGAGCTGTCTCTCTAATTGCTTTTGTATGTCGGCCACCACTGACGCCACATCACGCCCACGAACATTCACCCCAACATATATGCGGCGCGAAGCCTGGTCGCGCGAGATCTGCATAGGGCCCGATTGATAGCTGATGTTGGCCACCTCACCAAGCGGAATCTGTCTGCCGTCAGGAAGATCGATGAACAGATACCTCAGATTGTCGATGCCTTTGCGATAAGTGTCGCTCAAGCGTAACACAAGGTCAAAGCGCTTTTCACCCTCGAAGACGACTCCGGCCGGACCTCCGGCAAAGGCTGTACTCACGTAGCGATTGAGCTTATCTACCTCCAACCCGTACTGAGCCAAGCGGCGACGGTCGTACTTTACAGTGATCTGTGGCAGTCCGGCTGTGCGTTCAAGAGCCACATCACCTGCCCCCGGCACCTTACTGATGATATTTACCATCTGTTCGCCCAGCTTATTCAATTGTTCGAGATCATCACCGTAAAGTTTTACCGCGACATCCTCGCGTACCCCGGTCAGCAACTCATTAAAACGTAGCGCTACGGGCTGAGAGAAAGCGAAATTGAGTCCGGGTAACGTTTGCAGTTTCGCCTTGATCTTTTCTATCAGCTCTTCTTTGCTTTTGGCTGATGTCCACTTGCTCCTATCTTTTTCCAAGATGATAAAGCTGTCTGTATAATCAAAGCCCATTGGATCCGTGGGGATGTCAGCCACACCGATACGGGCACATACGGTCTTGATCTCCGGAAAGCTCCTTAACAAAAGCCTTTCCACCTCTTTCTCCCTTTCAATAGTCTCTGAAAGTGAGCTGCCCGGTCGCAGAAACGTTTGCATGGCAATGTCTCCTTCATCCAGCTCGGGAATAAACTCTCCGCCCATTTTCGAGAAAACAAAGACAGCCACCCCAAACAGTCCTATGGCGGAGAGAATAACACTCCGTTTATGCCGCAAGGCGAGGGCAAGCATCGGCCTGTAAACACGGATTATGGCCCCGATAAAACGATTGCTCAGCTGCTCTAATTTTTGTTCTGCACGTGCCATATAACTATCCGCATGGCTTGAAGGATTCATCCATAATGAAGACACCATCGGCACATACGTTAGGCAAAGTATGAGAGCACCCAGTACAGCAAACGAGAAGGTGTAAGCCATAGGCGCAAACATTTTTCCACTTACGCCGGCGAGGAATAAAATAGGGGTAAATACAATGAGGATGATGAGTTGACCGAAGAATGCGGAATGCATCATCGTGGAAGAGGCCTTATAACTGATCTCATCCATATCCGTGCGACTAAGGGAATCTTGCTGCTGACGAATGCGATGCTCTATTTCGAAAACAACGCCTTCGACAATAATCACAGCGCCGTCCACTATAATGCCGAAGTCTATGGCACCAAGGCTCATCAAGTTGGCCCATACGCCGAAGACACGCATTAAAATGAAAGCAAAAAGCAGTGATAGTGGTATGACAGAGGCTGTGATGATTCCGCCACGTACACTGCCTAACAATAAGACGAGCACAAAGATGACAATGAGCGCACCTTCAATCAGATTACGAGCGATGGTGCTTGTGGTGCGGTCTATCAGATTGGATCGATCGAGGAAAGGTTTCAGCTCAATGTCCGACGGAAGGGACTTTTGTACTTGCCTCATCCTTTCCTTCACAGCGGTTACCACTTTGTCTGAATTAGCTCCTTTGAGCATCAGTATCATTCCGCCCACAGCTTCGCGCCCATCTTGCGTAAATGCGCCATAGCGGACCTGTGATCCATAATCCACCTTGTCGGCTATGTCGCGAATGAGCATCGGTCGGCCGTTGTTGTTCTTTACGACAATGTCTTTTATATCGTCTAATGACTTCACCAAGCCTTCACCTCGAATAAAGTGGGCCATATGGTTCTTCTCAATGTATGCACCGCCTGTATTGGCATTGTTGCGGCTCAAGGCCTCATACACGTCGCTAATGCTTACACTCATTGCTTTGAGCTTTTCCGGATTAAGGGACACCTCGTATTGCTTTACACTTCCGCCGAACGAATTGACCTCTACTACGCCGGGGAGCATGGATAAGCGCCGCTTCACAAGCCAGTCCTGCATTGTGCGTAATTCTTGTGCTGTATATCGGGCCGAATCTCTGGGTACGAGCGTGTACTGATAGATTTCGCCAAGTCCTGTAGTAATGGGGCCCATTTCGGGTGTACCGAATCCTTCGGGTATATCTGTGCGGACTTCTTCGAGTTTTTCTTGAACCAACTGTCGTGGAAGATAAGTCCCGAAATCATCCTTAAAAACAATCGTAACGACCGAAAGGCCGAAACGGGAAACAGAACGAATATCTTCTACGCCCGGCAGGTTTGACATGGCCAGCTCTACTGGATAAGTGACAAACTGCTCTATATCGGCCGCAGAAAGATTTTCTGATACAGTGATGACTTGCACCTGATTGTTGGTAATATCCGGTGTTGAGTCGATGTTGATGGTGCTCATCGAGTAAAGGCCGCCTCCAATAATGGCAACTAATAGCAGCACCACCAAAAACTTATGTTTGATGGAGAAGAAAATAATTCGATTGATCATGTTTCTATACTGTGAATTATATGTGTGTGAAATTGCCGGAATCCGCTTCTTGCAGATCCCGAGAAAAACAACGAGATATAATTACAGTATGGGCGGTGCACGCAATCCACCCGATGAAATACAACAATCTAAAAAGCGGATTAGCGGCTCTTGGAATGCTTTTTCATAAGGTGAAACGTCGGCTTGAGGTATTGCGAGAATGGACAATACCACAGCATACAGCCTATGTGCCTGTTGTGAAACAGCCTGCTTGAGTTGTTGCAGGCCCTTTTCTCCTATAAATATTTGCTTGATTTGGTCAATAGAGCAGTCTTCTGAGTTTGATTCCGGCTCTGTAGCGTGATGCGCCGTGTGCTGATCGTTGATGTTACCGTCAACATCACAGATTTCCTCCGTAAAGCACACCGCTTTCAAATGGTGGTGATGAGGCAAAAAAGTAACTGACAGCACCAACAGTGTTGCCAGCCACAGATTGAATAAATATGCCTTTTTCCTTATCACGTTGCAAAGATGACGATTTGATCTCATCTGTCCGACGTAACATGCTGATATTGCATATTATTTACAGAATCCTCTATTCGCTTGGACGGTTGTTCATAAGGAGCTTCTCCCTTTGTAATTCTCCTCCAAGATTTTTTCCAAGTCCGAAGCCTCGTAGAGAATTTACTGGCAAACTGCGTGTAGGGGATGATCTTTCGATCGCGGTAATCCTGCAAAGTGCGAGGGCTGATGTAAAGCCGTTCGCAAACCTCCTTGCCTGTAAGGAAATGTTCACCACCGAAGAGTGGCCGGTGCGTCTCGGATACTTCCCGAATCCGTTCCCTGACGCGTCGCAAGGCGGAGAGGACTACCTGCATCTCGCCCGTCTCCATACTCAAGTCTTGAATTGCTTCCATCATCGTATTGTCGTGTTTGCCGTTTTGTCAGACTTCACGCAGAGCAACTGCTCCACGTCCTCCCGCTTGTAATAGCACTTGTGCCCAATCTGCGCAAAAGGTAGCACGCTTGTGTCTCGGTAGTGTTGCAAGGTG
>ERZ773087.2351-NODE-2351-length-10088-cov-3.831257_pt1 | contig 10088 bp, 5 predicted proteins | sample MGYA00511375_ERZ773087 | MGnify/ENA primary metagenome ERZ773087 (study PRJEB29015, sample SAMEA2737995) | human oral metagenome | biome: human oral; feature: human-associated habitat; material: dental | place: China | collected 2063 ...
TTCGTGGGCATGGCGCTGGGCGCCGTGGCCAGCGGCTGGGCCGCTGACCGCTTCGCCCGCCGCCTCATCGCCGAACGCTGCCTCTACGGCGTCGATCTGAATCCGCTGGCTGTGGAACTGGCCAAGCTCTCCATCTGGCTGGTGACGCTGGCCAAGGGCCGCCCCTTCGGCTTCCTCGACCACAACCTGCGCTGTGGCGACAGCCTGCTCGGCATCCACCGGCTGGATCAGCTCACCCAGCTTTCGATGAATCCATCCGACCAGGGGCAACTGCGGCTGTTCGGCCAGAACATCGAGCAGGCCGTACGCGAGGCCATCGAACTGCGCCAACGGTTGCGCGAAATGCCCATCCGCGACATCCGCGACGTGGAGGCGATGGCGCATCTGGACGCGGACGCGCGCCGCAGGCTGGCAGTGCCGGAAGCCATCGCTGATGCGTTCATCGGAGAAGTGTTCGCATCGGGAGGAAGTGACTCGCTGTTGGAGAAATCGCTGGTGTCGCTGGCCGATCACGCCGGGCAGGCCATCGACGGCGACCGCGGTGTGCTCGCCCTGATGCGTCGGAGATCAATCGCTGCGCTTTCGACAGACTTGCCTGCCGAGAAGCCAGCCCGCCGGCCTTTCCATTGGCCCTTGGAGTTTCCCGAGGTGTTCGCGCACGAGCGTGGCGGCTTCGACGGCATGGTCGGCAACCCGCCCTTTCTTGGCGGACAACGCATCACTGGCGTCGCGGGCACCGCTTTCCGTGATTGGCTGGTCGCGTATATCGCTGAAGGGCGGCGCGGCTCGGCCGATCTGGTCGCCTATTTCTTCCTGCGGGCGTGGCGCCTGCTACGCGAAGGCGGCGGCTTCGGGCTGCTCGCGGTCAATACCATCGCGGAAGGCGACACGCGGCAGGTCGGGCTGGAAGCGATGGTCGGTGCGGGGGCCGTCATCAATGCGGCCTACCCAAACGAACCGTGGCCCGGAAAGGCAGCAGTCATTACCAGTCGTGTGCATGTCCACAAAGGTCAGTGGTCGGGTGAGTGCTCACTGTTCGGGCGACCGACTCCATTCATATCGGCTTTCCTGTCCGATCGTGAGGAGAGGAGTCCCAAGCGGCTGAAGGCGAACGAAGGATTGGCGTATCAAGGCTCGATCGTGCTCGGCAAGGGCTTCGTGCTTTCACCCGATGACGCGCGCCGCATGCTGGATGCCGACCCGAGGAATGCCGAGGTGATTTTTCCTTACATCAATGGGGATGATCTCAATTCAGACCCAGAGCAGAAGCCGAGCCGCTGGGTGATCAATTTTTGGGATTGGCCTCAAGAACGAGCACAGGAATTTCGTTTGCCATTTCAACGTGTCTTGGAGCTTGTGAAGCCGCAACGCGATGCGCTGAATGTGTCGAATTCTGCCGGTCGCCAGCGCAAGAAGTTCTGGTGGCTCTATGGTTCCGACGCAAAGTCGCTCTATCACGCCATTGGTCGTGGGTGCTCCTTTTTCCAGCATCCGCAGTCTTGGGATGCGGGACACAAGTTGAGCCGGGTTCTGACGGTAGCACGAGTTAGCAAGACGCTCGCATTTGCATTCAGCGACCCAGCTACCGTGTTTTCCGATCAGCTCGTTGTATTCGCCTTCGAGACCGGATCGCAATTCTCCGTTGTTCAGTCCAATATCCATGCGGCATTCGCCTGGCAGCATTCGTCGAAGCTGAAGAACGATCTTCGATACAGTCCGACCGATGCCTTTGAGACGTTTCCCCTTCCTCTGGCCAATGGCACGCTTTCTGATCTTGGTGAGCGGTTCCATCAAGCGCGCATCGACGTCATGCAGGCTGACCGCATCGGCCTGACCAAGCTCTACAATCGCTTCCATACCGAAACCGAACGCGATCCCCGCATCGAAGGGCTGCGTGCATTGCAGCGCGAAATGGACACCGCCGTCGCGCGTGCCTACGGCTGGGACGACCTCGACCTTCAACACGGCTTCCACGAAGTGCCGTACTTGCCGGAGAACGACCGCGTCCGTTTCACCATTTCGGAATCTGCGCGTGTCGAAGTGCTACGCCGCCTGTCGGAACTGAACCGCCAGCGATACGAGGAAGAAGTGGCTCAAGGGATGCATGGAGGCAATGGTTCGCAGCGCGCCTCGATTCGGGCACCGCGCGCCAATCGCGCGACAGTGACCCAATCCGCACTCGACTTCGAGATAAGCACTGCCACCAGTGCCAAAGGCAGGAAGTCCGCCACGGCCATCCTCGGCTTCCTGCGCGCTCACGATGGCTGGCATGCCAAGGCCGACATCCTTGCCGCTACCGGCATTGCGGGCAGCCAGTGGACCCCCGCCATCAATGAGCTGATCACATGCGGCAAAGTCGAACGCCAAGGCGAGCGGCGGGATGCGCGCTATTGCATTCAGCCTGATAACCGGAACGACATTCACGAGGAGATGTGATGACTCAAGGTCAAGCTACCCCGATATTCTCGATGACTTTTTTGGCATCGGTGAAATCAGCGCACCAACGGAGCCTCCGTCCATGACCAAACCAAGTACCGACCAGGCACAGGCAAGCCCGACGAAGCAGTTCTTTGTATCGATGCTCACGCGCGACATTGGCCTTGCCGACGCGATTCTCGATCTGCTCGACAACTGCCTCGACGGTGCGATGCGACTGGCGAGTGGTGGTGCTGTCGATTACGCCAAACATTTCGTGAAGATAGAAATCGCCGGGGATCACTTTCTGATCGCCGACAACTGCGGTGGCATACCGCGCGAAGTTGCCAAGAACTACGCCTTCAAAATGGGGCGCGAGCCGGACGACGACCGCGATTCAGACGCTGAGACCATCGGCATGTACGGTGTCGGCATGAAGCGTGCGATTTTTAAAATGGGCCGCAACGCGCTGGTGCGCACGCGCCACGGCGATGACACGTTCGAGGTGCCGATTACCTCGCAATGGCTGGAGGCGAAGAACTGGGACCCACTGCCGATCAACGAGCCGACCGAAGCCAACGAACAACTCCCTGAGGTGGGCACAACGATCGAAGTCAGCGACCTCTACGAAGGCGTCTCGCGGCATTTCGCCAATGAAGCCTTCGAAAACGAAGTGCGGACCGCGATTGCGGAGCACTTCACCATGTTTATCCAGTGGGGTTTGACGGTGGAACTCAACGGAAAGCCCGTGGAGTCCGTTCGTGTCGAGGTGCTCGTTTCGAGGGATGAGGCTCGTCCGGCACCCTACGTTTTCCAGAAAACCATCGACGATGTGCTCGTCTCGATTACCGTTGGCCTCAATACCGGAAAGGGCCTTGGCGACGATGACGAGGACGATGCGGGTTTTGAGCGCGACCGGTCGTCCGCGACGGCAGGCTGGACAGTGCTCTGCAACGACCGCGCAGTCATCGTAGGCGACAAAAGCCGGCTGACGGGCTGGGGCGACGGCATCCCGCTCTACCACCCGCAGTTCGCCATCATCACAGGCATTATCGAGTTCAGATCCAAGCATGCCGATAAGTTGCCTGTCACGACGACGAAGCGCGCGCTCGACACGTCATCGAATGTGTGGCTGGAATCTCTCGTGAAGATGAAGGAGGGCATGCGCATCTGGATTTCGTACACGAACCAGTGGAAGAACCATCCGCGCGCTGATCAGTCGAGTCATTGGGAAACGGCCATACCGATGCCGTTGAGCCGGGCAATCGAGGTTGTTGCCGCTCGCAGCGACACGAGGACGATTGCCGATACGATCGAATTCAACCCACAAAAGGCGAAGGTCTTGCCGGAGCCGGAGGGCAAGAAACCATCGTCCCGGAAGATCGTTTTTTCACGCCCTGCCGAGGAAGTGCGGCTCGTCGCCAAGCTGCTGTTTGATGACTCGGATGAAAAGCCGGGCATCGTCGGCGACAAGTGCTTCGAGATGCAGCTCACGAAGGCCAAGAAGCAGGAGGCGTGAACGATGAGCGCAGCTTCTTCCTTGCCGTACCGCTTGCGACCCAACAAGGCCGTGGATCGGGAACTCTTCCTGTCGCTGCTGATGCGGTTGGCCCCTAAGCTCGCGCTGGAAAAGTATCACTACGTCGGACTCGGCGGCCCTTTTCTCGAAGATTTTCGGCTGATCCACGGAAGGCTCGGCATCGCAAAGATGACTTGCGTCGAGACGGAAGAGCAGGTCCATAAGCGCCAGCTTTTCAACCGGCCCGTCGCTTCTATCAAGTGCGTCCACAATAGCCTCGAAGACTATCTGGACGAAACCAATCTCGATTCGCCCGCCATCATCTGGTTCGACTACACGGAACCCAAGGGCATCACCAAGCAGATTGAGCGGTTTGCGCGCACCATCGGCACTGTGCCCATAGGCAGTATTCTGCGCGTCACACTCAACGCTAACCCCGAATCGTTGGGGAAGCCCGACCCGAAGGACATCTCTGTCGAGGTCGACGACGACGTTTCGGAGGATCGGGCGCAGAAGCCGACGACGCAGGAATGGCGTCTCGCGCGTTTCAAGGAGCGACTAGGATCGCTCTTTCCAAGCGGATTGACCGCCGATGGCATGACGCAGAAGAACTTTGGCAAGAGTCTGCTGCGTGCGCTCAAGCTGGCAGTCGAGAAGGAAATGCTTAGTTTTCGGGATCGCCGCATCGTCTGGGCGCTCGCGACTCACTATGCCGATGGTCAGGCAATGGTCACCGCCGCTCTCGTGGTCTGCCAGAATGACGACAATGGCATCGAGGAGTTGGTGAAGGCTTGGGAGTTCCATGCGACTACCGATGCGCCGCATCGGGTCGATCTGCCTGCGCTCTCGACGCTGGAACGACTGACGATGGAATCGGCCGATGATGCCCAGACCAAGATGGGCTTCGAGTTACCGAAATCGAACATGGGCGAGAACCCGTTCGACGCGTTCAAGAAGTTCTATCGCATCTATCCGCACTTCTCGCGGGTGGAGCTTTAGTCTATGACCATGAGGTGCGCGTACCACATGGCGGCGAACAGGAAAACCACCCGCAAGAAACTCGCACCAGTGGTGCGAGAAATCGGTGTGGAGAAAGGTTGCGGCGACGACACAAAGGTGCAGCCACTGGTTGCACAAGTCGAGGGTGGGGGGGCATCGCCCACCTGCTGGAGAGCACATGAATAACCACAATGCGTGGATCGCTGTCGATCACGGCCTCGGCACCGATCGCAGGCTCGCGCCCTACATCCTCGTCTTGAAGGGCGATCGCTCGCTGTATCAGGCCCTCGCCGAGGATGATTGGGTGCTCGTGCTGAACCCTGCCAGGGAGATCGTGCGTGCCGGGCGCGTGTTGCAGATCCGCTCCGACCTCGAAACGACCACGGTCTTCTTCGACCGGTTGTCCGTCGCTGATACACCAGTGCCGGTCGCCAGTGTTTCGTTGGCTCCGCCATCGTCGGGCAACGTCGGGCGTATCCAGTGGGGCGAGTTCGTCGCGGCCCTGTCCTCGGCATTGCATCAGACCGTGGGCGGCGTGCTGCCGGTCGAGGATCGGGCCTACATCCGCGAGTTGCTGCAACAGGCCGTGGTCGATGACCTACTTGGCCCGGCGGGGGGACCGCACGAACGCATCGTGGACATGAGCGTACGAGACCGCTATCTCGTCGGTAAACTGGCTCCGCGCGAAGATGCTCAGGGTGGAATCGAAGGACTGGAAGGCCCGTTGGCTGATGAGAATGCGGAGGAGCCCGCCGACCCCATCGTGCCCGGCCAGCACGAACCCGGTGCCGAGTTCAGCACGGCCACAGGGCGGGTGGAATCGGAATCGGATTCCTCCGACGAGATCGACGCCGCCAGCAATCAATCGCTGGTACCCAGCAGCTTCGGCATGACCTTCTGCGTGGATGGCGATGTGGAGCGCATCGAGGTCGAAGCACGTTGGGGCAGGTACGAGCGCGTGCCCAATGAAGAACACGAGCTTACGCGCCCCAATGGGCAGAAAGCCAAGGTCTGGCAGCGCATTCCCTGCGGCGGGAAGCTGGTGTTGCCGCTCATCGAAGGCGTGATTCCCCATCGGGCACCGGATGGGAACCACCAGGCGGTGTGGATTCAAGGCTCCATCCGTGCCAAGAACGCCAATGGCGACCGCTTGGTGACGCTGTTCTTGATCAACACGCAGAAGGAACCCGACACCAACCGCGACACGGCGTGGTTGTTCCAGCCGGAACTGATCGTGCGTGCGGAGGCAGCGGCATCCAAGCGTGCCATCTTCCGCCGCCGCCCGGTGCTGGAGGCCGACGGGAACGACCCGGAGCGCGAATCGTTGGAGATGATCTATCGCAACCGCGTGGAGTTCGCGGTCGGCCACGGCGTCGCCGTCCACGCCGAGACGGCGGACGACGTGACGCTGGCCACCGAGGTGCGCACCACCGTCTTGCCGCAGTACGAAGTTCAGGTCACGGAGACGCCGGGTCTCGACCCCGCCGACCGTCCGGCGATGAAGCAGATGGTGGAAAGCGGTCTGCTCGACATGCAACGCCTCGCCACACTGGAAGTCACCGAGCTGGTCGATGCCCTGAATGTGCTGACGAAGGACTACGCGGCGTGGATTGCCGAGCAGCGCGAACGCATTGGCGAGGACGTGGTCGGGTATGACACGCAGGCCACGCAGGCGCTTGATCGGTGCCAGGCAATCCAGATGCGCTTGCAGCAGGGCATCGACACCCTGAAGAACGACGGAAAGGCACTGGCAGCCTTCCGCTTTGCCAACAAAGCGATGGCGATCCAGCGTGTGCGCAGTCAGTACGCGCTGGAAGTGCGGCGCGGGCGGAGCGTGACGGTCGACCAATTCGACCTGCCGAAGAATCGGAGCTGGCGTCCGTTCCAGTTGGCGTTCCTGTTGCTGTCGATCCCGTCACTGGCCGATCCCGCGCATCCGGATCGCGTGCAACCGATGGAGGCCTATGCGGACCTGCTGTGGTTCCCAACCGGCGGCGGCAAGACGGAGGCCTATTTAGGCGTAGCAGCATTCACGATGGCAATTCGCCGATTTCAGGGCAAGCTTGGCGGCTACGATGCCTCACGTGGCATGGCTGTGATCATGCGCTACACGCTGCGCCTGCTAACCTTGCAGCAGTTCCAGCGAGCCAGCGCGCTGATTTGCGCGATGGAGGTACTGCGACGCAAAGCGCTCGCTAACGGCGACACCGCTTTGGGCCATGAGCCTTTCAGCATCGGTCTGTGGGTCGGTAACAAGGTGACACCGGGTACGACCGAAGAGAGCCACAACGCCATTTTGAACCTGCGTAACCCCGACAAATACCACGCCGGGGCCGCTTCACCCGTACAGCTGACCAGTTGCCCATGGTGTGGTTCCGACATCACACCGGGGCGTGACGTGGATGTCGATAAGCATCACGGGCGGACGCTCGTCTATTGCGGTGACAAAATGGGCTGCTGCGAGTTCTCGCGCGGTAAGTCCAGCAAGTTGCCTCACCCCGGCATACCGGTACTAACGGTAGATGAGGAGATCTATCACCGCCCGCCCACGATGATGATCGCTACCGTTGACAAGTTCGCCATGATGGCATGGCGCGGGCAGGTACGCACACTGTTCGGCCGTGTGCATCAGGAGTGTGAACGCCACGGTCTGTTGTGGCCGGACTGCGATTGCACGGGAAATCACTCTGCCGGGAAAGGTCTGCTCGCAGCCAAGGTCAAGAATATTGCCTCGATTCGCCCCCCCGATCTGATCATCCAGGACGAGTTCCACCTCATCAGCGGGCCATTGGGCACGATGGTGGGCTTATACGAATCTGCCGTCGATGAACTTTCTGGCTGGAAGTTCGATGGCAAGACGGTAAAGCCGAAGATTGTCGCATCCACGGCAACGGTACGAAAAGCCCAAGAACAGGTGAATAACGTGTTCATGCGACGAGTGTCGGTATTCCCACCGCATGGCTTGGACGTGGAAGATAACTACTTTTCGGTCCAGCGCCCCATAGAGGAACGCCCTGGACGGCGTTACCTTGGGGTGTGCTCACCCGGAAGCTCGCGACCTGCAATGCTGATCCGCGTCTATACCGCTTTCCTCACCGCCGCCCAAGCCTTGTTTAACCGCTTCGGCGAATCCGCTGACCCGTACATGACGATGGTCGGCTACTTCAACTCGCTGCGCGAGCTGGGCGGGATGCGGCGTTTGGCCGAGGACGACGTTCAGACACGTTCCTATCGCGTGCAGATGAGCATGGTCGAGCGACCCGCGCTCGCGCAGCGTAGCGTCAACAACATCCGCGAGTTGACCTCGCGCGTCTCCAGTCAGGACATCCCGAAGTATCTCGACCACCTGGAGGTCAAGTTCAAGGCCTCGCTCAATGCGGACACCGGCAAGTTCGTGACGAAGTGGAACGAAGGTGACACCCGCGCCATCGACGTAGTGTTGGCGACCAACATGCTGTCGGTCGGCGTGGACGTGAACCGACTGGGGCTGATGGCCGTCAACGGTCAGCCCAAGGGCACGGCGGAATACATCCAGGCCACCAGCCGCGTGGGCCGTTCCTTCCCCGGCCTGGTCTGCACGGTGCTCACGTGGGCGCGCCCGCGCGACCTATCGCACTACGAGACTTTCGAGCATTACCACGCGACCTTCTACAAGCATGTGGAGGCGCAGTCGGTGACGCCTTTCTCGCCTCGCGCGATGGATCGTGGTCTGACTGGTGCGTTGCTCTCCCTGATGCGTTTGAAGAACGACACCTTCAGCCCGAACGAGGGCGCAGGCGAGCTGGACAAGCCCGACAAGCCCGAGATCGCCGATGCCATCGACGTGCTGGTGCGGCGGGCTTGGGACGTCAGCGAAACGACCACCATCAAGAGTCTGGCCGAGCGTGAACTGAAGGAGCGCGCGGACGAGTGGGCGAAGGAAGTGAGCGTGCCCGGTCGCACGCTGGCCTATGAGAAGCGCGGCGCACAGGCAGCGACGATGGTCGGGCTGGTCAAGTCGCCGGGTATTCATGCGTGGGACAACTGGACGGTGCCGATGTCGATGCGCGAGGTGGAGCCGGGCGTGCGCCTGATCATGAACACCGGGCACATCTCGGACGACCACGAGTGGAAGCCGCGTCCGTTGCCGAACGACGAAGACTGACCATGACCATCAATAAAACACCTGTTGGGGAAGTCCGCCCCAGTCAACTGCTCTGGACATACGGGCCGGGCGCGCTGATCGACCTGCCGAGCCTGTCAGTGGTGACGCTGGGCATCGACCAATGGGAGAAGGATCGTTGCCAGCCCATCGCCGAGCCGCGTCTGCTCGCCGCCGTGCGCAAGGTACTCGGCGCGCAGGTGGAGAGCCTGCGCATGCCACCGTTCCAGAAGAGCGAACTCGCCGATCCGTGGTCGGCGGAGGCGAACATCGGTGTTCCCGTGCGCCCGTTCCCACGCTGGATGCGCTGCGTGAAGTGCGGCCTGCTGTCGCCCTTCGATGCAGGGCTGTTCGAGATCAAGGAGAACCGCTTCCGCCTTCTTCGACAACCTCCGCCGACGTCAGACAGGCCTCGATGGCTACCTCCGTGGCCTCGGCATCGGCCGACTCACCATCGCCGGTCTGGCCGCCGACTATTGCGTTTATTACACCATCAAGGACGCCCTCTCCTTAGGCTACGAAGTTACCCTCTCTGAACGCCTCACCCGCCCCATCTCCCCCGAGGAGTTCGAGCGCCAAAAGCGAGAGCTCACCGCTCACCCAGCCTTCACCCTCACGGACTAGCCCCTTCGCACCTCTCGCTAAAAAACAACGCCCCACAGCCATCGTAGGCGGTGGGGCGTTTCCTATTCATACTAAATCGGTCATAAGAGAGAGCACTAGGGCAAGAGTGCGTATCACATTCACCTCTTATGGGGCCTGTGAAGAGGCTTGTGATCAGGATCTGGGTGCACATGAGGCGTATTGCATGTGCCCCTCATCCACCGACAGAGGCAGCTATCTTCTTGGCCCACCTCAATCCGAAGCATTCCCTCAAAGTCCCCTGTTCCGCTCCCAGAGGAGAACTTGATTCCCCTTTGCCCTCTTCTCTTTCTTCCTTCAAGGGAAAGCACATAGAGATAACAGCAAAAAAAGAATCCCTCCGCCGATCTTAATCGATCAACAGAGGGACTT
>ERZ773087.2353-NODE-2353-length-10082-cov-4.871248_pt1 | contig 10082 bp, 8 predicted proteins | sample MGYA00511375_ERZ773087 | MGnify/ENA primary metagenome ERZ773087 (study PRJEB29015, sample SAMEA2737995) | human oral metagenome | biome: human oral; feature: human-associated habitat; material: dental | place: China | collected 2063 ...
CTACATAATTCACGGAAAAGGAACAATGGTACTAAGAAAAAAAATCCACGAATACCTAAGAACTTCAAAATATGTAACAGAATTTAAGGATGCCAATCAGAATGAAGGTGGAATTGGGTGTACGGTGGCTACTTTGAAATAGGACATTTGATTTAAAGGAGAATGAAAATTTATGAAAATCAAAAATCTTCATATAAAAGAATTTAAAGGATTGAGAGATATATCTATAAATTTTGAAAAAAATGATAAGCCGTTAGATTTAGTAGTTTTAGCAGGTTCAAATGGAAGTGGAAAAACTAGAGTCTTGGAAAGTATTTTACAATATTTTCAAGATCACATTCAGTATAACTATAGAGGAAATAGTAATAAAATAGAAATATATTTTGAAGAAAAAGAAAAGATTTGTAGAAATAATGTTGGTGATGAAATGGAACTTTATGAAGGATTAAAAAGTTTTAGTTATCATGAAATAGATAATCCACGAAATGAAAAACATATTAAAATAAAAAAAGAACTAAATATTCTTCCCAAAATAATTTATGTTCCAACAGAAATAAATTTTCAAAAAATGGATGTAGCTTCGACTACTTTAGTTCAAGAATATAAATTTATTAATATTGTGAATACAAATTTAATAAAAGATATTCCGTCTTACATAGCTACAAAAATGATTTCAGCAATGCTTAAAAATAAAAATGAAAAAGTTGGAGACGTACAAAAAAAAGTTTTTAATGAAATAAATGAAATATTTGAAAATTTAAGTATAGATGTAAAAGTTGAAGATATTTCACAAGATGGTAGAAATATTACACTTTTCACAAATTCAGCAGGAGATAAATTTGATATAAATGAATTATCTTCTGGAGAAAAGCAGTTATTTTTACGGACTTTGGCTATAAAAATGTTAAATCCTGAAAATTCTATTATTTTGATTGATGAGCCAGAACTTTCGTTGCATCCAAAATGGCAGCAAAGAATTGTCGATGTTTATAGAAAAATTGGGAAAAACAATCAGATAATTATTGCGACACATTCACCGCATATTTTAGGAAGTGTAAAAAAAGAGAATATTATGTTGCTGGATAAGGATGATGAAGAGAAAATTGTGATTAAAACTGGGGATGAATTGTATGATTCTTATGGACAGCCAACGGATAGAGTATTGAAGGATATTATGGGCTTGGAAACTACTAGAAATCCCAAAGTGTTTAAGTTGTTGGAAGAGGCTGGGGAGTTAGTGGATAAAAATGAATATGAGAGTGAAGAATTTAAAACTAAATATAAAGAATTACGAGAAATATTAGGTAATAAGGATGAGGATTTGCTTTTAATGGATATGGATATTCAAATTAGAAAAAAACGAGGTTTGAAAAATGTTGAAAATGAATAAAAAAGATGAACCAGAATTTTTTTCGAAGTTTAAAAAGAAAAACGGACCTAAAGATTGGAAAGACTTAGATTTTGAGATAAAAATGAAATTGAAAAAATACATGCTGGAAAATGAGCAGAAAATAGACAATAAAAGTTATTGTCCTTATTGTGAAATGATAATCTTTTTTGAAAATGATGATTTTGAAGAAGACAAGAAAGAAAAAGAATGCCATATAGAACATATAAAGCCAAAAAGTGAATTTAGAAATCTTACTTTTGATTATAAAAATTTTTTAACATCTTGTTCAGATAAAAATACTTGTGGGCAGTCGAAAGGCAATAAATGGGATAATTTGTTTATAAATCCAGTTGAAGAAAATCCAGAAGAATATTTTTCATATAGTATAAGAACAGGTAAAATTATTCCAAAAAAAGAAATTGGATTTGAATACGAGAAGGCAATAAAGACAATTGAAATTTTAAATTTAAATGAAAATAAATTATGTGATTATAGAAAAAGTTATATAAATCAGATATTAAATAGCATTAAAAACTCAAGAAATGATGATGAAAAAATAGAAATTATAAATTATTTTGATGAACTTCTAACATTAAAAAAGTTTTTAATTAGAAGAAATGATTTGAAAATAATACAAATTATTAAAAATCGAGGTTTAATTATGGGAAAAGTAACTATAATATTTTTATTATTTGGAACATTACTTTTTTCTGAAAATTATCCAAAAGAAAAAATAATACGAATTATCGAAAAAAATGAAAAATATGAATGTGTTCCTGATAAAAAAGTAAGGAAAATTGGATGGGAATTAAATGGACAGTCTTTTATTGGGCATTTGGATGAGAATGGGGAACGATATGGGGAGTTTAGGGAAATAGATGACGATACTCTTAGAGAATGCTATTTAGAAGATGGGTACATTAATTATTATAAAAATCGATATTTTTATAAAGAAAATAAAAAAATATCGTTAATTGTCAGTTATGGTGAGAAAAAAGATAACATTCAGTTAATATTAAAAAATGCAAAAGATATAAGGAAAGTATATTTTTTTGAGCGAAAAGGCAAGAAATATAAAAGAAAAAATTTGATAATGACATTTGATCCAGCTATTATTTTTTATCCTAGTGGTTTAATAAAAGAAAAATTGGAATAACTAAAATTAAATGAACCAAAATAAATTAAAAGTTTTCAAAAGCAGGGAGAATAAAAAATGAAACTTTACAACACAATGACGAATAAAATTGAAGAATTTAAGACAATAGAAGAAAATAAGGTAAAAATGTATGTTTGTGGGCCTACTGTTTATAATTACATACATTTGGGGAATGCACGTCCAATTGTGGTTTTTGATACGTTGGCACGGTATTTTGAGCATAAGGGGATGGAAGTTGAGTTTGTTCAGAATTTTACGGATGTGGATGATAAAATTATAAATAAGTCTATGGAAGAAGGGACTTCTGCGAGTGAGGTTTCAGAAAAATATATAAAATATTTTTTTGAGGATATCAGCAAGCTGAATATTCTTGAGAGTGTGAAAAGACCTAAGGTTACTGAGAATATGGCAGAAATTATTGAGATTATTCAAAAATTAATTGATAATGGGTTTGCTTATGAAAAAGATGGGGATGTTTATTTTGAGGTAAAAAAATACAAGGATTATGGGAAATTGTCAAATCAAAAAATTGAGGAGCTGGAACTTGGGGCTAGGATTGATGTGTCGGAAATTAAGAAAAATCCAGTAGACTTTGCACTTTGGAAGAAAAAGAAGGATGGAGAGCCGTTTTGGGAATCGCCTTGGGGACAGGGGCGTCCTGGATGGCATATAGAATGTAGTGCGATGGCAAAAAAATATCTTGGGGATACATTTGATATTCATGGTGGTGGACAAGATTTAGTTTTTCCACATCATGAAAATGAGATTGCCCAAAGCAAGTGTGCTTATCACGGAAATTTTGCAAATTACTGGCTTCACAACGGATTTATTCAGATAAATGGCGACAAGATGTCAAAATCGCTAGGAAATTTCTTTTTGCTTCGTGAAATACTTGAAAAATTTTCTGGAAATGTAGTAAGACTTTTTATTCTTAGCACTCATTACAGAAAGCCGATTAACTTTTCATTCGAGAATATGGAGGATACAAAAAAAGCGTTGCAAAATATTATAAAATCAATGAATAAATTTGAAGATATTGTTGAAAAATATAGGAATGAAAAAACAGTAGAAATTAAGAATTTGGATTTTTCTCAAAAAATTGATGAGTTTGATAAAAAATTTGAAGAGGCGATGGATGAGGATATGAACACGCCACAGGCACTAGCGACTATTTTTGACCAAATTAGGGAAACAAATAAATTTATTTCCACAAATGAAAGTGAGTTTTCCACAATTTATTATGAAATAAAAAAATCTTATGATTCTTTGAAGGCAAAAATAGAAAATGTGTTTGGAATAGCGATTGAAGCGGAAAATGCTGTGAAGGAGGAAGATGGAGAAAATATGGAATTGACAAAAAAATTAATTGAATTACTGATAAAATTGCGAAGTGAAGCAAGAAGCGAGAAAAATTTCAAATTATCTGATGAAATTCGGGATGAGCTGAAGAAACTTGGGGTGGAAATTAAGGATAATAAGGATGGAAGTACAGATTATAATTTATTGTAATTTTTGATTTAAAAAGAGGGAAAAAATGAAAAATATTTTAGTAGGAGTTACAGGTGGAATTGCGGCATATAAATCAGCTGGGATTGTATCGCTTTTGAAAAAGAAAGGATATAATGTAAAAGTTGTGATGACTGAAAATGCTACAAAAATCATTGGACCTTTGACTCTTGAAACTTTATCAAGAAATAGGATTTATGTGGATATGTGGGACAGCAATCCGCATTATGAGGTGGAGCATATTTCACTTGCGGATTGGGCGGATATGGTTTTGATTGCACCTGCGACTTATAATATAATTGGAAAAGTTGCAAATGGGATTGCAGATGATATGCTTACGACAATCCTTTCTGCTGTTTCGGTAAGAAAGCCAGTATTTTTTGCTTTGGCAATGAATGTGAATATGTATGAAAATCCGATTTTAAAAGAAAATATTAATAAACTCTCATCTTTTGGGTATAGGTTTATTGATGCAGAAGAAGGCTTGCTTGCCTGCAATTATAGTGCGAAGGGTAGAATGAGCGAGCCAGAAGATATTGTCGATGAAATAGAAAGATACAGTATTTTTTCAAAAATAGAAAATTTTGAGACTGTGCTAAAAGGCAAAAAAATTCTTATAACAAGTGGGCGAACAAAGGAAAATATTGATCCAATCAGATATTTGTCAAATAATTCAAGCGGGAAAATGGGGTATTCACTTGCTCAGGCAGCTGCTGATTTAGGAGCAGAAGTAACGTTAATTAGCGGGCCTACGGATTTGAAAGTTCCAAATGGGCTTAAAAACTTTATTTCTGTGGAATCGGCGTTGGAAATGTATGAGAAAGTGGATGAGTATTTTAAAAATACTGACATTTTCATAGCTTGTGCGGCAGTTGCTGATTACAGACCAAAGGAATACAAAAAGGAAAAAATAAAGAAATCTGATTCGGATTTGGTTATGGAATTGGTTAGAAATCCTGATATTTTATTAGAGATGAGCAAAAAGAAGGAAAAACAGCTATTAGTTGGATTTGCGGCTGAAACTAATGATATAAAGGAAAATGCCTTAAAAAAGCTGGAAAAGAAAAATTTGGATATTATAGTGGCAAATAATGCGTCTGTAATGGGCAGCGATGAAAATGTGATTGAGATTATTAAAAAAGATAGAACTTCGGTGGAAATTAGTCAGAAAAGTAAAATGGAGCTGGCTTATGATATTTTGAGTGAAGTTGTTTGTGAGTTGAAAAGGAAATAGAAATGTTTTAGATAAAAAAAAGAAAAGAAGGAGAGTTATAAAATTATGAACAATGAAAATAAGAAATCTGATGAAGCCTCGGAAAATAAAATAGAAAAAAAAGAAGATGATAAAAATTTAAAATCGAATAAAAAAAATAAAATAATTATAGGAATAACATCTTTATTAATCTTAGGACTTATAATTTTTGGAATAGTATCTAGTAATAAAAATACAAAATCTTCTAATACTGCTGGAAAAGAAGATGAAGATGATAAAATTTTTAGAGTTAATCCAGTAAAAAACCCGCAAGTTACCTATTATAATTTTCGTGGCGAAATTTATCCTGACTGGGCTAAATTTGGACTAACTCGAAGTAATGGGGCAAGAGGACATCAAGGAATTGACATTTTTGCATTGCCAGGAACGGATGTTTATGCTGTTTTAGATGGAAAAATTGTGGATATGTATGTAGATAAAACTGGATATGGATTGAATTTTTACATGGAAGTTGATCCAAAGGAACTTGAAAAAATAAAAAGAAAAAATTTCAAACCTAAGGAAAGTGCAAGAGAATGGGCATACAGCGAAAACTATGATCCAAATACAATGCAGATAAAATATATCAGATATTGTCATTTAAGTAAAGTAAATGTAAAAATTGGAGATACAGTAAAAGCTGGACAAGTGATTGCCAAAACAGGTACAACTGGAAATGCAAGTGGAACACATGCTCCACATTTACATTTTGAAATAGCCTTTGAAATGCGTGGAAAAGGGCTTATCAACAGAGTTAATCCTGAGATGTATTTTAAAATTAAAAATGGTAAGGATTTGACTGAAAAAGATAAAAAAGCTCAGACAGAAGCAAGCAAGACAGAATGGTTTGAAACAAAAGGATATGAAAAAGGATTTAGTGAAAAAAGTACATTGTTAGAAGCTGGAAAAAATCCGAATGAAAATAAACATTTAGGAAATACAAATACAGTTTCAATAAATAAAAATTTAAAAAAGAAGCAAACAAAAAAGAAATAAAATTATGAAATATTTCCTTTATAAAAACTAATTTATTGTATAATGCAACACTAAAGCATTTATTACAAGAAGTTTATGATTTATTATTTTATTTTTCAATGTATAAAAATAAGGCTGTCAATTTTTAAAACAGCCTTTTTAATTTTAATTATACAATCTTTCATTTGATTCATTTGGAAAATCGTAAATCTTAATATAACCTGCTCCATCTACACACTTATATTTCTAAACATTTCGAGATTTTAGTAATACATATTCTGTATTTTCATCGTAATATATTGCTTTATATCGACCGTTCGTATCTGAATCTTGTCCAGTTAATATCCACTCTCCATCCATAGGAACCCCTAAATACTCTATTGGCATTGTTCCTCCATCCCAATCAAAATTATTGCGATATTAAACTAACTCTTCATAAATATTTCTAAAATTTTCGGTAATATTTAAATTTTTCAAAACCCAATTATCACTATTACCATTTCTAATCCTAATAGAATAGCCATTAACAAAATTTTATGCCACTTTTTGTGGTGTATTATTATTACTTGCCACTTTCTTTTTTGTAGCAGCATAACTTATCGTATTCAGTATTAAAATAAAGGCAACTAACATTAAAATCAATTTTTTCATTTATATGTATCTCCTTCACATTTTATTTATATTTTAATTACCATGTAATTCATCATACATTCTAGCAAGTTTTATTCTTAGAGATTCTCTTTTGCCTATATTACTAAGTTTTTATATATGAACTACTCTCCTTTTAGATACTCCAATGTTTACAAAATTTTCTATTAGTATTGTTTTCCTTTCTATTTTTAAATAATAGTTAGTATAAAATCAAACTTTTTCAAAAATTTTTGAAATAATAGATTTAACTTATCCCTAAAACTTTTACTCTGTCTGCGTAAGTACTTATAATTGACATTAATTTAGTCAAGATGGTATAATTAATGAAAAATTAGTTTTAAAGGGAGAAATAAAATGGTGTGTAAAATTGATACAGAAATTTATAATTTAGATGAAGCTATCTGTAGACATATTGATAATATCAGCAGAGATTCAAGAGGAGTTGTATCACAAGATATTCTAGGAGATTTAAGACATTATGTTGAACACATTATACTTAAAATTTATGCTAACAAAAATGATTTAGATGTTACCTATAAAAATATTCAAGAAGCAATAAAATATGTTTTTAGTCAAGGAAAATACAGACTTTTTAAAAGTTTTCATACGATGTTACAAATAGTAATATCCCATTATAAACCTAATAAGGAAAACTCAGAGAGATTAATGTTAAAGTATTTTGAATATCTTTTTAAAATTAGAGATAAAATGAAGAAAGACTATAATATGAATTTACTTCATAATTTAGAAAAATTTCCATTAAATATAGATCCAAAACTTAAAGAATATTATCAAAAAATTGCAAATAAAATTGATAATTATAATGAAATATCCCCTAAAAATACAGATAGATATTATATTCATAAAATTAAACCATTTTTTATGAACAAAAATATTTATTACGAAGTAACATTTTCAATAGCAAATGATCGTAGAAGTAAAACCGATAGAATTATTGCATTCTCAAAAATACCAATAGAACCAAACTATGCATCTAATATGTATTTTGTTAAAGAAAATATTGAAATAATGAATCATAAAATGCCAATTTTAATTATAGTATTCTGGGAAATTTCAATAAGGGAATGCGAGTTTAAAAATTTTATAAAATTAATTAAAGGAGTTTCAGAAGAAGTAAAGTACTCTGAAAGAAAATTTCTTTGCTCTTTTATGACAAATTCTAAATTAAATCTATTAGACATAGTGTTATTAACAAACTCAGAATATGAATCTATAAAAAATACTTTAATTACCCAAGTTAAAGTTACAAATTTTTTTAATACATTAGATATTTGTAGAACAATAATTAAAAAAAATCAAAATGGTAAGAATATACTTAAATATCTCTTATATATCATGAATAACACTATAATTAAAAATCAATATAAACCAACCTCTAATGAAGTACTATCAGGATTATATTTACAAAATGGCGTTATCCCTTTTGATAGTATTCCTTTTACATTTTCACCAATAAAACATAATCCTTCATTTAGCACTCTAATAAACTGTTTTGATTTAGAAGAACACAAATCAGAATTACTTGCTCGGTACATAAAAAATAATACAGAATCCAATGGTTGTTTATTTACTTCGTTGACAGATATAGAAGAGAAATTTGGAGAAAATATTAAAGAATTAATATCTGATTATAATTCAAAATTATGGAGCGGACATAGACCTGACAATGAATTAAAAATAGATAAAGGGCAAATATTTATACGAAAATACCTCAATGACTGTAAATTTATTATTAATAAATTAAAGGAATTATCTAATCAAGGTATTACAAACTATAGAAATTCTGTTGAAAATTGGTTAAATAAACAAAATAATGGTGTAGATTGTGAAGAAAAAAAAGAAATTATTAAAAATATGTTTGCAGATTCTACAATTGCACTTTTATATGGCGCTGCAGGTACAGGAAAATCAACTTTAATAAATCATGTATCACACTTTTTTTCAGATAAAAATAAATTGTTTTTGGCACAAACAAACCCAGCTATTGACAATTTAAAAAGAAAAGTGGATGCAGCTAATTGTGAATTTTTAACAACAACAAAATTTATTTTAAATAAAAAAATTTCAACAGAGTATGATATTTTAATTATTGACGAATGTAGTACAGTTAGCAATTCTGATATGAGAAAAATACTTGAAAAAGCATCATTTCAACTTTTAATACTAGTAGGAGACACATATCAGATAGAATCAATACGGTTTGGAAATTGGTTTAATATAGCTAAAAATTTTATTCCAAAAACATCGTTAGCAGAATTAACCCATCCTTATAGAACTAACGATCAAGGATTGTTAAAGTTATGGAAAAGTGTGAGAGAAATGGATGACAAAATATTGGAGTTACTTACGAAGCAGAAATACTCAAACCGATTAGATGATTCTATTTTTCAACCTTCTAATGAAGATGAAATTATTCTATGTTTAAATTACGATGGACTATACGGAATTAATAATATTAATAGATTTTTACAAGAGAGTAATCCCTCTAAATCAAATTTATGGGATATACAATCTTTTAAAATAGGAGATCCAATTTTATTTAACGATTCAGACAGATTTAGTCCAACAATTTATAATAATATGAAAGGTCGAATTTTAAATATATCAGTACATTCGGTTGGTACCATGGATGAGAGAATAGAATTTGATATCGAACTTGACAAAGTTATTAATGGTATGGATGTTATTTGGGGAGAGTTTGAATTATTAGATGAAAATACCTATCATCAAACTAATAAATCTGTAATTAGATTTAGTGTATATAAAAACAATAATATTGACGATGATGACAATGATCCAAAAACAGTTATTCCTTTTCAAATAGCATATGCTGTTTCTATTCATAAGGCCCAAGGATTAGAATATAATTCTGTAAAAATAGTAATTACAAATGAAATGAGTGAAGATGTGACACATAATATTTTTTATACCGCTATTACAAGAGCTAAAACACAACTAAAAATATACTGGTCTCCAGAAGTTGAAAATAAAATATTATCCGATATAAAACCTAAAAATAATAATAAAGACATATCTTTACTATATAATATTTTAGAATAACTAAAAAAATTCTATATATAGTGAAACTTATACAAAACCGACCTAAAAATATGGTATAATAACTTTATGGC
>ERZ773087.2354-NODE-2354-length-10079-cov-75.071329_pt1 | contig 10079 bp, 8 predicted proteins | sample MGYA00511375_ERZ773087 | MGnify/ENA primary metagenome ERZ773087 (study PRJEB29015, sample SAMEA2737995) | human oral metagenome | biome: human oral; feature: human-associated habitat; material: dental | place: China | collected 2063 ...
CTTCGGTCAAATGCATCTGCCATTTGTAGAAGTTCTCCTTATTTAATTATTATTTCACGCGGGTATGACCAATTAAAGGCTCCACGGCGTATGCGCTTAATTATAGCGGGTTTTATAATATTTCGCAAGGAAATCGTCTCTGATTTTATAAAATGCGCCGTTCAGGAGGTTTAGGTGAATAGGACTAGCGTAAATAGCGTCACGAAACGTCTTGTTCAGTGCGTCGTGACAGACCGATGATATCGCGAGTGCGCACCAGATAGAACATATCATTTTCACGGTCGCCTATCATCAGCATTGGCTCGCCAAAACTCAGCGGCAAGTCCGTAACTTTTTGGATGTTTCCATCTAGGATTGGCGGTTCATTTAGTTCTGGGTTCCACACCGTTAGACGATCCGCGTGCACGGTAAACGGCTCAGCGCCCTTATCATCGCCGACTTCTTGCAACGGAACGTCGCTCCACGAAACAACGTTCAATAAATCACTTGGCAAACAACGATACGCCATGACCGTACATTCGCCCTCAAACTCATGCGGATTGTCGATTAGCCCCAGTACACTGTGCGCCTCATCGTCATATTGCTTCAGTATCTCAACCTGCTCTTCTAGAGAAAACTGATAGAATGCCTCCTCGAACACACCTCCAGCGTCCTCAGCAATATTATGCAACTCATCAACGGCAAATTCTAGATCTTCCGCGTCATTATCCAAGTTTTCAAACCGTAATAATTTGTCACGACTAGGTATCACATAGACATTTCGTGATTGACCGTCCAACTGATCAAACACCGTCGCTTCAACCACTGCGTGAACTAACCCATCGTATTCGATGAAGTTGGCATTACTGATGTACGCTCTATCGCTGTCGATAAATTCAGGTTTCAGACTACCATCCGCGTCATTCTCTACCAACACAAAGCCCGACAAGCTGACAGCATCAAGCTCACCGACGTACGGCAACGCATCGTTCAGCGTCTGGATATGTTCACGCAGCGTGTCCGGAAGATCGGCTTTATCAGTGTGCGAAAGATCAGTCGCCAATTCCCATGCCAACTGCTGGAACTCCTCAGTAAAGACCGTCTCAAACAAATCAGCGCCGTCCTCAATACCTTCTTCATCAGTCGGCATGATGTCCACCACGTCTTTCATGTCGACCCGAAACAGGACTGACTGATCCTCTTTGTCAAACATCTCCAGGACTGGGCGATTGCCACGCCAGGTAAAGATTGGTAGGTCACCAAAGAGAACTTGCTTATCTGCCTCAACATCAACGCCATATTCATTCGCGCCAACTCGCCGAATGTATGCTTTGCACTCCACTCGCACGCCAGTACCATAGATCATTTCACTCAACATCGTGTTCAAATCACCTATCAGCTCCCTCTTGGACGCAGCATCTTGAATATCATTGAGCTCTACGACTTCTTCAGTCTTATCGACATAGTGGCGCAGCTTGCGGATGTAACGTGGTACACCACTGGTATCGGGCAAGATCTCTGCTACCGCAATCGCTTGTCGGTCAATTGGGAAATAATAGTCCATCGCCGTATCATTCTGTACCGTACGCACACATAAAGCCGCCATCTCCTTGGTGTACGTAGCAAACGGCGCTGACTCATCAGGGTCAATCTCCAGCGACGTCACCACGTCCGCCACGCCCTCAACAGCCTGTAGACCGTGCGAACCGTCTTCAGTTTGGGCGTAACCAATGACCCTCACCCGCTCACCTTCAATTTCGTCTGTGCGCATCACTCGCTCGATATCTCCCAACGCTTCAGTCTCTTTATCACCGCCAAGCTGTATATTAGCCATGGCAATTTCTTGCCAATCATCCGTCGACAATCGACCCAACAAATCGATGCCAGTCTCTACTCGTGGTGACCTCATATAGTTGTATCGTATACCTCTATAACCTAAACTTCAAGCATAATCATCGCTCCATGCGGTATACTATAACCATGAGCAAGAAAACGCTGGTTAAGCTTGACCCGTGGTTAGCGTCGCATGAGGGCGTCATCAAGGCGCGCGAGGCGTATGTTTCGTCGACACTTGAGAGGGTTTTGGATGGTAAATCGCCAGCAGAGTTTGCGCTAGGGTTTCATCATTTTGGCTTACATCAGACAGCGGTGGGCTGGACGTTTCGCGAATGGGCGCCGAATGCTACGCGCATAGTGATGGTGGGCAATTTTTCTGAGTGGCAGGAGCGCGAGGAATTTGCCCTGCAGCCTGGCACACATGGTACATGGAGCGTTGATTTGCCGAAGGATGCGTTACATCACGGTCAGAAATATAAACTGCGTGTCTATTGGCCAAATGGCGACGGCTGGCGCTTGCCGTCATACGCCACCTACGTCGTCCAAGATGATGATTCGGTGGATTTTTTGGCCGTCGTGTGGCAGCCTGATGAGCCATACCAGTGGCAGCATGACGTTCCGCCTGCGCCAAACGTACCGCTGATTTACGAGGCGCATGTTGGTATGAGTAGCGAAGAGGAAAAGGTCGCCAGTTTCAATGAATTTACCGCGGGCGTCCTACCGCGCATCAAACAATCTGGCTATAATACCATCCAGCTAATGGCCATCGCCGAACACCCGTACTATGGTAGTTTCGGCTATCACGTCAGCAATTTTTTTGCGGTGTCATCACGCTTTGGCACGCCCGATGATTTTAAGCGGTTAGTTGACGCGGCACACGGACTGGGGCTGCGGGTTATCATTGACATCGTCCATGCTCATGCCGCCAAAAACGAGGTCGAGGGCCTCGGTAATTTTGCGGGTGATCCAACGCAATATTTCAAAGCTCACGACCATCCAGCCTGGGATTCGCGGTTGTTTGATTATGGCAAGCCGGAAGTGCTGCACTTTCTCGCCAGCAATTGCCGCTGGTGGTTGGATGAGTACCGTGTTGACGGTTTTCGGTTTGATGGCGTGACCAGCATGCTATATCACGACCACGGTTTGGGCAAAAGTTTCACTAGCTATGATGATTATTTTGGCGACGATGTTGATAAGGACGCCTTGGTCTATCTCAGACTGGCAAATGACGTCATTCACACTGTTCGCCCTGACGCCATGACTATTGCTGAGGAAATGAGCGGACTACCCGGACTGGCGGCGCCGACAGAACACGGCGGCCTGGGCTTTGATTATCGACTGGCGATGGGTGCGCCCGATCTCTGGATTAAAACGCTGAAAGAAAAGCGCGACGAAGATTGGGATTTGGGCGAGCTGGCACATACGCTGAGTTCGCACCGCCCAGAGGAAAAAGTCATCACTTACGCCGAGAGTCACGACCAAGCCTTGGTCGGCGACAAGACGTTGATTTTTCGTCTGATCGACAAAGCCATGTACTGGCATATGGATAAAGCCGACCCCGACCTGACGGTGGAACGCGGCATAGCCCTACACAAACTGATTCGACTACTGACCGCTGGGTTGCACGGCGGCGGCTACCTGAACTTTATGGGCAATGAATTTGGGCACCCCGAGTGGATCGACTTTCCGCGCCAGGGCAATGATTGGTCGTTCAAGCACGCGCGGCGCCAGTGGAGTTTACGCGACAATGGCTTTCTCAAATACCAATGGCTGGGCGAATTTGACGCTAGCCTGATGAAGCTCATCCAAACCGTTGATGACCCCGGCGTTCACTACCTGACCATTCGTCAACACGACCACGTGGTTAGTTTCATGCGCGGTGATCTCCTATTCATCATCAACTTTTCGCCCGACCAGTCACAAACGGACTACGCACTGCCAACGGCGGCTGGGTCATACCGAGTAGCCCTCAGTAGCGACGACCAACAATTTGGCGGTCACGGACGAGTCCAGCAAGACCAGCGGTATTTCACTACACCAGGGCCGCATGGCGACAATGTACGGGTATATCTACCAGCACGCAGTGGACTGGTTCTGGGCAGAGTCGACTAGGGTTCGTTTTAGCGTGAGCGGTATACTTGACTTTTTACTGTAGTATGGTATTGTGAAAGTAGCTTTTCATTCGCCCTGAAGCGTTTGAAAAGAGTACTTGTCCGATGCATCTTTTTCAGAGTCTTTGAGAGGAGGTGAAAGAGATGTGGTTCTTACTGGGAGCAGCACTGCTCGTCGTAGTACTACTCATGGCAGTAGCACTGTTGCGGCGTATTGTACGCCGCAAGTCCACATGGTATGCAGCGTTGTTTACCCTAGCCCTACTGGCCATTGGGCAATACTGGGTACTCCCGTTCAATGGGACTATCCATGAATTGCAGGCTGGTTTTGCAATTATGGCAGGGCTAGGACTATGGAGCGTCCTCATATCATTTTCATGGGGATACAACCAGGGCAAGTAACAATCTTGCCCACCGAAAATAGTTCGCCGAATCGGCTCAACCTGATTGAGTGCCTCATGGCATTCTCGGGTTGACCAAACCCGATTCAGCTTGAGCCAGTTCGGTGGGCTATTTTCATGTCATTGACTTTTTTATAAATATGTGCTATATTATAAGTTAGCCTGTTCAGTGCCTCTCATGAGGTCACTGACTGCACTTCGCCGCCAAGCCAGATGCTTGGTGGCTTGAGGCGCGGAAAGGCCGCACCTCACATTTCTTCCGAGAGGAGGTGGGCATGATGCCCATCTGGAAGGTACAGAGAAGCGCGGTGACCGTACTGGTCATCACGCTTGGTATCCCCGCAATCGCGGGGATATCCGTCGAGCTCAACCAGGACGCCCCATCCTGGTTGTACCACCCCCTTACGGGGATTGTGTCTCTCGTGGTGATCGGGGCCGCACTCGCGGTCCTGACCACCACCCTCTTCATTGTAGATGAGGAGGAAGAATAAGATGCTCCGCGCCAGCAGAGGCGCGCGTTAAGAAATATCTGTGAAACCGCGGAAACACCGCGTCCCCGCACATGTTGCGGGGTTTTTCTTGGCAAAAATTTGATAAAGTTTGATACACTAATTATTGATGAATAAGATCAATAAAAAAGTACCAGAAATCTTACTACAGTCACTCGGCAAAATTGCTCGCCTTCCCTTGCCAATTCCTGCCCAAGTGATCGAAAAAATTGACGAAAGTTTGACACCGAACATGCGTGCCTTGCGGCTGGTTCTGACTATCTCCGAAAAGCTCCTCAGTATGGGCGTGTCGGCTCGAGATGTGGTACATATGATGCTTGGTATCACCAGAACTTACTGCAAACAGCCAGTTCACATGGACATCAGCTCAACGCTCATCACTGTGTCGCAAGACCGTGGCATCAACCGCGAACCACTGACCTTGATTCGAGCGATCACTCTGGTGGATGTCAATTACCAGACCATCCAAGCGCTGCAGACATTGTCCCGAGAAATCCGCTATCAGCACATTCACTTGAGCGAGGCTGAGAAACGGCTAGAAAAGATCATCAATCCTGAAAAACGTCATCCCCGATCTCTCGTCGCCCTATCAGGCGGCGCGTTGAGCGCTGGTGTGGTGGTGATGTATGGCGGTAGTTTACAGATGGCACTTCTGGCTATGGCGGTCGGCACACTCAGCACGGCTGCCATGCGTCTGTTGTGGCGTGTCGGCGTGTCGGTATTTTTCACACAGATCATCATGTCACTCTGTATCACACTCATCGCCACTGCTGTTGTCTGTGTCAATACCAAGTTTAATTTGGCATTCAACCCGACACTGATCGTGATCGGTGGAATCGTCCTATTGGTGGCAGGCATGATGATCGTTGGTGCGTTTCAGGATGCAATTGATGAATATTACGTCACGGCAAACGCCCGACTGTTGCGAGTGCTGATGGCAACCGGTGGTATCGTGGTTGGCGTAGCTATTGGCCTTCATATTGCCACCAGATTGGGTATTAGTTTTCCAACCACCCCAGACCGTTTGACGTTGGTGGATAATTATACGCAGTACATCGGTGCGGCAGTCATCGCTTCAGCATTCGTCATTGGCAATCACGCGCCATTCTTTGGCACCATCCTGGCCGGTCTTGTGGGAGCTAGCGGTTGGGGGCTATTTCAGCTGTTGACTGACGCCGGCTGGGATGTATTACTGGCGAGCGGTGCAGCAGCTGCAGCCATCGGTTTGGTGGCAACCTTCATGTCCCGACTGTGGCGCATCCCGTCTTTGGCTATCATCGGCGCGGGTATCGTGCCGCTGGTCCCAGGTTTGTCATTGTACAACGGCTTGATGGGTATCATCAGTCAGGCGCCATCAGACCCAGGCTACGTTGTCGCTTTGGCCAGTTTGGCACGAGCTGTCATGATTGGATTTGCTGTTGCTGTAGGCGCGTCATTTGGTAATGCCGTTGGTCGTCCCATTCGCAGTCAAATCAGGAAGCTTTTTGTTGGGATACCGACGACTGTAGAGTAGCAGTTGACGCGTGAACAGCTTGCTGGGCGAATTTGCTAGTCAGATAGAACCATAACGCCCCAAGTCCACCAGCAGCGGCCTCATAGACCACGAACGAAAATTCTCGGTGCACAAATCCTTGAACACAGGCCATGACGGCAGCCACTGACAGCCCTAGCATGATGCTCTTTTGTTGGCGTGTGAACAAACTGGTGGTAAATGGCAGCATAAATGCGTAGAATGCAAAGACGATGATGGATAGGCGTGAAAAGATGTAGTGCAGCCCGTGCTGGGTGTCATTAGGAAAGATGGCTATGGCCATGCCACAAAAAGCTATGGTTCGCAGTGCTACCAAACTCAGCCTGGCAGTAGCTACTGCCTCAGCCTGCTCCAAAATGCCAGACATCGACTCCGCCAAGCACCACATGATGACTGCCATCATAGCGATAGCAATGTTAAATATAAACGAAGACAATTCACCGCGCTCACCCAGGGCGCTGAAGCTCCAGTTTACCCATTGTGGCTCTGAAGTTAAACATGCCGACAAAGCAATCCCCACCATGAAAACTAGTGTCATCCAAACAGTCAACCTGGCTGGTGCAAGCTTCTGGGTTGACAGAATGAACGATTTCATGAATACATTATACCATATGAAAACCCCGGCTGTTGACCGGGGCTTTTGGTGATTATTTGTTGCGCTTTTCGATTATCTCTTGAGCAACATTTGGTGGAACTTCCTCGTACTGAGCAAGCTCCATGGTGCTGGCTGCACGACCCTGAGACATCGAGCGGATGTCTGAGGTGTAGCCGAACATGTTTGCTAGCGGCACGAAGGCCTTGACCAACTTGGCACCGCCCATCAAATCTTCCATGGTGTCGATGCGACCGCGGCGTGAGTTAAGGTCGCCGATAATGTCGCCCATGAACTCTTCTGGGGTGGTTACTTCAACTTTCATGACTGGCTCAAGCAGGATTGGCGTTGCTTGCTTGATACCTTCGCGGGCTGCCAATGAACCTGCCAATGAAAAGGCTAGTTCTGAGGAGTCGACATCGTGGTATGAGCCATCGTACAGGGTTGCTTTGACGTCAACCACTGGATAGCCAGCGATAACACCGCCTTCCAAGGTTTCACGAATACCCTTCATGACAGCTGGGCGGTACTCTTGTGGCACCACACCACCCTTAATTTCGTCAACAAACTCAAAGCCTTTACCAGCCTCATTTGGTTCAAAGCGTACCCAGACGTCACCATACTGACCACGACCACCAGACTGCTTGGCGTGCTTACCCTGGACTTCAGCCTTGCCCTTAATTGATTCGCGGAAGGCCACTTGTGGCTCACCGATGTTCGCTTCAACCTTGAACTCACGCTTCATACGGTCGATCAAGATGTCCAGGTGTAACTCGCCCATGCCGGACATGATAGTCTGGCCAGTTTCTTCGTCAGTGTGAATGCGGAAGGTTGGGTCTTCCTCAGCCAAACGCTGCAAGGCGAGTGCCATCTTCTCTTGGTCAGCCTTTGATTTTGGTTCAACGGCGATGGATACTGGCGGCTCTGGGAATTCAATTGATTCCAGAGCAATTGGATGCGCTGGATCAGTCAAGGTATTACCGGTACCAGTATTCTTCAAACCAACCACCGCAGCGATGTCACCAGCAGCAATCTTGTCGATTTCCTCACGTTTGTCGGCGTGCATTCGCACGATACGACCGATACGTTCTTTGTCGCCAGTTGTGGTGTTCAGGACGTAGCTACCAGAGTTCAAAACACCTGAGTAGACGCGGATAAAGATCAATTTACCAACAAATGGGTCGGTAGCAATCTTAAATGCTAGGGCGCTCATAGGCTCCTTGTCGTCTGGCTTGCGACTCACTTCGTCGCCAGTCTTTGGATTTTTACCCCAAATTTCGTCAACATCCAGTGGGCTTGGTAAGTAGTCAACCATCAGGTCAAGCACCTTCTCGACGATGACACCACGACCGTCACCACCAGTGACCAAGAAGAAGTCACCAGCCAGCACGCGCTTACGCAGCGCAGATTTCAACTCATCAACGGTAATTGCCTCTTCACCCTGGTCGAGGAACTTCATCATCAATTCGTCATCAGCTTCAACGGCATTTTCCACCAACAAACTGCGGGCGTTTTGACATTTTTCTAACATGTCTGCTGGGATTTCACCCTGCACCAACTCATGGTCAGAAAAGTCAGTGTAGGTGTACGCCTTCATGTCGACGAGGTCAACCACACCATTGATGGTCTTTTCGAAACCAATTGGGATATGGATTGGGAACGCTTGCTTGCTCAAACGGTTGTGAATTGATTCCAGAGATTTCCAGAAGTCACCACCAGTTTGGTTAATCTTGTTGATGAAGCAGATACGCGGCACACCATATTTGTCAGCCTGGCGCCACACTGTCTCAGACTGTGCCTCAACGCCCATCTTACCATCAAATACCGTCACTGCACCGTCGAGGACGCGGAGTGAACGCTCCACCTCAGCGGTAAAGTCAATGTGCCCTGGGGTGTCGATGATGTTGATCTTGTGACCCTTCCAGAAACAAGTCACCGCTGCGGAGGTGATGGTGATACCACGTTCTTTTTCCTGCGCCATCCAGTCAGTGGTAGCGCCGTCGCCGTCGCCTTTGACCACACCGATTTTGTGGGTCAAACCAGTGCGGTACAAAATACCCTCAGTTGTCGTCGTTTTACCGGCGTCAATATGGGCGATAATACCGATATTTCTAAAATTTTTCAGCGGAACATTCGTCTCTGCCATAATTTTCCTTTATATTACGTTAATTTGTCGAGATCTTTGGTCAATTTTTTGGCACCAAAAAACTACTCTTGCTGCTAATTATACCAGATAGCCACAGAAAATAATAGCTTGATTTTATGGGTTAGTTCTCAAGACTTTCTTGGCAATAGCCCAGCAAGTCGTCCCAGTCCACTCCACCAGCATTAGCCTCGTGCCTCATCTTGTACGCGTCACACTCTTGTAATTTGAAATTAGCATTGCGTAGAAAGATGCCTAGACCTGTTTTAGTAAAGATTTGTCGATCAATTTGCGGGGTTGCTTCATCAATCCAGGATTCTACTATTTCTTGCGTAGCTGGGTCCATCAACGCCAGCCCATGACCGGAGAGTTCAAGATACCGCTCCGCCAGCTTGTGTAGTTCATTCATATCGCCCGGCTTATGCATTTGACTCTTCAAATCACTCGGTACTAAGTCCTTGGGAGATATGCCGGTATCGCGAAGCTGCTCTTTGCAAAGCCCCAGGCCGATAACTGCACCTTTGGCGGTCTCAATCATGACCTTTACCGGATCATGGAAAGGATTACCAGTGGATAGATCCCGTGGATTTATGATGACCCCCAGCCCTTTAGCTACTCTGCTCACCATTTCCTGCGCGCTATGTGGTTGTGCGATATCATCAAGAACATAACCTAACCCACTCTGGCCTCTGTGGGTCTCCTCAAAAGTTGTTATCCTCTCCTGCATTCGCTGGGCGGCACCAGTAAAGTCAATATAGCAATTATTCTTTCGGTCGGGTGAGAATTGTTGTTCATTCATCTTTTGATAATATCATAATTAGACATAAAATGCAAATCCGCCCCAGGCTACCTGGAGCGGACGATATCTTGCATGCTCATCGATTAGCCGCGAGCAAAGTGCGCAAAGGCGCGGTTGGCTTCGGCCATCTTGTGGGTGTCTTCCTTCTTCTTGAAGGCAGCACCAGCTTCGTTGTAAG
>ERZ773087.2361-NODE-2361-length-10051-cov-5.045118_pt1 | contig 10051 bp, 9 predicted proteins | sample MGYA00511375_ERZ773087 | MGnify/ENA primary metagenome ERZ773087 (study PRJEB29015, sample SAMEA2737995) | human oral metagenome | biome: human oral; feature: human-associated habitat; material: dental | place: China | collected 2063 ...
TTTTCTTTTTAAATTTCTGTAATTAACTAAATCTATTTTTTCTTTATTTTGAAGTTTATTTTTATACTTATTAACCCTTTCCGATAAAATAAAAATCTCTTTTTCAAGACTCTCTATCTTATGCTCTTTTTGCTTAATTTCACGCTTTTTTAGTTCTGTCAAAGCTTTGACTCTACCTTTTATATCTTTAATGGCTGAATTAGCCGTACGTTTGGAAACACTATATTCAGATTGTAATTTCTTATTTAGATTATTAATATTAATAAAAATATTACTTCTAAAGATATAAAAGAGCTTTCTCTCCATTTGCGAAAACTTTGATACTTCTTTTTCAAAATAATCTATCAACTCTTTATTATTTTTATAATTTAATGGTACAACAATAGTGTATTTTCTTTTCATATATTACCTACTATTTCCTATACATAAAGAACTTTTTTATTGTTTCAAGTTCTTTGCCTAGAGGTTACTAAAACTTAAATACTTTTTATATTTTAGGCTTTATCTATGTTCTTGTTGAAAGTTATCATTGTATACATACAAAATCTTGCTAATATTCTTATTTCCATTATAACATAATAAAAAGCCTTTTAGCAAAAAACCTATAAAAAGTATAAAAGTTTTACCACTTTTTATAGGTTTAAAGAAACTATTGCTTAACCCTCTATTTGAGAACTTATAACTGCCTCTTTTTGAACATACATAGATACAAAAAGATCAATATCCGGCAGTGTTATTGCCATACCGTCCAATCTTCCCAGTAATAAATACGCCTTATTAATTAAAGCGTTTATTTCACTATCAATATTTAATTTTATATCTTTTAAATTATGTGGAACAAAGCATTCGTAATCACTTTGCATTCTTTTTAATTGTCCTGCTCTATTATTTTCTAATTTCAAAATATCGCCCCTAAGTTAAATCTGTTTTACTTAGAATAAGTATAGTAAATTTAAGTAAAGTTTTCAAGCTATTATTTTACTTATAAACCTATTTGTTTCTCTAAGTAAATTTCCTTTATTCTTGAATATATTCTACCAAGCATTACATCTTCCTGTTCTGTTTCTATGTCTTTAAAATTAAGGTTGGTGGTTATAATTGTCGGTTTTGATTTTAAATATCTCGCATTAATGATATTATAAATCTGCTCTAAGGCATACTCTGTATTTCTTTCTATACCGAAATCATCAAGTATTAAAAGTATAGGACTTGTTATGTTCTCAATATACTCATTTCTGTCAAGGTTAAAACCGCCTTTTTGCAGGTCGTTTAGTATCTGTGATAAGTTCCTCATTTTTACAGAATAACTATATTTACTAATGATTTCATTTGCAATACTGCAAGCTATATAAGTTTTGCCACTTCCTACATTGCCATATAGTAATAATCCCATATTATTTTCTCTCATTTCTTCAAAATGCTTTACATAATTTCTTGCCTTTCTAAGAATGTTTTTATCTGTATATTCATCAGCATTTTCAAAGGTATATGCTATTTGATTTTTTGATATAAAGCAACTTTCTCTAAGTATATCCTGATTAAGTTCCTTTTCTCTTTGTCTAAGCCATACCTCTCTTTTTTTATCACATTTGCAGGCTGTTCTAATAATCATCATTTTATTTAAGAATTGAATAGGCTTACTGTCCACTCTTTCATTACATCTTTTACAATAGATATGCCCCTCTTTTTCATAATTAATTTCACTGTTATAGATAAAATCTGTACCTTTAATCTTTGTTTTAACCATATTTTTATCTTCTTGATTATTCATAACTGTATCTCCTTTAATGTTTGTATTAAGTGGTGGATTATCCAAGACTTAAATTCTAATACTTTTTGCTTAATGGCTCTGACCAAAGCATTATACTTTTTAATTTCTCTGTTAATATCACCTTTATAAGTTGGAATACCTTTTTTCTCTAAGGCACTTGCACCTGCCCCCAGATGTATAGTCGGAATTTCTTCCAATCCCTGTCTTTTATATGAACGGTGGTCTACTCTCATTGATTTATTATTCTTCTCTAAATACTTGTTACAGAAATATGCAAAACTTTCTCTCCACTTTTCTGCATTACCTTTGTCATTCCAGTCTGTTAATTCTATTTTTCTTGTTTTTTGTTTACCGTTTTTATTTAATGTAGGCTTACCGTCTTTATCAAATAAATATTCTTTCTTACTTTTAGCTAGCTACTCTCCTTTTTCATTAATCGGTCTTACGGTAGTCATTATATGAGCATGAATATTGTTATTCCCCTCATCATTTCCATTATGAATTGCCAAATCTACTATCATTCCTTTTGATGTAAAATTCTCATAGATAAATTCCTTAATAAGTGCCTTATTTTCTTCTAAGCTTAAACTTGGTTGTAGGGAAATAATAAAACTTCTTGCAAGCTGAGCATTACTTGCTTTCTCATTTAATTCAACATTATTCCATAAAGTAAATCTATTTTTTAATTCTATCGGTATACCCTTTGGTAAAAATATTTCTGAATGCAAAAGCCCCTTTTTATTATGATAATCATGTGTTACTCCGTCCCATTGATTAGTTAATTTCTCACAAGAAATATATGCGGCACTTGCCACTGCACTTTTTCCTTTTCCTCTGCTTATCATTGATATACTAAAATGAAATGTATTTGCTATTTTTATCAGCTCCTTTCTTTTTATCATAAATTTTATAACAAACCTTAGCACAATAAAAAGCCATAATACTTTGACCATGTCATTGTCATAGTATACAGGCTTTAATATAATAAACTAAACTTTATTTTTATATATTTTTGTAGCTCACTGTAAGTGTAAAAGCTCCGCAGGGCGTAATTACACCCTTTAGGGTGTATAATTGCGCCCTTAGTAAACTAAGGGATTTATAAGAGTTTATTGCTTACATTAATCTCATCATTTTTTACAATTCTGTTTTTCCCTCATCTTTATTTTTTGAAAAGACTTTTTCTAAAATAGCCTTTATTTCTGCCCCTGAAAGCTCGCTTGCATCTTCAATAAAACTTTCTAAAATAGCTCCTCTTTCTATAAGACGATGAGTTCTCTTTTTTCGTTCCTTTATACTTGCTGTTTTCTCAAGTTTTTTGCCTTGATTTTTTAACTGTATTAGTTTACTCTCATAAGTTTCTTTCTTTTTTGATAAGTCATTAATTTCATTTTTTACTCTTGATAATTCATCTAAACTGTTCATTTTTAGCCTCCTTTTGCTAACTACAATAATGAAATTTTAAAATACTAAAGTTTTTTAGAGAAATCTGATAATAAAAAAAGTTCTACATTTTGCATAGTAGAACTTTTAAAAAGAGCATTGGTATTGTATCAATTTGACCTACATAGATTATGTTAATGCATAAATTCTTCAAATAATTTATACATCAAATCTCGCTTGTCTTGACTTAGTATATAAGTTGAATCTTCAATAATAAAAACCCCGCAACTATCAGTGGAATAAAAAGAGTCAAAAATCCCTGTTTCCGTAGTTATTCTCATTTGTAAGTCAAAAGGGCAGCCGGATGAATAATTTATATCTTTTTTTGCTCCATTTACTATAGTCTTAAACTCTTCAGTTTCAGCTGTATTGAGAAGCTTCCATTCTCCGGAAGATGAGATGTATTCAACTTTAGCTGCATTATTCAAAACTTCAATATCTCCATGAGATGTTCCGCAAATTTCTCTTAATTTACTGTGTAAATTACCGGAAAAAGATTGTAGCTCAATTACATCGCCATCTTCTCTTTCGATTACTATTTCTATATAATCATCTTTGAAGCTTCTTATACGGAATAAAACAAATTTACTGTCAACTGTTAATAATATAGCAAAAATTTCTGTATCCTGTTCTGCTTCACTGTCAGCCGGTAAACGAGTTTTTTGTTTGTAAAAAAAAGTTTCTTCTTTTAATATTGAAAAAAGTTCTTTAATTGTCAAAATATTACCTTCACTAAGTCTTGGTTTCTGTCCCCAATTATCTATATAAAATCCAAGTATACTGCTTTCCGGAATACTCAGAACATGGTTTATATTATTATATTCCAAATATTCTGTTTTTTTATTTTCAGGGATTCGTATAGGTTGCTCATAAATTTCACTTTGAATATAAGTCATATAATTCTTCAAAAAATCAGGAATTTCTAAATTAGCCTCTAATGAACTGGGCATATCAACTGAATTATGTTCTGATGAAGCAGAGGAAGTTTTTTCCTCTGCTTCAATTATTGTTTCATTCTTAACATTAGCTTCTTTATCGACTTTCTTACAACCTTGTAAAATTATAATAGAAAAAAATATTAAAAAATAATAAATTGCTTTTTTCATATTATATTCTCTCCAAGTATCAATGTTGATAAAACAATATATGGTATCTTTTTCATCATTTTTTTACTATTCATAATATTAATTATCCTCCTTTGAAGATTTATTGCTGTTTTTCCTGTTAAACATATAATATTTTCTATACTGGGCTTACTACATGCCATATCACGCAAAAGCTTTGCATAAACTAATTTTTCTCTATTTGAATAGTTTTTTAATGTGGCTTCATCACATGCCATTTCATTTATCTCAATGAATTTATTCAGAAAGATATGTACAGCAGGATTGAACCAGTACATCACACAAAGTATAAACATAAGCCTGCGATAAAAATAGTCCTTAGCCTTTAAGTGCGTTATCTCATGTCTTAGTATAAGTTCCATTTCTAAATCTGAAAAATTATTCTTAGATAAGAATATTCTCGGCTTAACGAAACCTATTATAAATGGAGACAGTATTATAGAGTTCATAAATACCCTAAAATCCTTTTTTATATCCATTTCCTCAATAAGCCTGTTTTTTGTTTCAATGCTTGTACCGTCAGTCATAAGTTCACTTAATTTGTCAAGTTTCTTTAAGAAAGCCCTTTCCTTGATTAACTGGCTTACTCCTAAAGCAAATATTCCCATAAACCAGACTGCAAGCAGAATTAAGAATATAAGATTTCCGCCAAAAGAAGTGGCATTAACAATGGTCTTATCTCTTACAAAAGACAATTTGGATACATCATTGCTCATAACATTTAGTTTTTCAACAATTAAAAATCTGCCTACAATGTATCCTGTAATTATCAGTAGTGAAATTGAAATATAAAGTATAAAACCCTTAAGCAGTTTATTAAGCTGGCACATACTTAATATTTTTTCAAGGTAGTCTTTAATAAATACCATTAAAACAATAACTATGTTTGTAACTATTATCGGCACAAACAGTATAAATAAAAAATCGCTTGCTGCTACTACATCATTTGTCGCCGTCCAAAGCATTTTCAAAGTCCTTTAGTAAATTGTTGATTTTGTTTAGCTGCTCCTCACTTAATGTATCTTTTCCGTAAAAAGCGGCTATCAGATATTCAAAGGAGCCTTTGCCTGTCGCCTTTTTTATCTGCTGTCTTAACAATGCCCTTTCATATTCAAGTTCGGATATTAAAACAGTATATATATGGTGCCAGCCTGTTTGTTTCTTTTCCAAGTATCCCTTTTCGGAAACACTGAATAAAATTCCACTCACGCTTCCTCTCGGCATTCCTGCTTCCTCATAAATCTCACTGCTTGATATACTACCTGAATGTGTCCATATAAATTTCTTCATAAAATCATATTCTCTTGGTGTTAAATTCTTCATTCCACCTAAGTATTCCAATAAACCGCTCCCCATAAAAAGCCCTCCTTATTATTTATGATGATATCGTTATCTTTATGAGTATATTTTGTATTATAGTCTTAAAAAAGTCAATAATAAGAGTATAATAAGTAAACTGGATAATATACATATCGATCACCTAGTAAATACGATATATTTGTATTAAATTACAAAAAACATAGAATATCAAGATTGTAATTATTAATAATTTTATAGTATATATAATTTCGTTAGTATGCCTAACCTATAGATAATAAGAATATATTAAAATTCATCTATAACTTTTCAACTATAACAACTTATTCTGCTCAATAAGCACTTGTTGAGATTGATACACCTATATACTTATTAAGTTATCTTACTTCAAGTCTTGTACTTATACTCATTCGCTTTGTCTTGTCGGTTTCACCTGATATAGTTCCTATCCCTGAATCTCACAGCAATGTTTCGTTTTACTTGGTATGCTCTTTTATATGCATTTATAAACACATATAAAGTCTTTACATACTTCTCCACAAATACATATCCTTACAGACCGGGAGTTTGACACTTGCTCTAAGTTCAAAATTTCATGATTCTCGTATTTAAGCCATATATAGCTTATTTTTTTGTCAAATTTATTTTATTTTCTTGTGGCTATTTTAAGCCATTTGTGTTATAATAGTTATTAGAGGTGCATATCCATGAAACTTACTTGCTCAGGTTCTAAAAATTCTCCTAAATATTACATTCAGAAAACTGTCCGTATTAATGGTAAAAGCACAACTAAAACTATTGAAAAACTTGGTGGTTTTGATGAATTAAAACAACGATTTGGCGAAATTGAACCTATTACTAAGGCTAAAGATTATGTTAAAAAACTTACTTTAGATGAAAAAAATGAGAGGAAAAATATTCTTATTCAATACTCTCCTGTTACTCTTATTGATAAAAATATTCGTTGCTCTTGTAACATTGGATATCTTTTTTTAAGAGATATTTATTATTCCATTGGCATTGATAAAATATGCCAAGCTATTTCTAAAAAATATAAATTTGAGTTTGATTTGAATGAAATATTCTCTTTACTCATATTTACTAGAGTTATTGCTCCTTCTTCTAAAAGAGCATCTTTATCTGAGGCAATGTCCTTTCTTGAGCAATCAACATCAGACTTGCATCAGGTATACAGAGCTCTTGAAGTTATTGCAAAAGAAAATGATTTTATTCAATCTAATCTTTATAATCGTTCTTTATCAGTTATAGAGCGTAAGAAAGATGTTTTATACTATAAAAGTTAAAATCTTTTCTAAAGGATTTTTGTTTGTCAGATGAGGGGTGGAAACTCATAGGAAGTAATAAAGTTTATAGACTTAGTGAACTGAATAGCGAAATGCATTATGATAAGACATTTTATAAAGATAGATGGATTTGTGAAAATGGACTAGAGCAACATTTAATCGTTACCTATTCTATTAAATATAAGGAATATCAAAGAAATATTAGGCAAAGTCAAATAGAAAGAGCAAAAAAGATAGTAGAGCAACCATCTTATCTAAAAAAGAAAAATATTAATAATCCAAAAAGATTTGTAGATGAACTACATTTCACTAATACAGGAGAAGTGGCCTCTAAGACTATTACAAGTCTAAAACAATCACAAATAGATGAAGAGGCTAGATATGATGGTTTTTATTGTGTTTGTACAAATGTAGAGCAAGATATAGAGAAGATATTAAAGATAAATCAAAAAAGATGGGAAATAGAAGAATGCTTTAGAATTATGAAACATGAATTAAAAGCAAGACCTATATATTTGTCTAGGGAGGATAGAATACTAGCACATTTTACTACATGTTTTATTGCTCTTATTGTATATAGAATATTAGAAAAAAAGCTAAATGAAACATTTACATGTACAGATACCATAAAGACATTAAGAGATATGAATATGATGATAATACCAGGATATGGATATATACCAATCTATAAAAGAACTGCAATAACTGATGCCTTGCATGAAATATTTAAATTTAGAACGGACTATCAGATTATAACACAAAAATATATGAGAAAAATTTTAAATATAACAAAGAAAGGGGAAAAATAGCCACATACTTTCAAAAATACAAACCTCCTATAAACGGCTTATTTACGTCGTTTAGGGGAGGTTTTTTCTTTTACAAGTGTCAAAGATGGGATTATACCACGAGGAACAGATTCTTTGGAGTCCGTTTTTTTTTAATTTTTATATAAAAAAAAGGGAACTATTGCTATAGTAGATTTTTATCTACTTTTGCAACAGCCCCTTATACTTTATCCTTCCTCTTTATTAAGTATCCCCTCTATTGCCTCTTTTTGCTTTTGATAAATCTTATTTCCCTCTATATTTTCTATACTCATCATCTTATCATAAATTTCTTTTATCTTGGCTTTTTTATCTCCATTATAAACCTTATCTAGGGAAACTGAATTCATATACCAATAATACCCCTCTACATAATTAGGGTACTTTTCAATTAATTTATCATACATAGATAAATAAGAATCATCTGCATTAAGTTGCATTGACCAATGAACTAAATCTCTTGTCCACCTAAGTTCAAGATACATGTTTCCACTTTCAGCATTATACTTAAAAGTAGCAATTCCCTCATCAGAACCACCTGTATATACATTATAAATTTCATTATCAACTGTATTTATGGCAAGTCTTGCCTTTGCGTCCATTGTATTATCCTTTAGAATTTTTGCATTGTAAATTTCATTAGGATTATTGTCTACATTATAAAGTACATCTTTTGTATATTCTTCAAGCCTTTCCCAATTAGCACTAAGTAGTTCTCTAGTGTATGATGACCTGAAATTAGTAAATAATTTTATATAAGCAAATTCATAATATACTTTTTCATTTGTATTTTTAGCATTATCAACTGCAACTTTTATATTTGCAAGGTTTGCCATATGAGTATCTAAGCCCTCATTTCTCATTCCAAGTTTAGCATACTCACTAAAATATTCTGCTGACGGAATTTTATCTTTATATTTTTCATTTAAAATTTCAAAACAATCTGACTGTTTTTCATTGTCGCCTGTCATGCTATATAAGAGTCCAAGCCAATAGAGAGTTTGAGGGCTTATATCAGAATAGCTTTCATTATTTTTAATTCTGTCATATAACTCATTGCATTTGCTGCTTATATCTATACCCTCCATATTTAGAACTTTCAGATAATCATAGTAAAGTCCTGCCGCCTCATCTCTTTTGGGGTCAATGTCTATAAGTGCTATAAATTCATCTGTTATTTCATTATTTATTTCATCAAATGTCTGTAAATTAACCTTTGTTTTAAGTTCCTCAAATTTTGCATTATATTCACTTTCAATATCTTTAGTTTCAGCGACAGTAGTTTCCTCTACTGAGCTTGTTTCAACTTGTACCCTAGTTTCTTTACTTGGTTTTTTAAATGCAAAATTAAATAATATTATAATCAGGCTTGCAATAATAATCCCTGCTATACCACCTATGACAACCGGTTTTACATTATTCTTTTTATCTTTAGTATCATTTACAGGTTCATCACTGTCTTTGTCAAATGCCTCAAGCATCATATCTGCACGCTGATATCTATCTTGTTGTAGTTTAGCTGTTGCCTTTGTTACTATCTGCTCAAGTCTTATCGGCAAGCTAGGGTCTATTTGTCTTATAGGTTTTAAAATGTAAGGTGGTTCTGACGGATTTTTCCCTGTGAGCATATAGTACATAATCGTACCTAAGCTATATATATCTGATGTTGCATCTATCTTTACATCTAATGATTTTGATAATCTTTCAGGGGAAATGTAGCCTCTAATACCACTCCTAATTACATGGTTTTGGTAGTCATTATTCCAACTATATAATGAGCCAAAACCTAATAGCACTAAAGTTCCGTCTAACTTTACTAAGATATTTTCAGGAATTAGATTTTCACAAAAATATGGTTTTTCTTGATTATGTAGATATGAGAGCAATGAACAAAGTTGCTTTGTGTAGGCAACTGCATTGTCAACGGATAATGCTTTCGTTTCTTGTAAATAAGTTGAAAGCTTAACACCCTCTATGTATTCCATAACAATAAAAACAGAACCTATGTCTTCAACTATCTCATAAAAAATAGGTAAGTTCCTATGCTTAAAATTAATAAGCATTCTAATATTTTCTGTAAAAAACTGCCAAGTAATAGGATCTTTATCAGCCAAATATTCTCTTTTTATTTCTTTTATTGCTAACTGCTTATTACTTCTTTCATCAACAGCCAAATAAACTATGCTATTGCTGCTTTTATCAATCTGTTTTAAAAGCCTGTATCCACCTTGTAATAAACTACCCTCTCTCATAGTAATTCTCCTT
>ERZ773087.2362-NODE-2362-length-10045-cov-114.915716_pt1 | contig 10045 bp, 12 predicted proteins | sample MGYA00511375_ERZ773087 | MGnify/ENA primary metagenome ERZ773087 (study PRJEB29015, sample SAMEA2737995) | human oral metagenome | biome: human oral; feature: human-associated habitat; material: dental | place: China | collected 2063 ...
TCAAAAGCTGACGCTACCATGACCGTTTGGGTATCGCAATGGTCGCATGAACTGCGCGGCGTTGACGTTAAGGCCGCTAACCTTAAGACCGATAGCCATTCCGACAAAAGCTACAATGTCAGCGCCAAAACAGTTATTGATTTTAGCAAAGGTTCGCAGGTCGCTGTTCCAGGCGACGCCATAAGCGCTGAAGAGTGGGCAAGGGCAATCAGCCAATCTTTTCAGTCGGTAGCTGGCGGTAGTTATTTATCTGCGCCAACCGTTGATGCCGATAATGACTTAGAATATGGCGATTACGACGATTAATTACTAGAACCAGCTGTGTTTTATCTGTTATACTGATAGTTGATGAGACACTATAACCCTTCTGAAATTGAGCCGAAATGGCAGCAAATCTGGGCGAATGACCAGCGTTATCATACGAACGAGTCAAGCGCCAAGCCAAAATACTATGTGACGGGCATGTTTCCGTATCCAAGCGGTGCAGGTATGCATACCGGCCACTTTATGGAGCATTCCATTGTCGATGCGGTGGCGCGTTTTCGCCGGGCGCTCGGTTACAACGTAATGTATCCGATTGGCTGGGATAGCTTTGGCTTGCCGGCCGAGAATTACGCTATCAAAACTGGCCGCAAACCTCGAGAAACTACCGCTGACAATATTGCTAATTTCAAAAAACAATTGCGCAGTGTCGGTGCTAGCATTGATTGGTCGCGCGAGATCAATACCAGCGACCCAGAATACTACAAATGGACGCAGTGGATATTTACTAAGCTGTTTGAAAAGGATTTAGCCTATCAAAAAGAATCGCTGCAATGGTGGTGTCCAAAGGATAAGACGGTTCTCGCCAACGAGCAGGTGATTGACGGCAAATGCTGGCGCTGCGACTCGGTGGTTGTCAAGAAATCTATGAAACAGTGGTTCTTCCGGATTACTGCTTATGCCGAGCAGCTGCTTGCCGAGCTGCCAGAGATGGATTGGCCCGACAAAATCAAAATTGCGCAGACTAACTGGATTGGTAAAAGTGAAGGCGCTGAGATTACTTTTCAAGTTGACGGTAGCGACGATACGATAACTGTTTTCTCGACGCGTCCTGATACGATTTTTGGCGCAACCTTTCTGGTGTTAGCGCCCGAGCATCCATTAGCGCGCACGCTGTTGACCGATGAAACGCGTGAATTGGTCGAGAACTATATTAATGATGCCGTCAAGAAATCAGAGATTGAACGCAGCAACGACACCAAAGAGAAAACAGGTGTTTTTAGCGGCAGCTATGCTATCAACCCGGCGACTGGCCAAAAGATTCCAATTTGGATTGCCGATTATGTTCTGGGGGGCTATGGCACTGGTGCGGTGATGGGCGTGCCAGCGCATGACGACCGCGACTTTGCTTTTGCTGAGAAATTCGAGCTGCCGGTCGTTGAGGTCATAGAGAGGCCTGAGGATGACATTGACACCGACGCTTGCTATCACGGCGAAGGGGTTTTGGTGAATTCTGGCGCTTTTGATGGTACGCGCAGCGAGGATGCTCGCGAGCAAATTGTCGCTTGGCTCGAGCAAGAGGGCAAAGGTAAGTCGCAAATTACTTACAAAATGCGCGATTGGCTGATCAGCCGCCAACGCTATTGGGGTGCACCAATTCCGATTATTTATTGTCCGGAGCACGGTACGGTACCAGTCCCGGAAAGTGATTTGCCAGTATTATTGCCGGATGTCGATGATTTCCAGCCGCGAGGTGACGGCAAATCAGTCTTGGCGGCGCAAGAAGACTGGGTACAGACGACTTGTCCAGTTTGCGGCTCTCCAGCTCGGCGCGAGACCGATACGATGGATGGTTACGCTTGTAGTAGCTGGTATTTGCTGCGGTATACCGATCCGCACAATGCGCAGCAGGCTTGGGCGCCAGACAAGGCAAATTATTGGGCGCCGCTCGATATGTATGTCGGCGGCGATCACGCGACGGCCCATTTGTTGTATGTGCGTTTTTGGACGCATGTCTTTCGCGAGCTTGGGCTGACAGATTTTGTCGAACCAGTAAAAAAGCTGGTTTACCATGGTTTGATTCAAGCCGAGGACGGCCGCAAAATGAGCAAAAGTCTCGGCAATGTCGTTGATCCGCTCGAAGTTATCAACGCTGGCTATGGCGCTGACGCCCTGCGTACGTTTGAGCTTTTCCTGGGGCCGATTAACGAAAACTCTAGCTGGAACAGCCGCGGCATTGCTGGTGTTTATCGTTTTCTTAATCGCTTGTGGACGCTAGTGCAAGAATTTGACGACAGCGACAAAACTGGCACGTCTGATGTCCAGAAGCTTGATACCATTATTAATTCTACTACCAAAAAAGTCACCGATGACATTCATCGGCTCAGCTTTAATACGGCGATTGCAGCGCTAATGGAATGCGTGAATGATTTGTACAAATTGAAAGTGGCGGGCTACAGCGAAGATTGGCGCCCGCATCTCAAGACGCTAGTGCAGTTGGTACAGCCGTTTGCGCCGCACATGGCTGCCGAATTGTGGCAGCAGCTTGGCGAAACTTCGCAGCTCGATTTTGCCGCTTGGCCTGCCTGGGATAATGCTAAGATTGTTAGCGACAACCTGCTCATTATCGTGCAAGTCAATGGCAAACTGCGCGCTAAGCTCGAGGTCGCTGCTGATGCTAGCGAAGAGCAGATCAAGGATCTAGCGCTAGCCGACGCCAACGTCCAGAAATTCGTGCTGGCTGAGCCGAAGAAGATTATCTACGTCAAGGGCAAGCTCATCAATATCGTGGCGTAATCCTGTCCTCGCGAACTTACAAATAGTAAGTAGCGGTTTCTAGCCCTATACGCTATTACTTTGTTGGATTCTCGACGCCAACGGGCGTAACATCGACGGTGCCGTCACCGTTCAAATCGACATGATACATGATTACTTCTGCGCCTGGGTGTGGTACGACGCTGATCTCGGCGGCGGCTTGATTGACAATGCCGTGTCCTAAATCGCGCTGCGAGCCCGTCCAGCCTTGCTCTTGTCCGTATTGATCGACGTAGGCGGTAGCTGCTCCGTTGACGCTACTACCTTCTGGAACCTCTATGCGGACGATCGCCGATTTATCGAACTCCTCGGGGTGTTCGCTATATTCGTCGACCAACTCGACAGCTTTCTGTTCGGCCACAGCTGCTGGGTTAGGTGTTTCGGCACTGCTGGCTCCGTAGTCGCCGATACCGCAGCCTGTTAACGCCGCTGCGCTTAAACCTATGGCAGCGGCAGTAGTAATTAATTTCTCTGGGTTACCAACGTTTTGTTCATGACTCATAGTCTCATTATAACATAACCGATATAAAAAGTCAATAATTAAAATACGATAACACTACAATGTCAAATACTTGAGAAAAGCCTCGCTTTAGCGTATAATACATACTAAGTTTATACAAACCGAGAAGGAGAACATTTCATGGCACAGCCAAAGAAACAATCAAGTCCTCGCAAGACTGGCATGCGTCGCAGCCATCTTGTCGAGAAGTTAGCCAAGCGCGTTAACGGCCATTCGCCAGTAAAAGTGTTGATTGGCAAGAAAAAATCATCAACCAAGCAGAAATAACCGTTTCAAACAAAAACGGTGAGATAATAAAAGGAAACAAACGCGAATGGCATCGAATAGACACCTTGGTCGGATTGTTGCGCTGCAAGCGCTATACGAATTGGAATTGCGCCGGCAGTCTGGCGATACTAGTGCCGCGTTAGACGATATCTTGAGGCGCGACGTTGAGCGTTACCGTTCGGCGATTGACGACATCGCTTTCGTAGAAGGACTGGCCAGAGGTGTTGTTAGCCAGCAGAGGGAACTTGACCAGCAACTACAGCCAATTGCGCCCGAGTGGCCAATTACGCAGATAGCGCGGATCGACAGGGTAATCTTGCGGATTGGCCTGTACGAATTACTGCATCATCAAGATACTGTGCCGCCGCGCGTAGCCATTAACGAAGCGATTGAGCTAGCCAAAGCGTTTGGTTCTGATAATTCGAGCAAGTTTGTCAACGGCGTACTGGGTACTGCTTATCGCAAATTTGTCGAGGAAGGGTCAGATAATGCCAAAGCCGAAGGCCAACAAAAGCAAGTTTGATCATATACGCAAATATTTAACAAAGTCGCGTTCGGCGTCTATCCAAGAAATCGTCCGCGAGCCGACTAGCGGCGGCGTGATTTTCCGTCACGGCAAGTCGGGTATCGAGATTTTACTGATTCAGGATGCCAAAGACCGCTGGACAATTCCCAAAGGCCACATCGAGGAAGGCGAGACAGCTGTGCAGACTGCCCGCCGCGAAATTGGCGAGGAAGCTGGCTTGCACGACGTCGATATGCTAGGCTGGCTGGGCAAGATTCATTTTCGCTATCGCCGTCTCGACAAGCTCGTTTTGATGACGACGCAAATTTATTTGGTGCGCGTTCGTACCAGCGGCGATGAAATCCAGAAAGAGGATTGGATGAAGGGTATCAAATGGTTCCCGTTCAACGAGGCGCTCGAGCTGATCGAATACGAAGATATCGCCAAGCTAATGCTGAAAGCTAAAACACGGATCCGCCAAGAAAACTTATAAACTTACAAAATACGAAAAGGAGGAAAGATGAGTGGTATGCCAACCGGGCCGTACCAAGATTGGGCGAAGCAGAAATTAGGTTTTGAATATAACGATATTCAGCTTCTTATTACTGCTTTGACACATCGCAGCTACGTCAACGAGCACAAAAAATCGGTGAGCGAGCACAATGAGCGCTTAGAATTTCTGGGCGACGCCGTGCTAGAGCTGGTAGTGACGGATTATTTATATAAACATTATAGCGAGCCGGAAGGAATCCTGACTAGCTGGCGGGCGGCGCTAGTTAACACCACTAGCAACGCTAAATCTGGCGAAGAGCTTGGTTATGAGCCATTGGTGCGGATGAGCCGCGGCGAGAAGCATGGTTCCGAGCGGGCGCGCCATCAAATTCTAGCTAATGCTTACGAAGCAGTGATCGGTTCGATTTATTTGGAGCGCGGCTATGATGCCGCAGCGGCCTTTATCGAGAAGCATACTATCAGCAAACTTGACGGGATTTTAGAGAGCGGCTCTTGGCGCGACCCCAAAAGCCATCTGCAAGAAATCAGCCAGCGCGTCGATGGCGCTACGCCAGTCTACAAAGTCATCGCCGAAGACGGCCCAGACCACGATAAAGTTTTCACGCTCGGCGCTTATGTCGGCGACAAACTGATGGGCAAAGGCATCGGCCCTAGCAAACAAACCGCCCAGCAGCAAGCCGCCCGGGCAGCGCTGGAAGAGTATAAGAAACGACAATAAAAAAGCCTGTTTCCAGGCATAAAATTATTAACTAATTTGAAGTTGTGATTGCCCGCAGCCGGACTGCGCAGGAGCTCAAGCTCAACTGCGGGCAATCCGGGTGCGGAGGGGCATCCTACTTGATATCTCTGGTACAGAAGGAGCCTACTGTAAACGATATTATGAGTATCTCATAAACCGCAAGCGAGAGCCCGCCCATGAATGTCAAATAAGATACCGTCTGCTGAGCGGCGATCAATCGCCACGTCTCAGCATGGGCAACTGTGGCCACGGTGACCACAGTCCAAAAGAGCCACTCGTGACGGCGGTCCTCCACCAGCCGAGCGGCAGCCATAGGGGTGACGATGGCGATGGTGATGACGAAGGTGGCGAACATAGGTTTCTCCTTTCAAGAGAAAACGGTCTTGCTCAGGCAGGGGCTACTTCTCGCCCCTTACAAACCTGGGCAAAAAGCTTGATACTTATATATCACGCATGAATCCCCATGTCAACGATTTTCGCAATTATTTCGCAAAAATTGCAAATTTTAAGTATTTTTGAGCCGTTTTGGCCGTTTTTGCGCCCTCTAGCGGTGTTTTCTGCCTGAATTGGTCAATAGGCTCGACTTGAACGAAAAGGCGTCTAAGCGGCGGCTTAGGCGCTTTGTTGACATTTTACCCGTAACACGCTAGAATATGACAGAAGTAACAATAGTACTAACGTGAAGTAAAGGAAGTTTTAATTTTATGCTCGCAATTCGTTTGCAACGTTTGGGCCGTAAGGCTTATCCGGTATACCGCGTCGCCGTCCAGGAAGCGCAGCGTCACCCATCAAGCGGCCGCGTGGTCGCTTATGTCGGTAGCTACAACCCGCATACCAAAGACGCTAATATCAATGTCGAGGCTGCTCAAAAATACCTTGATAATGGTGCTCAGCCGACGCCGCGCGTTGCGAAGTTGTTAAAAGAAGCTGGCGTCAAACTGCCGAAATGGGTTAAAGAGTTCCAGGGCGGCAAAGCTAAAGCGGTCAAGAACGCCGAAAAGTTGCGCAAGAACCAACCGAAAGAAGAGCCAGCTGCCGAAGAGTCAGAAGCTCCAGCTGAAGCCTAACGCTTTTAATTACGAACTAACGCGCTCTAACTGCATGGCTGGAGCGCGTTTTTCGATTTCATAGCAAAAGCATGTTACAATAAAAGTACGATAGTAACCGTGTGACCGCAAAGGAGGAGATACTGTGGGCATGTCGACCATTGACCAGGAATTTGTCGAATATATCGTAAAATCACTAGTAGGACATCCAGATGATGTGGTTGTTGACCGGATTGTCGATGAGAAGGGTGTTTTGCTGACGCTAACTGTCAATCCAGAAGACTTGGGCCGGGTGATTGGCCGCCGCGGCTCGACCGCGCAAGGGCTGCGCACGCTGCTGCGGGCGTTGGGTGCTAAAAATACCGCTCATTACAACCTGAAAATCGTCAATAATGACGACCGCGAGGACACAGATTCGGCCGTCGTGGATAATGATGTGGAAAACGCCACTAGTGATTCTGTGGAAAATGACGCAGAAAACGCAGAAACCGAAAGCGATTTCGCAAAAAAGTCGCGCCAAGAGCTTGCAGAATTAGACGACCTTGATATATAATCATAAGTAAGTTCATGCGAGAACCTTGAACTATCGAAGAAAACAAAGTACAAAAGCTCTACTGCGAGCAAACCTACAAATGGTTTGAGAGACTTATTTGTGCAAGAAAGCCGTCCTTTGAGGCGGTTTTCTTGTTGGGGTGAAATTTCGAGAAGGCGAACGTAATCTATTGCACGAAAAGCCAAACGTGTCAATTGCAACTATACAACTTTTTTGTAAAAGCACAAATATATAGATAAAATATAACGTAGTAGAAGTCAAATACTATCAGGCAATAAAATCTAGATTGCAGCAAATTATTGCAAGACATGAAAATAGCCCGCCGAAAACGTGCTCAAGCTGGAAACTGGGCATTCAACCCAGGAAACGCAGAAATGTGCGTCTCGAACCAGGTTGAACCAATTTTCAGCGGGCTATTTTCGAGCGGGCTAGTTGCTTCTCGGACCGTTCAGGCCCGAGAAGAACCCTCGCCAAAAGGCCTCGCGGCGCGGTTGGCCGCGCCGCGAGGCCTGGACGGCCTTCTTCAGCGCATACAGGCGCATGCGCCCATGGAGGGAGAACCTCTTGCGAGGCTCGGGAGCAGCGGCAGTGACGGTCGGCATGACCGCCCTCCTTTCTTTGCTCAAAGCAAGGGCGACTTTCGCCCTAGAATTAAACTTTGAGCAAAAGTTGATATATATATCACAGATAGACATCCGTGTCAAGACTTGCTACACTATAACAGATGAGAAAAATTCAGGTGATTACCTTATTCCCAGAAATGTTCGCTGGCGTTTTCGGCAGTTCGATGATGTGGAAAGCGCAAAAAGACGGCTATGTTGAGCTTTCGACGATTGATCTGCGCCAGTTTGGATTGGGTCCGCGCCGGACGGTCGACGATACGCCGTATGGCGGCGGCGATGGTATGCTGCTGATGGTCGAGCCGCTATGGAATGCGGTGCAGCAGGCTAAACAGATTGACCCCGGCGCTAAAGTCTTAATCATGACACCGCGCGGCCAGCGTTGGCGGCAGGCGTTGGCGCAGCAATACAGCGAAAGCGAAGATGGTTATATTGTGATCTGCGGGCGCTACGAGGGCTATGACGAGCGAATTATGGCGCTAGTCGATCAAGAGCTTAGCGTCGGCGATTATGTGCTAACTGGCGGCGAATTGCCAGCGATGACGATTATTGATTCGATTGTGAGGTTAATACCTGGCGTACTCGGCGGCGAAAACAGCGCAGCGATTGAGAGTTTCAGCGACGGCGAAACGCTAGAATATCCACAATACACTCGGCCCGAGGAATGGCAAGGTATGCGCGTGCCAGAGGTACTATTGAGCGGACATCATGGCAAAATCGCCGAATGGCGGGCAGCACACAGCAAAAAGGCTGGGGAATAAAGCGATTTTGCCAGCGCCGGGCAGGCCCAGCTAGCGTCAACTAAACTAGGAAACAAAATACTCCTCGCCAAGGCAGAGGAGTATTTCATTGTTGTGGTGGATTTATCGGAGAGCGATCGATACATTTTTGTGTTTGTTTTTGTAACTTCGCTGTCTATACAATATACGTTTTTGTGTTTAATAGCAAGCATTTTTTGGACAAAAAATAAAAAATCGTGTGGAAAAATGCTATGCTAATAATATGAAACAGTTTATAGCTAGTATTTTTCCGCCAACAATTTTCAAGAAGCGCGCACAGTATGCGGCGCTGGCAGCAGGTTTCTGGACGATTGTTGTGATGCTGGCGCAATTGTTTAGGTTCGAAAAATTTCCAAAAACTCTAGAGCCGCTGGGGATTGGCGACGGTACTATCGTCGCGATTGCTATAGTTCTGCTGGAGTTTATTTCCTTGCCATTTTTGTTGTCTATGCCGCGGCTGGGTAGGATAGAGCGGCGAATATCAGGTGCGTGCGTGCTGCTAGCGCCTAGCGTTTGGCTGGCGATCAGCGCGGCTGTGCTGATGAGTGGCGGGCAGGGAAAAGTTAGTTTGTTTGGCGCGGTAGCGGCGCTGCCGGGGGTGGTTAGCCTGCTGCTGTCCGGCGCGTGGCTAGCAGCTGCGGCGTATTTGACCGCTAAGCTGTGGCGGCTAGATTTGAAATAACGTCGCTCTAGTGATATATTAAGGTAGGCGCGATGGGGTGTCGCCAAGTGGTAAGGCACTGGGTTCTGGTCCCAGCATGCGGGGGTTCGAATCCCTCCACCCCAGCCAAGAAATAATGATATGAAGACAACTACTCCCCGCATTCCGAGTGGTTTCAGCGAATACCTGCCAGGCGACCAAATAGAGTTTAATCGTTTGCGCGACATTATTCGCGAAACTTATGAGCGCTATGGCTACGCGCCGCTGGACACGCCAGATATTGAGCTGAGCGAGGTGTTGTTGGCGAAAGGCGGCGGCGAAACCGAGAAACAAATCTATCAGTTCGAACGCGGCAAGAATGATTTGAGCTTGCGTTTTGACCTAACGGTGCCGCTGGCGCGCTATGTTGCCGAGCATGAGGGTCAGCTAGTCTTTCCGTTCCGGCGTTACCAAATCGGTAAGGTACACCGCGCCGAGCGAGCCCAAGCTGGCCGTTTCCGCGAATTCTACCAGTGTGACATTGATGTGATTGGTTCGGAAAGCGTGGCGGCCGATGCGGAATTCCCAGCGGTAATTAACGATATTTTTGAGCAGTTTGCTTTCGGCGAGTTCACAATTCACATTAATAATCGCTTAGTATTGAACGGCTTTTTCGCCGGGATTGGCTTGGCCGATGTGTCGGCGGATGTACTGCGAGTAGTCGATAAAATCGAGAAAATATCGCGCCAAGATTTTATGGCGGAATTACGCGAGTTGGGTCTTAGTGAAAAGCAAGTCTTGCAAGTAGTTGCCTTCACAGAAATTAGCGGTAGCAACGACGATATTTTATCGCAGCTAGAATCAATGAAAAACGAGATCGATTCTGATGATTTTGCGCTTGGCACGGCAAAATTACGCGAGTTGCTGGCGATGCTGCGAAACATGGGCTTGCCAGAGCAGCGTATTCAGTTAGACCTACGGATTGCGCGCGGACTGGATTATTATACTGGCGTGGTCTACGAAACGACGCTTGATGATTATCCAGAAGTCGGTAGTGTTTGCTCGGG